>ERZ1370068.9390-contig-8172_pt1 | contig 11457 bp, 14 predicted proteins | sample MGYA00561227_ERZ1370068 | MGnify/ENA primary metagenome ERZ1370068 (study PRJEB38410, sample SAMEA6850437) | metagenome | study: Metagenomic assessment of the ecological functions of the soil: analysis of the soil microbiota associated with the...
CGCGCTACGCGTTGAAGCGCCTCAAGACGGCCCGCCCGACGCCAAGGACGCGCTGCTCGCGATGCGGTCGAGCGGGTTCTGGCGCGGACGCGTTGCGGTACTTATAGGGAGAGGACTCTCACTGGGAACGGCCAGAAGCTGGGGGCGGGTCAACCCAGTGGTGACCCAGCGGTACGCGCACCTGCTGCCGGGTCACCTGCACTCGCACCGGCACACCTTGCGGGAAGGGGATTTTGCTGCGGAAAGAAGAGGCGACAGATCAACGTTTGCTGACTCGCTGCCTTTTCTCATTACGAGGGTTACGGATAGCGACCGTATTTAACGAGGGTTATGGACACCCCGGTGGACACCTGAGTGCATCGCAGCCGCTGGCTCGCACTCGACATCGCCGCAACGGTCAATGCGAATGGCGTGATGAATCAACGGCCTCGACCGCACGACAAACTTCTTAAGCGCCGGATCGAATGTCACCAGGTCCTTCTCTCGTTTCACCATTCGACCGCCTCGGCGGCCGTTTTGAGATTCTCTGCATCGGAATGTGTCCACCAATGCGGGAATTCGGTTGCCGCCGCGAACGACATGATGGCTGAGGGTAGCCATTCGTTTCTTCCGCCTGCTGGGCTGAGTTCGAACAGATGAACCACGGCGTCAAGCCCTAGGCGATGTCCTGCCCTGGACAGGTCGCTGCACCAAGAAACAAACTGGCGAAGACTCGCCGCGTCGACCGGAGCCGTGTACCCAAGAAGATACTCGCTGACGAATGATGCGCCTGACGTGTCGCCAGCCAACATCAGTACGAATCCGATGCGAGCTGCGTCGTCGCCGCCTGATTCCTGGAGCTTTCGAAGAAGCTCCGGAAGAACCAGACGTCTGAACTGCGGGCTCGTGTTCAAGACAAGCGCGACTCGCTCCAAGACATAGACGTCCTTGTCGCTCGCCAGCGGAAGCACATCGGACACATCCGCGCTCGGTGAGAACGTACCCCATGTAGCTGAGGGTGTCCGCGCGAACCTGTGCCTGACGTGAACGTAGCCGAGGCGTCATGAGAGGAAGACCCGAATCATCGTGAAAGCGGGATGCAAGCCATATGGCAGCCGAGAGCTGTGCGGGAGGCGACAGAGCGCCGCCGCGATAGAGCCGTCGCAAAGTTTCTTGCGCAGTTTGATCCGCTCGCTGACGCGATGAGCGCGATCGCAGCATCGTTAAGGCCCGCCATGTCGCGTGGATACACCTTCGTGGCCATCTGCAACGAGGTAGGGCATCGGATCTTTGATGTGAAGGCCGTCGAGCCGAGCACGCTCTTCTTCCATGGTCGTCAGTCCGCACGCTTGGTTGGGTGAATTCGTGCTCAATCCGGGCGAGGGTCTTCGGGTCGAGCGGAAGACCTTGCCCAGATTTTGAAGGCGTCACACGACAGATAGCCTGCAGGTTTTCGCAAACCACTCGAGGACGGTACTGGCCTTCGTTCGGTCCGCCTCCACTCCGGTGAACGACTGTGCAGTCGTCTCTGCAATTCCCGAAGTGGCTCGCACTGGTCCGCCGCGAAGCGCCAAGCGTTCCCAAACGCCTCAGCGTGCCCATCCGCCTGAGCCGCAAGGAACCAGATCAAGCGGCGATCCACCGCTCGCAGGTCCATGGATAGGTCGGAACACCCCGGTCTAACGCAGGGTTAGCTGCTCTCCAGGACGCGCGGCGCCCAGAAGAACCTCATCGATCGCCAACTGCCGACGCCCCCTGAGCCGGGAGTTCGATCGCGCGATTTGGTTGACGTCGCGAAGCACTCCCACGACAACGACGTCGGTCGCTGAAAGCACTCGGGGAGTCGGAGCTACGCCCTCACTCGCTGCAGCGACTGACGCGATGGCCACCAGAACTGCGCTAGCGAGGTAGGCGGCATCAACGATCGTTCGCGTGCCCGTCGGGCCACGTTACCGCCTCCTCAGGATGCCTTGGCGTCTTCCAGCGCTGACCCGAATACGCCCAACCCGCGATCCGTCGCATGACTTCGAGCTCGCCGGAGACCGAGTGCATCGGAACGTTGAAGCCGACGCTCGATGACGCATTGTTGGAGAGGTGCGGCATCCATCGTTCCCTCCACGATGAGATGGTTTCCTTTGTACTGGCGCTCGAACCCTGCGCCGTGGATGGTCACGAGCTCGCCCTCGTGGGGAACGTCGGGTTCAATCCGAAAGAGCAGCGGCGGTGAGTGCCGATCCATGACTCGGTACCAGTAGCGCTTTCCCTTCCAACACGATCACGGTACTCGCGACGAGCGACACCGACCGCGAGCATCGAACGCTCACCTGCCGTGGTAAGTCGGCGGCATCGCTCCTCAGAATAACGAATGGCGGCGTGCCACCTTCCAGCGGAGGAGGACCACATCCGCGCCGGCATCGTCGCCGTGAGCTCGCAGATCGCCGGTGGACGGGCGACGGGTATCTCGCCGGCCATTACACGGTCGTCAGAATCGTGAGCGTCGCGGCGAGAGCTACTCGTGACCGCCCCATCTCGCCTCGGCTAGTGTCATCGGGACTCTGTGAATGTAGGCCCGCGGGGCGACCGGAGACCACGCCGGCAGCGGTCGTGGTGTTGCGGGTGCAATAGCGGAGTTGCAGCGGAGATCCCTCCGCAGCGACGCCGTTTTTTCCGGACCGGTTGCAGGGGATTATTGGACCGTTGGTGCCGGAGCCGGGATTCGAATCCACACAGCTTGCGGTCATTGCGTTCCAGCTTCCCGAACCTCGGTTAGAGTCCGGCGTCGATGCCCGATCCGGTGTCACGTTGGCGTCCGATCTCGTCGAGCTCCCCAGCCACCCGGGGATCCTCGACAGGAATCCGCGGTTGCCGGACGGATCGCCGAATTCCTGCAGCAGCACGGCGTGGAACCCCAGTTGATCGAGGTGCGCGAGGGTCGGCCGAACCTGCTGGCTTCCGTCGATTCGGGCCGGCCCGGGCCGCACCTCGTGCTTTGCGGCCACACCGACACCGTTCCCTTGAATCGTGACGAGACCGGCGTCGGACTGAGCGGCGCTGTCGTCGGCGACGCGCTCCAGGGCCGAGGCGCCGCCGACATGAAGGGGGCGCTCGCCGCCATGGCGGGCGCGCTCGCGGCGCTCAACGAAGGGGCGGGAATCGGCGCGGGCAAGGTGACGCTGGCCGCGGTCATCGACGAAGAGATGGAGAGTCTCGGCGCCGAGGCGTTGATCGCCGACGGCCTGCGCGCCGACGGCGCGATCGTCGGCGAGCCGACGCAGAATCGCGTGGCCCTGGGGCACAAGGGGCTCGAATGGCTCGAAGATCGTGTTCAAGGGGCGGGCGGCGCACGGCGGCACGCCCGAGGCCGGCGTCAACGCCATCAACGCCGCGCGGCGCATTTCATCGCGCTCGTCGAAGAGCGGCTCGTGCCCCGGCTCAACGCGAAACGGCATCCCCTACTGGGGTCGCCCACGATCAACTGCGGCACGATCGTGGGCGGCGATCAGCCTCCTCGACCGTTGCCGCGCAATGCGTGCTCCGCGTCGATCGTCGATCGATCCCTGGAGAGACCTTCGTGTCGCTATGCGCCGAGCTGCGCGCGCTCTTGGATGAGGTCGACCGGAGGCGGCCCGGCGTGGTGACCGACCTTCGGCGGATGCCCGGAGGATGGCGACGCTGGAACACTTGCCATCAGTCATCGATTCCGCGCATCCGTTGGCACGCGCCGCCCGCACCGCTTGCGAGTCCGTCACGGGTGTCCGCACAGACCGAGCTTTCGTTTCCGGCCTGGACCGATGCGGGATTGTTCTCGAGCTTCGCGTCGATCCGTGCGTCATCCTCGGACCCGGCGATCTGAGCGTGGCGCACACTCCGTGGGAATCTGTTCCCGTGTCCCAGGTGATCGACGCGGTTTCGATCTACCGCGATGCCGCCCGCCTGTTGCTGCGGCGGCTGGTTACCGGTCGGGTTTTTCGCCATGTTTTCGTCGATTTCGCGCCCCCCAGTGCCCGGCAAGCGCCGCGATCGGCGTTTCTGGACGATCCTACGAGGCCGTTTTGGGTGCAAACGGCCTTGGACCCTCAGAACGCCACTCCTCATGGAAAAGCTCGGAGCCGCGAGGCTTTATCAACTTTCGGGCCCGCTCGAGGGGCGTTGATGCGTCGATTCCCACACACCTATGTGCTGTTGCTGTTGCTTGTCGCCCTCGCGGCGTTGCGCGGCCGCATGTCATTCCCGCCGGCTCGTTCGAGCGCATCGAAAAAGACGGCCGTCAGTTGGTCGTCCCCGGGTCCGCACGCCGAGCGGCCCGCGCATCCCGCCGGCGTCGGCGATGTGTTCATGGCGTGGCCGCGCGGACTCAAGGCGACGGCATCGATCGTCTTCTACATTTTTCTGATCGGCGGGACGTTCGGCGTGATCAACGCGACCGGCGCGGTCGATGCTGCGATCTCCGCCGTGGTGCGTGCGGGCGCGGCCGCGGTCCGCGTGGGTCCTGACCGTGTTGTTGCTCGCCTTCTCGTTGGGCGGCGGCACGATCGGCATGGCGGAAGAGACGCTGCCCTTCATTCCCGCGCGCTGGTGTTGCTGGCGCGCCGCATGGTCACGACGACGTGACCGGGTGCGCGATCGCGCTTGTCGGCGCGGGCGCAGGCTTCGGGCGCGTTCCTCAATCCGTTCACGGTGGGCGTCGGACAGGGGATCGCCGGCGTGCCGTTGTTTTCAGGGATGGGCTATCGGCTCTTCGTATGGACGGTGATCACCGCCATCGCGATGGTCTGCATGCTGCGCGCATGCCAAGCGCGTGAGGCGCTGAACCGGGCGGCGAGCTCGTCGATGACGCATCTCACGTCGCGGTGACCTCGCGGCACCTTCGCCGTGCTTCGCCGTGCTCCTCGTCGCGTTGGCCGCCGTCGTCGTGGGGCTCGATGCGGCTGGGCTGGGGCCTGGATCAGCTCGCCGCCTGTTCGCCGCCGCGGCGGCGCACGCGTTGGTCGGCGGTTTGGGCGCGAGCGCGACCGCCGAGCGGTTCGTCGAGGGCACTGCCGGCATCGCGGGCGGGGCGCTGGTCGTGGGGCTGGCCCGCGGGGTTCTGGTGATCTTCGACGGGGCCGGCGGTCACCGACGGCTGCTCGACGCGATGGCCGGCGCGGTCTGCCGGCTTGCCGGCGTGGGCCAGTGTGTTGGGGATCTACGGCGTGCAGGTGGCGTTGAGCTACGTCGTGCCTTCGGAAGCGGACGAGGCGGCGTGGCTTTGGCCGATCCTGGTTCCATTGGGCCGATATGGTCGGCGTGACGCGCCAGACCTCGGTTCTGGCAGTATCAGTTCGGCGACGGCTTCGAGAACATTCTCACACCGACGCAGGGTTACTGGCGGCCTTGGCGCTGAGCCAGGATTCCGTTCGCGACGTGGGCGCGGTTCATCGTTCCGCTGCAATTGATCTGGCTCGCCGCGGGAGCCGCGCTTCTGCTCATCGCTCACGCCATCGGCTGGTCGTGAGATGAAAGGGGGGCACTCCCTTCTCTCGTCTGCAGCATGTGAGTGTCCCTTTTCCGTCAGGCCTGCGCGCTCCGATCAACGAGAAGCGGCGCCGAACCCGGCCAGCACGCCTGCGGGAAGCGCGACCGCTGAAAGCCCGCCGGCTGATGAGGGGCGTGGAAGCCGCATCGCCCACGCGGTCGGGAAGATGTGAGCTCCCTTTCGCAGCCATTCCGGCATCACCTCGGAGGCCACCAGCAGCCGCCCATCGCGGCCATGCACCACGCTGACGAGCCACCCGACGATCGAGAGGCCTGCTCGGATTCGCGAGGATCGCGCCCAGAAATCGTCGATCCCGGCCACAGCGACGGCGTAGCTGATCAAGAGCGAGAACAGCGCCGGCGCGGAAGGACCGAAATCCGAGGTGGAACAAAGAAACGCCCGCGGCGACGAGGATCACGATCTGGACATCGCCACGAACACGCGCGGCCGAGCGACCTTGCCGGTGACGATCGTCTTCTGCGACATCGGAAGCGTCAGCTGGCGCTTCAGCACCCCTTCGCGCTTCTCGATCGTCAAGAACACCGCGCCGTAGATCAGCGTCATCATGAGGACGGTGAACGTCATGACGCCCGGCACGTGCTCTGGGCGACGCCCTTGGGCCACCGCGGTGCCGTGCCCTGCGTCTGCGGTCGTAAGCGCGACGATCGGCGGCCGCGCGCAGCGCCTCGCTAGGCGTCGACTCCCATCGGGGTGCTCGATTGTTTGAGCTCAGCGACGCGGGCGAGCGGTTCGCGCGATCGCTCGGATCACGACGACCTCCGCGGCGCGCGAATAATCGGGTGGCGTCTCGCCGGATTCGATCTTCAGCCGCTGTTGCTTTCCGTGAAGCACGCCGTCGGTGAAGCCCCCTGGGGAGCTCGATCCGCCTCGTCGCTTTCGTGGTAGCGTCTCCGTCGGCCTCCGAGCCATGGGAGCACTTTCAGGGCCACGTTGGGGCCGTCGAGCTCCTTCGCGAATGCCTGAGCGAGCCATCCGCCGTCCCGGGTCGATCACTGTGAGCGCAACCTTCGGCGTGCCGATCCGCTGGCTGATGCTCCCGAAGAGCCAGATGAGGAAGATCGGAAGGACGACGAGCCAGATCGCGGAGGCGGCGGTCGCGGATCGTCCAGTCGCACGTCATTCGCCGCGGAGAAGGAGCGAAGCGATCTCACGCCGCGGCCCCGGCGCGCGTCCCACCGCAGCGCGACCATGCCGACTCTCAAGAAGGACGAGTCCCATCGACGCGAGCACTCCGGCGTGCATCGCGACCCCGGAGACGCCGGCGCCGTTCTCGAGCACGGCGCGATACCCGTGCCTCCCAGTAGAGCGGCGTGAACGGCGCGATGCCCCGACCGCCAGCGGAAGCCCTCGATATGAATGAACCCGCCTCCAGGAACCCCATCGCGAGAAAGATATTGTTGCCCAACGCCGAGGCCTGTCGCTCGGTGCTGGACACGCCGTAGATCACGGCCGTCGTTCCGGTGACGGCGCGAGGACGAGCGCGGCGGAGAGAGAACGAACGCGGGGACGCTGACCGGCGTCGACAGCACCGCGGCGCCGACGCCGCCGAGCACGACGATGGCCGCCGCCGCACACCGGTGTAGAGGCCTTCGCGAGGATGACGGTTCGGGTGTGACCGGCCCCGCGAGCTGGCGCCGCAGCGTGCCAACAGCACGCGCTCGGTCATCACGTCGCGCATCCCCTGATCGGCGACGAGAAACAGCCCGCACACCGCCACGCCCGGGAGAACGAGGAGGAAGCGATCGCCGATGGGGCGTCTTCGTTCTTCTTCTTCTCTTTCGGCGGCGACGACACCGTGACGTTGTCGAACATATCTCGCTCTCGAGCACGATCGCGGGCGGGTTCAACAATCCCGACATCGACTCGATGGCCCGCTTGACCGCGAGCGAGATCGCGACGACGTCCGCGTCGCGCCGGGGGCCTTGCCGTCGTCTTTGAGCAACAACGGGTTCAGATCGGCAATCGGCTTGTCGAAGACGCGGCGGCCGCCATCGAGCACGTCCGCCAGCGCGCCCACGGTCTGCTCGGCGATTTCGGGAGGATCCCCTCCGCCGGGTTGCGGAGCAGGCTGAGCGTGACGCTTGCCGTCGAGGACGTCCCGGGTGAATCCCGGGGATCGTCAGGGCGCCAGGGCCTTGACCTTGCTCCATCAGCTCGCGGCCGTGAGCCGCCGTCACGGTCTTGGCGTCGAAGAACTTCGACGCCTGCTGCGACGTGGAACACCGAAGCCACGCCGTTCGCCAGGAGGCCGTCGTCCTCGTTGGCGACGAGCATCCTCACCTTGGGGATGCTGCTCCTTCCCGAACGCGAGGGCGATCATCCCCGCGAACAGCAGCGGGAAGGCGAGCACCACGATCAGACCGAGCGGCGCGCGCAGTTTCCGCCTGATGTCTTTCGCGACGAGATGCGCGAGCAGCGGCATCAGTCAGCGCAGCTCGCGGCCGGTGAGGTTCAGAAAGAGCGTGTTGAGGCTCGGCGGCTGAATCGAGATGCCGTCGACCGACAGGCCGTCGGCGAGCACCCTCGCCAGCAGCTCGACGGCGCCGCGCCCGGAGCCTTCGACGGACAGCACCATCCGCCCGGGTGTCGCCGAGGTCACCTGCACTCCGGCCAACGCCGTGAGCTTGGAGCAGGACCGCATCCGTGTCGAACGAGCCGCGAACCGTCACGATGTCGCGGCCGCCGACGCCGGCGCTTCAGCTCGTCGAGCGTTCCCTCGGCGAGAATCTTCCGTGATCCATGATCGCGATGCGATCGCACAGCTGCTCGGCTTCCTCGAGATAGTGCGTGGTGTAGATCCACCGTCGTGCCGGAGGTCGCCACCGTCTTGACGGCTTCGAGAATGTTGAGGTCGCGCCTGGGGATCGATGCCGACCGTGGGCTCGTCCATGAGCACCGCGCGCGGCCGTGCACGAGGCCGAGGGCGAGGTTGATGCGCCGTTTCATCCCGCCGGAGTATTCGCTTCACGGGATCCTTCGCCCGGTCCATGCAGCCCCACCAGTTCGAGCGCGCGGTCGACGGCCTTCGTGAGCCTCGCCGCCGGACAGACCGTACAGGCCGCCCCAGAACGCGAGGTTCTCGCGCGCCGAGAGATTCTCATAGAGCGCCGGCTCTTGCGGAACGACACCGAGCTGCGCTTTCACCTTCAGCGGGTGGCCGGCCAGATCGATCGAGTCGAACAGGATCCGCCCTTCGTCGGGGGCGAGCAAGCCGGAGAGCATCGACATGATGGTGGTCTTGCCGGCGCCGTTGGGGCCGAGGAGACCGTAGAGCTCCCCTTCGCGACGGTGAACAGACACGCCGTCAGACGGCGCGCGCAGCGAGCCGTAGCTTTTGACCAGCCCTTGAACCTGGAACACGGGGCACCTCGGTGTGAGGGCGCATTGTAGTCCCAACCGGCTGGTACGATGGGTCCATGCAAGCGGGGTCGAGCGACGTCGCCCTCGATCTGGGCGGCGGGATCTACGTCGTCCCGGTCCTCCACGAGCGCCTCGAATCTGCCGACATCGTGCGCGCGCGCTGACGTCTGGTTCTCCCGACGCGGTCGCCGTGGAGGTTCCTCCGTCGCTCGCACGCGCTTGTCGTGGCGGGCGATCGACCGCCTGCCGTCGATCTCGGTTCTTGCTCTACGAGACCCAAAGCGGCGACGACGATCTACCTCCCGGTCCAGCCCGTGCGGACCCCGCCGTCGAGGCGGCGCGTTGGGCCCGGGACGAGAGCTCGCGCGTTGCTTGCAGCCGACCTCGACGTCGACAGCTACGCCGACCATCGCGATCCTCTCCCCGACCCCTATGGCGATGACCCGCATCGGGTTGTCCGGCCTACCTCGACGCGGTGCGGCGGGCGGGGCGTCACGGCGGATGACGTGGACGAGCGGCGCGAAGCCGCGATGGCCTTTCACGTTCGCGCGCTGGCCGCCGCAGGAACGTCCGGATCCTGGTCGTTCTCGGTCTGCGCCACGTCGACGGCTTCAAGGCCGCGCTGGCGACCGAGCAGGCGCGGCGCCGTTGACCCCTCCCGTCCGCAAGAACGTGCGCTCTCGTGCACCTCCACCCCGAATCCTTGGGCGAGGTTCTCGCGGAGCCGCCGTTTTACGTCGCGGCGTACGAGGCGCAGCGCCGGGGACTGCAGCCCGCTAGCCGTTCCTCCGGAGCCCGGCCGTCCTCCGGGCCGCGACTACGGGGCGTTTCGCGTCTTGACCGGCGGGCGCGGCGACGATCCCGCGCGCCTCCTCGACGCGGCGGCACGATGCGCCGCGCGCGCGGAAACCCGCTCGACCGCCTGCGCCTTCAGGGGCGCTCGTCGCCGAAGCGACCACGGCGCTGCAGTCGGCCGCCCCCGACGAGGCATGTCGAGCCTGTGGCAGCGACGCAACCTCGCGCGATTCTCCGGACGCTTGGCGCGCCACTCCGGAATGCTCGTCGCCGACCTGTTCGATCTCGTCGTCGCCGCCCAGGCTGCGTGTCCGACAACTTCGCGTTCGAGCTGCATCGGCTCGCGACGTCGTACCCGTGGCGAGGACGCCTGCTGCGACCGACGTGCCGACCGCGCGCATTCGCGCCGAGGAGCTCTGGGACGGCGTGCAGGCGCGTGCGCCTCAGGCGCCGTTGAAGCGGCCGAAGGTGCCGGCGTCCCGAGTCGATCCTGCAGGCGCCAGCCGCGACGAGCGATTCCCCGGCGAATGGCTCGCAGCGTTCGACGCCGAGGCCGATCTGCTCCTACCCGCCCGAAGACGTCATCGTCGAATCGCTTCGGCGGCTTCCTCCGCAGAGAAGGGAAGGCGGTGCTCGCCGACGAGGCCTCGCGCGTCGTTCCGTTCACGACCTCGGTCTTGGACGGCATCGACGTGACGAGAGACGATCCGGCATTGGACCGAAAAGAAGATCTACGTGCGCGAGTCCGGGCGCGCTCCGGGCGAGATCGGCGTCGTCGTCGTGATCTTCGACGAAGACCAAGACAAGGGCGTGCGAACGATACCCCTACCAGCTGACGTGGCTCGGCGAGCACGGGCAGGAATCGGACATGGCGTTCTACGCCACGGCGCCCGAGCGCGGCGATCGTGGGACCCGGGATCTGCCGCGTCACCTACGGCGGCTTTCTCCTCTCCTCCCCCGGGAGGCTCGGTGACGTCTGGAACGACGCCGACTACCGCGTTCGCGGAGAGCAAGCCGGAGGTGCTGCTGCTCGCCGCGCTCGACTACTCCAGGAGCGGATCGTCGTCCACGCCGCGCCGCAGGCCGCCCCGTGCGATCTTTCACCAGATCGCCGCGCGCCTCGACCGGAAGATCCTGCACCTGCCGCTGGGAACGCTCTCCCCGGCGACCCTCCGGAAGATCCGCGTCATGCACGTCCTGTCCGGGCACGACAACGCGCGCAATCGCCAAGGATTACCGTCTGGTAGTTGCCGGAAGCGCCTCGCGCGCCGTACGATGGAAGGTGCCGTCTGAGTCGAAACTGCGGACTTCGCTCCCGCCGGATTTCGTGAGAGGCCAACCCCATGGACCGGAAGTACGGACACAAGGGTTACCAGGATACTCCGCGTGACGACCGCAATCGCGATCGTAAGCACTGCCCGCCGGTCACGCCGCTGACCCCGGAGGAAAAGGCGCAGCAGAGATCCGTTGAGGCACGCGGTGCAGCGGGAGGCCAACGAGGTTCGTGCGCTGCCCGCAATTGCGGGCGCAACGTCGCCGCTTCGGGAGCGGTCTCGTTCGGAGACGCGGTGCCCACACTGCGGCACTTCCCTCCACGCCTGCCGCGCGTGCCTGCACTTCGATACGAGCGCGCGCTGGGAGTGCCGCGCGCCGATCACGCGCCCCTGGTGGCGGACAAGTCCAAGGCCAACACGTGCCCGTCGTTCTTCGGCCCGGCTCGTCCTCGACACGACCGGAAAACGGTCCGGGACGTCGGGGGCAGCAATACGTAACTGAACGAAGTACAC
>ERZ1370068.2968-contig-2092_pt1 | contig 11453 bp, 19 predicted proteins | sample MGYA00561227_ERZ1370068 | MGnify/ENA primary metagenome ERZ1370068 (study PRJEB38410, sample SAMEA6850437) | metagenome | study: Metagenomic assessment of the ecological functions of the soil: analysis of the soil microbiota associated with the...
AACCGGTGACGAATGCAGTGCCCCGTCTCCGCCTCGAGAGCGGTTCCAAGTGATAGTCGACGACAATCCGTTGGGCAAACTGGGTCATGTCGATCCGCTGCAGTAATGTGTGGAGGTCCGGCTGGCCGGAAAGTATGATCTGCAGCTTCAACGTTTTGCCGTCGTTCAAATTGGACAGAAGCCGCAGTTCTTCCAGGCAGCTCGGCACCAAGACTCTGGGCTTCATCGATAATGAGAATGACCCGTCGGTGCTGCTTGGATTCCTGAATCAGAAACTCCGAGAAGACGATGATAGGCCTCAACCGGGTCAAGTCGCTTTTTGCTCAACCCGAGGAAAGCAGAATCCAGGGCAGGAGATGTTCAATGTCATAGCGCGCGTTCGGTGACGAGACCGATCGAATGCTTCTGCCCCGTGCTCTGAAATAAGCTTCTGCAGGAGCGATGTCTTGCCCATCCCCGGATCGCCGGTGAGCACCATAAACGGCGCCTCGTTGATAAGGCCGTATTCCAGGATGCTGTAGGCCGCGCGATGCGTAGAGCCAGGATACAGAAAGTCGCTATCCGGCAGGAGCGCGAAGGGTTTGGTCCGAAGATTCGTAAAACGACTCGTACATTCAGCGTTCGCCTTCCGACACGAGGTATCTGCGTCATCTAGTGAGAGAGCAGCTTCCGCATGCTAGCAGGAGTTGTGGCCATTTGCCCAGCCTTATTCAGCACCGTTCCCAACACGGGACGGGAATTCTTCACCAGCGACAAGGCACGCTGCACCTCCTGCAGCCGTCGTTTTCCTCTCCTCCACGACAAGGAGAAGCGCGTCCGTGTAGGGTGAGAACGCCAGTACATCTGCCGTGTGAAGCAACGGCGGAAGATCGAAAATGACGATCCGCGCAGGATAACGATGTTTGAACTCTTCAACCAATGCCAGCATCTTAGGCGACGTGAGGATCTCAGTCGAGATTCGAAATCGCCCGTCCTCCCGGCAGTAGCACGAAACGAGCCGATCCCAGGATGCACCAACAAGTCCTCGAGCGGGCTGATCGTCCAACAAGTAGTCGGCGAGACCCGGCAGTCGTCCAAGGCCGAATGACCTCATGGATGCTGGGGTTACGGAGATTGGCGTCGACGAGCGAGCACCGTCTGAGCCGTCTCCATCGCAAGACTCACCGCCAGATTCACGGCAGTCAACGTCTTGCCTTCACCGTGGCCTGGACTGGTGACGCCCAACACATTCCAGTCATTTTCTCGAAGGCGATGCATGACCTGGGTCCGCAAAATCTTAAAGGCGTCGACGAACGGGCCCTTGTCGTACGCAGCCATCACTCGCCGCTGACGAAGCACAGAGAGTGGAATATCCAGCGACCTCGTCCTGGTATACACGATGGGGGAGGCACGGCTTGGCCGCCGGAAGTCTTTCCGGCTTGTGAGCCTGGTACCAGAGACTGACCCTGTTGGTCTTTATAAAGCTGCAGCGCAGTCCGAAATCGGTCCATGGGTTCTCCTAAAACGTGCAGAGAGTTGAGAGGCTAGAGGTTGGAGGGTTCAGCCTCTAACCTCATACCTCTAGTATTCTTCCCACTCTACTCTATGCCAAATCGCCTCAACGCGGCAAACCACAGCACATCTAAAGGCACCACGAACACATGCAGCAGCGCGAGAATCGTCACGAGCGCGCCAACCCCGGCTCCCTTAAGGAGGCGCGCGGCGCTTACGGCGCTGGAGAGATCCTGCTCGTTCGGCATGAAGGGAATCACCGCCAGCGGGGACAACTGGGTGAGTCGCGCAAGCTGTTCCGGCGTGCGTATCGAATGGTCGAGCGATTCCGACGGCGGCGCCGGAGCCGATTCCGCCGGCGAGGGCCAGAATAAATCCCAGAAGCACAATGGCGGGCCGGTTGGGCTTGTCCGGCTTCTCCGGCAAGCTGGGCGGATCGATGAGAGAAAACCGTTCGCCTTTTTCGCTGAACCTCTAAACCTTCCGAGACCTTGGCTTCCAGCAGCCTGGACCGGATGTCCTGGATACTTCTGCCCTGAGGTGTCGCGATCGCGCGTCAGGAAGAGATAGTCAGGCTCCATCTCCGGAGTCCGTTCGAGGCGGGCGGCATAGTCCTGGAGCCGCCGCTTCACAGCCGTGCGAGTCGCCCGCAGGGCATTCAGGGAAGAGGTCGCGGAATTGAGCTGAGCCTGGAGATTGATATAGGCGGGGTTTTCCGGCCTCACGCATGGGCTTTCGAAGAGGGACAGATCCGAGCTGTCGAACTTCCTGTTCCAAGGCTTTAATCGTTGCGACGAGGCTTGAACGACGTCGGGGTGATCGCTCACTCTACAGCGCTTCAGAGGAGGCGGCACAGCGTGGCACGGGCGTCGATAGAGTTGTTTGGACGCTTCCTCGATCTTCGGGAGCTGTCCGGTTTCCTTTTCCAAGGCCTCGATCTCCTGCTTCATCTTCATAATGTCGGGGTGGTCGGGAGCCAGATTGGCAGAAGCTCCGGCATATTGCGCGCGAAGGGCGCGTAAGCGCTCGGCTGAGTCCAGGATGCGTTCTCCGGTCACGGACATGATCGGGGTATTCGGTTTGATCGTGGCGAGTTCACCCTCAAGATAGTTCTTGCGTTCCTCGAGGGTTCGAATCTGCTGGTCGATGTCCATCAGTTCTCGATCAGACTGACTCATCGAGCTGCAAATTCAGCGGCATCAGTTCCGGCAAGGCGCCGCTCGCCCGGTGCTTGAACGTGGCAATCTTTTCATCCACCTCGCCGATGTGCTGGAAAGATTCTCCGCCTCCTGTTGGAGGAAAGACGTCGCCTCCTGCGCCTGCCGCTCTCGGCTCTTCAGATTCTGGCCCAGGAACAGACTGGTCAGCTCGTTGGCGACCTTTTGGGCCAAGTCGGGCGAGTTGCTCTGGTACGCCACGGTAAACGCGATGGTGGCCTTCGTCGGATGTTGGGTGCGCTTGTCCACGACGTCGGCGCTGATCACTTCGACCGCGATGTCTTTGGTGAACCGCTTCACGACTTCTTCGGCGGGGTTGGTTCGACGCAGGTCCGGGTAGAGATTGTATTGTTCCACGACCTTCCACAAGGTCGTCCGGCTCATGACTTGTTGCTTGATCGTTTCGATTCGCTGATCGGCATAACTGGTAATCGTCGAATGAACGAGTTCGGATGGAATTTCCTGTTCCTCGATCAGAATGGTCGCCATGGATTTGTAGGTCGCAGGCCAGAGGAACGCGGCAGCGAGGCTGAGGCCCAACAGAATGCCACCAGCCAGGACAATCAGAGTCCGTCGCCGATGAAACATAGCCACGTAGTCCTGAAGACTCTGGACCGGTTCGGATTCTTGTGAGCGCAGCTGGGTAGTCATAGATTGTAAAGAGCCTAGTTGGAAAGCGCGAGTTTCGGAGGATAGTACGTTAGCATAAACATCGTGCCATTGGACATGGCAGGTTCTGAGAAACCGTCTACGTCACGCCAACGATAGGTATAGGACAGTTCAAGCTTCCACCACTCCAGAAATTTCCAGGCGATCTTAGGTGTGAGATAGAAGTAGTCGACTCTCCGGGAAGGTGCCGCCTGTTGCGCGCTGCGTGATACCTGAGACGATATAACCTGATCCGTCGAAAGAAGCAGTCAGGGTTTCGGAAAGATCATGAGAAACTGTTAGACCAGCACGATCCGTTTGAATGAGAAGGCCGAATCCGCTCGGCACAATATTCCGAGCACGCTGAGACTTGTACGGTCGTGCTCTCAAACTTCTTTGGTGAGATTGCCGCCGAACAGCCAGACGGTGCTCTGAGCCTTGATGTTGTCGCTGACTGTCTGGGTAGTTGAACTCACAAAACTGGGTCCACCGTATGCCGTTCCCGTCAGAGTTTCTGTGAAGGCATGGGTCAGGCTCAGGTTGACTCCGGGAAAGCTGGCACGAAATGGCGAGGGCGCGTTGGTTGTATGAAAATTAGCGTACGAACCGGACAATTGGATTTGGTCCTGTTCGGTCAATTGATAGAGCAACCCGCCGGAGCCACCGAAGAGCTGATAGTCTACCAGGCCAAGACTCAAGCCATTCTCATAGGTGGTGTCGTTCAATTGAAAACTGGATTGGACCGACAGTTTCTCAGTGATGCGCCTGGTCCAGGACGGATTGGCCGTCCATTGGTTCCGTTGTGTAAAGCGCAGAACAACGCCGGTCGTCAGCAGTTCGACTCATCAAGGTATTGTCACGAGTGAATCCGCCAGTGAAGCCAAGTAGATCGGTCTCAGTCTTATAGCGCAAGGTCAACGGCAAGAAAAGGTTGGTGAAATCGACTCTCTTGTCCGCCGTAGTAGGAGACGAAGTCGGCTGCGACCCGGCCACTGACTTCCAGGCGCTCTGTCTTGCCGGCAAACTCGGCCGCCGGCGACACCCAATAGCCATAGGTCGCGTCGTGCGGCAGCGGCGTCAAGAGTCAAGTTATCGTTGTACACGCCCTTTACTCCGATCGACGGGCAAAAGTGACCACTCAGCCGCCTCGCTTTGGCACACCATGCCAGATCCTATAACGCAGATCCACAGGATGAACTGCCCAACTGCCCCTCCAGCTACGAGATCGACCACCAGCTTCCAACCTCATGCCTCAATCGCATTGGTGCCACAGCCGTTAAGGGCACCATAACGACGTCGCCACGCTGCAGGAGAATATTTTGCTCCAGATCCTGCCCCTTTCGGACATCGCCATAGCGAAAGAGAAATACCTGTTGCTGTCCCTTGATACGCCTGATGACCTTGATGTCGTTTTCCTGCAGCAAAGGGCGTCAACCCTCCGGCTAAACTCAACGCCTGGAGCACATCGGTATAGTGGCCGATCAGGTACTCTCCGGGCTTGTTGACGCGTCCGACGACATAGACTTTGTAGCTCAAGACTTTCGTGACTGCCACCGACACATTCGGATTCGGAATGTATTTCGTCAGCCGTTTTACAAGATCAGCACGAATCTCCTCGACCGTTCGATCTTCTGCCTGACATCGCCGACGAGAGGAAAGGAAAACATCCCGTCCGGACGCACCACAACCTCCCTGGTGAGCTGCTCGTCCTTCCACACGGAAATCAGCAGCGACATCTTCCGCTCCAAGGCGATAGCCTGGATCGACCGCTGGCGGCTGTTGCGTGGGCTCCCATGGCATCGGAATCGTGAGACAGTGCGCCGCCCACCAGCACTGCGAGAAACAGGATCAGCATTCCCATGCTGCGAAATCAATACTAGAGTGAAACTAGCCATAACCGCTTTTTACCCCCTCATCTGAGACAAGATCTGTTCCGCCTCCTGACGCCCCTGAAACGCCTCAGCACTCTTCAGAGCCTTCGAGAGGTAGGCACGGGCCTCAGCCGTCTTTCCAGACTGATAGAAGGCCATCCCGAGATGATAGTTCAGCGTGGGGACTTCTGGCGATTTGGCGACCGCGTCCTTCATGAGACGAAGCGCCTCTTCCTGTTGCCCCATCTTGAACCGAACCCATCCCAGCGTATCCAGAAACAGCGGATGCGGCGCATCTTTCTCGAAATCACGGCTGAGGGCAAACGCTTTCTGTAAGCTCTGTGGATCTCCTTTGTAATCGACCAGCAAGACGGCCAGGTTGTTCGCAGCGAGCACGTTACGAGGATTCAGTCGCAACGCTCCATCATACGCCGTGATGGCACTATCGATCTGGCCTTGAGTGGAATAGGCCGATGCCAGAAGCATCTGCAACTCCTCGCTGTCCGGGTTGGCCTTCAGACCGGCTTGAATCACCTGAACCGCCTGGTCCGGCTGTTTCTGCGCCAGCCACAACCCTCCCCAATCGAGCCACGGCGTGATCCATTTGGGGTTCACGCGAGAAGCCTCTCGAAACTGGACGTCGGCTTCCTGGGGATGGCCGCTGAGGGTCAGCACCTCGCCCAGTAGCCCATGGCCAAACAGATGATCCGGCCGTGCGGCGAGCAACGCATCGAGGCGAGTCTTCGCGCGATCGGCATGGCCTTGCGCGACATCCAGTTTCACCAGAGACAGCAGCGGCTCTGGATCGTTCGGGGCGAGAGCCGTCGCACGCTCATACGCCGCGCTGGCTTTGTCGAATTGTCCCTGCGCCTGACGCAACCGTCCTTCTGCCATGATGGCGACAGCACTATCTTTCGATGCGGTGCGGAGGCGCTCCAACGTGCGTTCCGCTTCAACCCAGTTTTTCGTCACGAGATCAACCATCATCAACATGTCGAGCGCGGCCAAATCATCCGGCCGTTGCTTCAACAAGTCGTCGAGTCGAGCACGGGCCTGTTGGTGACGACCGCTCTGGCTCTCTAATGCCGCAAGTGACCGTCTGGCATCGACCTGCCCGGGATAGAGCGCCACCGCGCGCTCGAAGCTTTCCTTCGCAAGATTGTTCTCTCCGGTCAGCAGATAGGCCTGGCCGAGCAGGAAATGCACCGTCGCCAACTCCGGCTGGTCATGCAACACGGTTCGAAACGCCTGTACCGCATCGTTTCCGTTCCTCCTGGATAGAGCCATCCGACCTAAGAGAACCAGTCCGTCGGACGAACGGGGATTCTCCTTCAAGACCTCTTGTACCTGTCGTTCTGCTTCCGCCTGTTTGCCCGCGATAAGATCCATCTCCGCTAATTTAACCTTCGCTTCGAAGCCGGCCGGCTTCTCCTTGTAGTCCTTGACCAGTGAGGCATACTGCTCACGCGCCTTTGCATCCTGCCCGCTCTTGAGGGTACAGCGCCGCAAGTCCGAATTGGATCTTCGTCGAATGCGGCAACTGGGTCGCAGCCTCCAGGAGTGCTTGCTCCGCAGCAGGATGGTCCTTTCTGGTACTGAGAAAATCTGCCAACAGAGAGACGGCGTTCCTCGCTATTCGGATCGAGGGCGATGGCCTCGCGCAAGACATTCTCCGCCTTCTCATGTGCGCCTTGCGTATCGAAGAACCGGGCCAGCCTGAGCCGGTGATCGAACAGCGTGGGTTCAGCCTCGATCATGCGGCGAGCCACCGTCTCCGCGCCGGCCATATCTTTCTGCCTGAACCAGGATCATATTCAGATTGTTCAGGAGATCCATGTCTTTCGAATGAACGCCCAGCGCCCGCTGCAACGTGGTCTCCGCATCGCGATAGCGCTGCCTGCTGGCCGTAGAGTGTGGCCAGCAAGATCGCGACGTCGGGCTCGGTCGGAAATTGCGACCACCAGAGCCTCGGCTTTGGTCATCGCGTCAGAGAGTTTTCCCTCAACAGCTAACACCGCAATCTTGAGGGCCTTCGCCTGAGGATGTTGCGGATCTTTCGCCAGCACCTTGTCTGCGCGTTGAGACGACTTGCTCGGTCAGACGGGCTTCGAGGCAATACTTTGCCAGCGTGATCAGCGCGCCGGTATGATCAGGAACCAGCTGTACCACCTCCACGATACAGCGAGACGGCGTTTCGCCAGTTTTTCCTTCTCCTCGACTTGCGCAAACAGAAAATAGGCATCGGCATCCTTCGGATCGATTTTGAGGACATTGCGAAGGGCCACCCGAGCTTTTGGATAGTTGCCGGCTTCAAGGTATTCTTGCGCCCGCGCACGATACTTGGCCTTCCGCTCCTCCGGCCCGCCACAAGCGACGAGCGCAGACTCGCCACAACCACTAATGATGATGCTCCGGTAGTTCATTGCCGCTAGCCGTCTGCTGATCAACTCTGCCAGCTGGTCGGAAGGTTTAGGCTTAGGCTCAGTCGCGGAAGAAAGGAGCTGGACCTGGAAATTCTCCGCTTCAACCTCTGGCCATGATGCCTCCAACCCTCCCACTTCCTCCCGCAATCTGCTTCTTCCCTCTCTCCCTCCTACCTCCTACCTCAAACTTCCTCCATCCTCTAGCCTCCAAACCTCCAACCTAAAGCCGTCTCTTAGAGCCACATGCGAATCCCCAATCCGGAACAAGATCCACAACGACACACAGCCCGAGTTGCTTCACCCGATCCGAGAAGGCGTGCAACAGCAGCTCGAACGAGAAGAACAATACGATCAGTTTGGCCGCAAAGAGACCGAACGCTGAGATCTCCGTGCGCACTTCCGGAAGGAACGGGAAGATCACGGCCAGACACCATCAGATAATCCAGCGGCGTCGTCTGAAACCGTGACTCTGACTGCCGAATCGCATGCTAAGCAAGACCATCACAGCCATTGCGCCAAACAAGATGTGGTAGGTCAGTTGGGATCGGAGCCAGTGCCTTCATCCATGATCCATCACTGACATACAATAAGAACGTACTACCCATGTAGAGGCCCCCGCGCACGAAGTATGGGGCCAGCCGTGACAGGAGCGAGAGGCCAAGTAAAACAATGCCAAACAGGGCAATGGACATGTAGCCTACATCATCGGGTATGTACGCAGGAAGAAACACCGAGGCAATGAGAAAGAGAGGGACCACCGCGGCCAAGAATCGAATCGGCAGATCACACAACCAAGACACGCTGAGAACATCCGGAAGCCACCTGTCCGAACGAACGCGCACCTCTGCAGGCGGGGGTGGGAATCAGCCCATGCCCTGCGGCGATAAAGAGGCGAGGACGTGCCGGCCAGGATGAGATAGAGCGGCACAATCAGGGTATCCGACTGCCATCGAAGCAGGTAGGCCAACCCCACCATCCCTGCCTGAATAGTGTAAATCGCCGTGACGGCTTCATAGTGGGCCAGCCGACTCGTCATCAGCTTGTGGTGAACATGTTTGCGATCGTCATAAGGGGGAACGTCCTACGAGCCAGTCGTTGTCCGGCCACTCCAAGCGTATCCAGAAATGGTAACCCTAAGAGAAAGAGTGACAAGGCTGGGCTGAACGGCCCGCTGGTCGAATCGGTCAGAAGGATGGCCAGCACGCCCATGATAAAGCCAAGCAACTGACTGCCCCCGTCTCCCATGAAAACTGAGCCGGATAGGTGTTGTAGCGCAAGAAACCCAACACGCCTCCTAGGAACGGGACCGTCAGCAAAAGGACCGTCGAATCGTTGGAGAGGTACGCCAGGTAAGCAATCCCGCAAAGGGTCAAGAAGGAAAGCCCGCCTGCCAGTCCGTCGAGGCCGTCCGCGAGATTTACCGCATTCGAGACGGCGACAAGGAAGAACGCCGTGACGGGAATCCCGATCCACATCGGCAATTCAGCATCGAGCAGGAACGGGATGTTTTCGAATCGGACCCCTCCGATAATAACGACCGCAAGGGCCGCCACCACCTGCCCCAGTAACTTGATCCGGTAGCCCAGATTCGCACGATCGTCCCACACGCCGAAACCAAGATAATCAATCCGCCAAGGAATACCGACAACGTGGTGCTGTCTTTGGGTCCCCACCATAGAATGCTGGCAAACGCTCCAAGCGCAAACGCAATGCCACCGACCGCTGGGACAGGATTCTGGTGGACTTTGCGTTCCCTGGTTGGTCCACGATATGGAACCGACCAGCCAAGAGACGCAAGGGCGGAATCAAGGCCATGCAGATGAGGCAGCGACGATCAAGTGAAACCGGAAAAAGAGCCTCGCTTATTCATCGCTGCGCGCTCCGATCAGATGAAGGCTGAGGCTTAAGGTTCAGGTTAAGTAGGACAATATAGTGGGACATTTCCAAGATCTCCGTGCAATCCTGCTTGACCTTGACTCAGCTTCTAACCCCGCTCGTCTTCGCCACCCTCCATCCTCCAACCTCTAGCCGCCACCACCCCCTGCTTCAATCCGGCAACATTATCGAGTCAATCTCAGGCTCGATGGTCGAAACGAACCGTAACAGCCGTTGATCGACAATGTCCTCGGTTTCGCCGTGGGCCAACGAGCGAGCGCGATTCCGCACGAGCGCCCCGTCGGTTCGTCCCCGCGACAAGGCATCCCAGAACAAATAAAATTTGACGAGATATTCATTGCTGAGAATCCGATCGCGCTGTTTAAACCAGTACAAGACGATTTGTTTCTGGCTGTCCCTCTGGATCAACGCTCGATTCATGCAGCGACCGAACCATTCCCGAGCGCGCCGGCAAGTCCATACTATTAAATGAGGAGATTTCCCAACCACCGCCTGGAAGACAGCTTTGAGGGGAGTGCGCCGACTGCCCCTCGTTGTGACCGATAGTAGGCGGGCATACAGATTGACTGACTGCCCGTCGCCGAATCGATAATCGGCCAACACATAGTCGTCGAAACGAAGCGTGTCGATGTATTGCTTTTCTAATGTGAGTGAGGTACCAAGCCACCCATCGAGCTTCATGGGGAAATCGATAAACATGGCCCGGGGCGGCTGAACCTCTTCGCGCTCCACCATGAGTGTCGAGGCGAAGGCCACAGGAACAAGAAGCGCCACGCTGCAGAGATAGGCGGGGCCGAGGAAAAACCGGTGGGAGGTTAGAGGCGCATGGAGGCGTGACGAGGGTGAGCTGGGAGGCTGAGGAGAACTGAAGGCGAGGGTCGAGGCTAGGGGCGAGCGTAGAGGTTGGAGGCCTGAGAGAGGAACTGAGGTCGGTTGCAGGTGAACGGTCGGTCCAGGTGAATCGAGAGAGAAAGGGACGATCGATCCCCCTGCAACTCCTATGCTGGCCAACACCAACATCTCCAGAATCAGCAGGCCCAAGCTCGCCATAAACGGCACCCAGCCCTCGAATAGATGTGTAGAACCCTTCGGCGGCCCCCTGCCCATACCATTCGACCAGCACTCTGATCATCCCGATGCAAAACCGTTCACGAGAACGGAGATCGGAATCGACGAGAGGACCAGCACCACTCGCTTCCCACATCCGATCCTTGAAGAGAAAGGCGCGAGAGCAACGCAAGGAGGTGAGCGAAGCAAATACCGAATGCCGCTACAGGCTTCGACTACTTGAAGTTGGACTGGCCCGAGATCGATCACATTGGCCGTCACGAAAGGCCGTCATGCCAACAAGCTGTAAAGAAGCCCACCCCGAGAGCCGAGGACCACAATTGTAGTTGACTCGACAAACTTCGCATACAAGAAAACCGGCAATGGGATGCTGGTCAACAGATAAGCGAGAGGAAAGGCAATCGCCCTCGCCCGCTGGACTCCGATCAACGCAATGACCAGTCCCTACAATGACCATCCAGAGCGAAACATGTTGCAGGACATACAATGTGGCGAAGCTCACCGGATCCAATAGAGAAAGAGTCCCGCCGAAATCACAGCAAGGCCCCACCATGAGTTTTCAGTACCGGCTTCAGCGATGCGATGCCGTGCCTGCCAGATCAAGAACGGGCTGATCAGAGGGACAAAAAAACATCCCATGGCTATAGTCTTCGCTGCCGATCCAGCGGCTGAACAGAGAGGCCAGGCTGTCGGCATACAGGCACCCCAGAGAGGCAATGACCAGGACCGCGCTAAAGACAAAAGAGAACTTGCTGGTCATAGGGAACCTCAGTCTCTACATCTGAAATTAGATGCGCACGCAGAGACCTATCTGGAAAGCAGATTGAAGGCCGTAAGAC
>ERZ1370068.9754-contig-8508_pt1 | contig 11443 bp, 14 predicted proteins | sample MGYA00561227_ERZ1370068 | MGnify/ENA primary metagenome ERZ1370068 (study PRJEB38410, sample SAMEA6850437) | metagenome | study: Metagenomic assessment of the ecological functions of the soil: analysis of the soil microbiota associated with the...
AGTATGCTTCGGTTCAGTTGCAGCTATTGCTCGTCGCGTCGATGGCGCGGCAGCGACAGCAGCGATTCGACGAACGTGCCCTCGCCGTCGATCGTGCCGCCGATCATGACGTTCTCCAGCACTGACGCGGAACCGACGATGCGCGGGGTCTGGAAGGTTCGCGCGATCCGCATGCTGCGCGCGCCGGTGAAGCCCATGCACGGGCATCGCGGCGCCGTTCAGCCTGATCGCGCCCTGCTTCGGGACGTAGTAGCCCGAGATCACGTTCAGTGTCGTGGTCTTGCCGCTGCCGTTGGGGCCGATCAGCCCATGCACCTGACCGGGCCGGATCTCGAGGTCGAGCCCGTCGATCGCCCTGTACCCCGCCGAAGCTCAGCGCCACCTGCTCCAGCGTCAAGGCGCCCGGCGTCGGGCGCAGCGCCAAGCAGCGGCCCGAGCAGGTCGGGCCGCGGAATGATCGCGCGGTCGCTCTCGAGCGGGCGGCGGTTCTTGAAATCGAGGATCTCGGCAATTCCGCCGGGGATCGCGAGCACGATGACGAGCAGCAATACCGCATAGAGAAACGTCGACCATGCGACCAGCGGCGCGGCAAATTCCGGCAGCACGGTCAAGAGAATCGTACCGAGCAGCGGTCCGAGAATGGAGCCACGCCCGCCGATCAGGATGGCGATGAAGAACAGGATCGACAGGTCGAGCGTGAACGCATCCGGCGTGATGTAGGACTGCAGCGAAGCGAACAGCCCGCCGGCAACCGCGGCGACGGCGCCGCTGAACAGGAACACGGCTCCGAGCAGGGTGGATTTCGAGATGCCGCTGGCCTCCGCCGCGACCTCCGCATCGCGGATCGCGGTGAGCGCGCGGCCGAAGCGGCTTGCCGCGATGTTCGCCGTCATCCACGTGCAGATCGCGGCGAGGCCGAAGCAGAAATAATAGAAACCCCATTGCGAGGAGAACGGCTCAGGGAAGACCGGCCCGGCAACGCCTACGCCGCCGCCGGTGACGCTCTGCCAGGCCAACGCCACCTGGGTGACGATGGTGGCGAAGCCGAGCGTCGTGATGGCGAAATAGAAGGTGCGCAGCCGCAGCGCCGGCAGGCCGACGATCAGGCCGAAGACGGCGCCGACCGCGGCCGCGATCGCCAGCGCCAGATAGGGCGGCAACGCCGGCGTGACGTTGCCGGCCACGAGAACGCTGGTGGTGTAGGCGCCGAGCGTGAGCAGCGCCACCCAGCCGATCGCGATCTGGCCGCCGAACCCGACGACCAGGTTGAGGCCAGACACCAGCACCCAATAGACGCAGGCGCGGGTCGCGATCACGCCCCAATAGCCGCCGCCGAACAACGGGAACGAGATGCCGACGACGAGCAGCGCCAGGAAAGGCAGCGCCGCGACTGAATGTGGTTTGCAGCGCCGAGCACATCCGCGCGGCTCGGCGCAACTGGGTTGCCTGCGTATCCATCAAACGCGTCGTGGCAGGCTAGCGCCGGCGAGACCCTCGGGGCGCGCCAGCAGGACGATGATGAACACCGTGAAGACCGCCACCGAGGCGAAGATGCCGCCGACCAGGAAGTTGGCGGTCTGCTGAAACAATCCGAGCAGGAGGCCGGCGACGACGGCGCCGCGGTTGTTGCCCATCCCGCCCAGCGCCACCGGGACGAAACCGTAGAAGGTCAGCATCGGCGCATTGGCAAAAAGGCCAGCAGCATCTCGCCGCCGGCAAAGCCCGCAAGCGCGCCGATCACGCCGGCGAGTGCAAAGCTCGCCATGCGCAAAGCGCGTTCCGGCAGGCCGAGCGCGCGGGCGGCAAAGTTGTCCTCGGCGATCGCCAGAAAGGCATGGCCGATCAGGGTGTGGCGATAGAGCAGTTCGAGGCCGACGATCACGGCCGCGCACGCCAGCATCGGCAGCCAGAACTGCTGATCGAAGCCGCCGCGGGCGATGTCGAACAGCCGCGGAAACGGCTGCGGCTCCGTGCTCCATTCGATCGCGGTGAACTGCTGGACCATCAGCGCCAGCGCCAATGTGGAGAGCACGTAGAGATGCTGGTCGAGGCTCTTGAGCACCGGCCGCACGGCGACGATCTCGGTGACGATGCCGAGCACCGCGCCGCCGAGCCAATGCGAGGAGGAAGCCGACAGCCACCGGCAAGCCCATCCGGGCGATGAACAGCGAGCCCAGCACGCCGCCGAGCATCCCGAGCGTGCCAGCGGTGAAGCTGAACACGCGCGAGGCGGAGAACATCACATTATAGGTGATGGCGATCAGTGCATAGATGCAGCCGATCGCCAGTCCCGTACGAGACGATCGATTCGACCATCGGCTCACAGCGCCGTAGCCGGGAGCCAGATTGAACGCGCCGTCCTTGAGCGAATTGGCCTCGACCATCACGACCTCGTTGTCCGGATAGCCGTCGTGCTTGTCGGCAGTAAAGGCAGATGTCGCCGTAGACGCCCGGATATTGCTTGAGCTTGTTGAGATAGCCGACGACCTGTTCCGGCTCGGTGCCGATGTTCTTCATCGCCTCGGCGATCATTCGCGGCGAGTCATAGCCGAGCGCGATCCACCACAGCAGCGTGTCGCCCATGTCGATCTTGGCGCTCTTCAGACGGTCGACGAAGGCGTTGGTGCGATCCGAAAGCTTGCCGTCCGTGGCGTAGCAAACCGGCCGGAAATTGTTGGGATAGACCTTGGCCCAGTATTCCGGCTTTTCCAGCAAGGCCTTGGTCTGGCCGGAGCCGAGCGTGGTCTGGCCGACGATCGGCACGTCCCACTCCATCTGCCCGCGCGTATTGATGATGCGCGACAGGAAGCCGGCATTCACACTCCAGGGCATGATCGCTTCGCGCTCCCGCCGACTGCATGCGCAACAGCTCCGGCGTGAGGTCCGGATTGGCGGCGTCGACGTTGCCCTGATAGACCGACGTCGGCGCCCATGGCCTTGAGCATCGGCACATAGGCGTTGACCGATGCGGTGCCATAGCCGGTGGTATCGCTGATCACCGCGACCTTCTTGCGCTTGAGCACCTCCACCACGTAGCGGTTCGCGGCGCCGCCGATCTGCTGGTTGGTGGGCGCGTTGCGGAAGCACATCGGATATTTCTTCGGGTCGGTCAGGGTGTCGACCCAGCAGGGATGGACCTGCGGCGTGTTTGCGCGCGCGAGCAGCGGCACGACCGCGAGCGACTCGCCGGAATTGACCGGGCCAAAGACGACGCTCACCTTCTGCCCGTGCGTGAGCTCGGCCGCTCCGTTCACGGCCTTGGTCGGATCGCTTTGGGTGTCGCGGGTGATCAGCTCGATCTGCCGCCCGTCGATGCCGCCGGCCGCGTTGATCTCCTGCACCGCCAGCTGGATTCCGCGGTTGATCCCGAGCCCGGTGGACGACGACGGACCGGTGAGCGCCGGCAGATAGCCGATCAGGATCGGCTCCTTTGCTCGCGATCGCGGGCTTGGCTAAGCTCGCTTGCAGAGGCTGCGGCGGCCCGCGGATGCCAGCGCCTGACGACGAGTTATTGCCATTTCCGTTTCCTCCCTAAACGTGTCTTGATTTTCTTGATTTACTCCCAAAGCTTGTTGACGTCTGTCGGACGTCTGTAAGCTACCATAGCCCAGGCACGGTGGTCCGCAAAGGCGTGCCGAGCCGTCATTTTAATCGGACTACTCCGGCGCCGTCGCTGGACTGGCGAGCCAATCCGCGCGTGGTAGCTCAGCCATGTTGCGCTGATCGAAACTTCCGTTCGGCGATGGTAGTGGAAACTTTGGTTCGCTTCACGGCAACGAAAAAGGCCGCGCGGCGCTGCGCTGCATTTAAAGAAACAGGGGAGAGACGCATGGCCAAGAGCACCGCCTTCGCCGCTGACGCAACCGCCGACCCCAGGCAGTTGCCCACTGATCGATCCACCCACTGGTCAGTTCCCACAACGGCAATTCGTGACGGCGTACCGGACGTCTGGCGGTCCAATCGCGTCCTGGTGAGACGACCGCTTGTGTGAAGGGTTTCGGATGCCGGCCGCTTGAGGGACAGCGGCGCCGCGTATTCGGCGACCGTGAAAGCAGAATCGAGGATGTCTCGCTTTTGGCCGCTCTGATGTCGATCCCATCCGGAGAGCGCTATCCACGCTTGCAGATTACCGAGTTAGTTCAGAAGCAAAGAACTATGGAGCTGCTCGAGGAGCAATTGGTCCTGATTTCGCGCCGTGGTCCGGTGCTGGTTGTTTTCGAGGACGCGCACTGGATCGATCCAAGCTCGCTCGAGCTGATAAACGGCGCCATTCGCAGAGTGGCAAATTTACCAGTGATGATTGTTGCGACTCACCGGCCGGAGTTTGCGCCACCCTGGCTGGATCTCGCTCACGCTACCGTGTTGAAGCTGAACCAACTTGGACGAAGCCAGGTAGTCGAGCTTATTCACAGAGCGGTTCGCGGTGCAAGACCTTGCCGCAGGCAATCACCGAACAGATCGCCTCCAAGTCGCAGGGTGTGCCGCTGTTCATCGAGGAAATCACGCGGGCGATTTTGGAATCTGGCGATCTGGAAAGAGATCCGGAGACCGTTACGTCTTGCGACAATCAATTCGAAGAGTTCACCATTCCGGCTACATTACGGGACTCACTGATCAGCGCGTCTCGATCGTCTCGGGTCGGCTAAAGACGTGGTGCTCACGGCGTCGATCATCGGCAGGGGAGTTTTCCTACGAGCTGATTGAGGCGGTATCTTCGGTACCTCGGGCCGCGCTGCCGGCGGACCTCGGACGGCTGGTCCAATCCGATCTGCTGGAGCAGCGCGGTACGCCACCGCAATCGCGCTATCATCTTCAAGCATGCACTGATTCTCGACGCAGCCTCACAGTCGGTCATGAAAACGAGAAAGCGCGAGCTGCACCAACGCCTCGCCGAGGTGTTCACAAGCCGGTTTCCTCGAGGTCGTCGCTAACGAGCCCGAACTGCTGGCGCACCACTACACGGAAGCAATCCAGTCGATCCGGCGCTCGCCTGCTGGCGCCGCGCCGCCGATCGCGCGGCGGCGAGATTGGCCTACGTTGAGGCCCCTCGGCCATGTTGATAAGGCCATGAACCTCATCGCGACCTTCGCCGAAGGCGCCAAACGGGACGAGTGGGAGCTTGGTTTCCTGGTGATCGAGGGACCGTCACGGATGGCGCTGGACGGTTGGGACAGTCCGGCGGCGGAAAGACTCTACGAGGCGGCACGTACGGTTGCGGAAAGACTGGGGCGTCCGGCAGAAGTGTTCCGGTCGATTTGGGGCCTATGGATGGGAGCTACATAGCAGCGGCCAGCACGTTCGCGCCCACGAGCTTTACCGGAAAATCTTCGGCCTGCTCGAGCAGACAAACGATCCGGAATACGTGGTTCAAGCTCAATCATGCGGGTGGCTCGCAGATGGTAGCAGAAGGCGTGCCGCGCGTGGCGCTTGCTCATGTCGATCAATTGCTGACCAGTTACCGGATGGATATCCATGGTAATCTTGCAATGATGTACGGCGCTCATGATCCCGCGTGCTGCTCGCTCGGTATGCGGGCCCTAAGTCTCCCTGATGCTTGGATATCCGGACGAAGCCCTGGCGGAAAGTGAAAAAGCACTGGAGTTGAGCGAACGGCTTGGCCACAAGCCCAGTAATTCTCATACTCACCTGTTCCGCGCCGAGCTCTCTATCATCCTTGGCCGTTCGGAAGAGGCTGAGGGCCCATCTGAACGCGAGCATATCGCTTTCCAGAAAGTACTCCTTAGCCGCCTTATCTCAATGCCGCCGATCTAATGCATGGATTCTGTTCAGCGCTGCTGCGGGAAGTTGAAGAAGGTACCCGACAAGCGGAAGCGGCTTTGATGAACTCTGATGTCGGTTCCGTCTCGCCGATTTCACCTGCCGATACGAATTGCGATCGTCGGACAAGGCCAAGATGGCCGGTGGGGATATTGATGGAGCGCTTGCCGCTTTCGACACCGCACTTGAGCGCGGCATCGAGCCGGGCGAATGCTGGTACGAGCCAGAGTTGCTTCGCTTAAAGGCTGAGATGCTGCTCGCGCCAGTCCGAACAACATGCGGCCGCGGCCGAGCGTTGCCTGACAGCAGCGATCGCTCTCGCGCAGAAGCAGGAGGCGAAGTTCTGGGAACTGAGAGCCGCAACAGCGCTCGCCGCGCTCTGGAAACAGCAAGCGCGCCGCGGCGAGGCCCGTGACCTCCCTTGCGCCGGTCCTTGGCTGGTTTAGCGAGGGGCTCAGTTCTGTCGAAGTGAGGAACGCGGCCGGCTCTTCTTACCGAGCTGACATGATGGCGGATTACGCCCGGTCTCGGCACGACCTGAACCAGCCGGGCCGGTCAGGATGACGTCCGTTGATCGGGGTAGACCGGAAATGGCGTTTCGGGGCCGTCAGGGCCGGTTTTGACCCCTTTGCGACATCATCGCGCGGGAATTTCAGGAACGGCCTTCGCTAAAGGATTACGCGCGCGCACGCAATCGTCGGAATGGGCGCAGCCGTTCACCTGCTGGGGATATTGCGAGGGCCGATTATCTGTATTCCGTCGCATATTTGCGGGCAATCTCGTTGACCTGCTCCCGAGTCAGTTGCTTTGGCGGTACCCCGGGCGGACGACAGGTGTCGCGGAAGAAGCCGTCCAAGCCGGGAGGCGCCATGATCCAGAGCAGGAGCAGTTCGTGATCGGGATTGGCGAACCCATGCCAAGCATTCTTGGGAATGAATATCGTTCCGCCCCTTCCCAAAAGGGTGTTGTGCATCGTTCAGTGTGAAAATTCCGCTGCCTTCCAGAACGTAGAAGGCTTCGTCCATCCGAAAGTGTCGGTGTATCGGAATGCCCGCACCGACCGGCACCTGCTGGGTTCCCAAGGCGAGATCGTCGGAGCCTGTGGCGGGGCCGACCTTGATGAAGATGTTGCCGGCGTCGCGCCAATGAACGAGATGTTCGCCTTCGGTGGCGCCGAGCACATATCCCTGTGGCGCCGCGGTCTGAGCTCTGGGTCACTGCTGATCCTCCGATCCGATGGACTTGGATGGTATCATTCAGCACCTCATGCATCCACCGAGCGCATGCCCGTCCGCCCGGGCGCTTTGAAGAAGTGGGCAGGATTTTTTTCACATATACGTCATGCCCTACAAGCTTCCGACTGCCGCGCTGGTGAGGCCTCGTGCACGCGCGGATCGCGCTTCGCATAGCGCAAATCAGTTGTCTTTATGCCAGACGGCAGTATGGTGGAACTCGCCCATCGATGCCCGCCGTCGTTTTCCGATGACTATTGCAGTGCAACGAACCGACCCAACCGTTGTCGGCCGTCTGCGGCGGTGAGGTTTTGAGGGGAAGTGGCAAACACCATCCGTGAAATTGCAACCAAGAAATAGCGGGGAAATATGAATAATGTGAAAGGGCTTGCGGCCTTCGCCGCGATGATCGGCGCTGGCCTGTTGTCCGGCGTCGCCATTGGACAGGAAGTCAAGCAAGAGCAGAAATCGATGCTGGGGAACGCCAACGTTCCTCCGGTCACCCAGGAGCAGCTCAACGCGGCGGACAAGAACGCCAACGATTTTCTGCTCACCAACGGCAATTATGCCCAGACGCGCTTCTATCCGGGCAAGCAGATCAGCCGCGACAATGTGAAGAACCTGCACGTCGCCTGGATCTTCCAGACCGACGTCAAGGAATCGCTCTGAGACATCGCCGATCGTCGTTGACGGCGTGATGTTTGTCACGACCTCATTCAGCCATGTCTACGCACTTGATGCCAAGACCGGCCAGCAGCTCTGGCACTACGCGCACAAGATGGGGCCGATCACCGTCTATTGCTGCGGTCCCAACAATCGCGGCGTTCAGGTCCTCAATGACCGGGTCTACCTGGCAACCCTCGACTCCAAGCTGATCGCGTTGAATGCCAAGACCGGCGAAGTGGTCTGGACCACCAACATCGCCGATCCCGAGCTCGGATACAGCGAGACGATGGCGCCGACCGTGGTCAACGACAAGGTGCTGATCGGCACCAATGGCGGCGAATACGGTATCCGCGGCTTCGTGCGCGCCTATGACGCCAAGACCGGCAAGCAGCTCTGGAATTTCAACACCATTCCGGAGAATTCCGTCGGTGTTTGGGCGACCAAGGATGCCACCGGCCGCGACATGCATCGCAATATCCAGGCGGAGAAGGACACGCTCGCCAAGATTGGCGATCCCTATGCCAAGCTCGGCGGCGGCGTGTGGCAGAACCCCGCGGTCGATCTTGCGACCAACCGGATCTACTTCGTCGTCGGCAATCCGTCGCCCGACCTCGACGGATCGAACCGGCCCGGCGACAACCTCTACACCAACTCGCTGGTCTCGCTGGATCTCGAGACCGGCAAATATGTCTGTCACTTTCAGTACATCGCCCATGACGTGTGGGACCTCGACGCGGTCAGCCCGACAGTGCTGGTCAACGTCAAGGACAAGGACGGCAAGACCATTCCCGGCGTCATCCACGCCGGCAAGACCGGGCACATCTATGTGCACGATCGCAAGGACTGCAGCCTGATACGCTTCTCGGATGCGATGGTGCCGCAGGAGAACATGTGGGTCTTGCCGACCAAGGAAGGCGCGCGCATGCTGCCGGGCGCCAATGGCGGCGTCGAATGGTCGCCGATTGCGACCGACCCGGGGCAGGAGTTGGCCTACGCCATCAACCTGCACCAGCCGATGACCTATCACGTCGAGAACTCGCCTTATCCGAACGGCAAGCTGTGGCTGGGCGGCGCCTTCAAGGTGATCCCGAGCGAGCAGCAATCGGGCAACATCACGGCGGTGAACTACAACACCGGCAAGATCAAGTGGCAGGTCAAGACGCCCGAGCCGATGATCGGCGGCATTCTCGCCACCGCCGGCGGCCTGGTGTTCACCGGTGAAGGCAACGGCAAGTTCGCGGCCTACAATTCCTCCGACGGCAAGGAGTTGTGGAGCTTCCGCGCCGGCGCCGGCGTCAATGCGCCACCGTCGAGCTACATGATCGCCGGCAAGCAGTATATCGTGGTCGGGGCGGGCGGTAACACCCAGCTCGATTATAAGCGCGGCAACAACATCATCGCCTTCACGCTCGACTGAGCCGATCGGCAATCACTTGCGGCGAAGCGGGACCCGGTCGGTCCCGCTTCTGTTTCCTCTGGATGGATTGATGTTCAGGTAAACTAGCGATTTTCGGTGCCGTGGTGCTCTTGTTCGCAGCCGGCGCGCATGCGGAAACGATCAAGGAGAAGGCCCAGGTCTGCGCTGGCTGCCATGGCGAAAACGGCAAGCCGGTCGACAAGACGATCCTGACCATCTGGGGCCAGCAGGCGGGCTATCTCTATATCCAGCTTCGCGACTTCAAGCGCGGCGACCGCAAGAACGAGATCATGCAGCCGATCGCTTCGACGTTCGAGCGCGACGACATGCTGGCGATCGCCGAGTATTTCTCGCAGAAGCCGTGGCCCGATCTCGGACAGCCCGCGCGCACCCAAGGATGTCGCGGAGAAGGCGATCATTGCCAGCCGCTCGGTCGGCTGCCCGGCCTGTCATCTCGACCGCTTCCAGGGCGATGGCACGGTGCCGCGCCTCGCCGGCATGGGCCGCGATTATCTCGCCAAGACCATCGCCGATTTCCGCACGCGTGCACGCGCCAACAACCCCGGCATGTCCGACCTGATGCTGGCGACGTCACCCGACGACCTCGCCGCGCTCGTCGACTATCTGGCGGGGCTTTGAGCGCGATCAGCGCGGTGTCAGCTCCTCGCGCAGCGCCGACAACACCGTGAGATCGGCGGCGCGTTTTCCCGCCTTGTCGGTCAGCGCCGGATCTGCACCATGCGCCAGCAGCGCCTTGACGATCGCGGGATGATTGCCCTCCGCCGCGATCATCAGCGCGGTGCGCCCGCGCGCATCGCGATCGTCGATCTTCGCGCCCGCTTCCAGGAGATACGCGACGATTTCGAGCGCCTGCGTCTCCGCCACGGACTCGTCAGGGCCCGATGCCCACATCAATAGCGTAAGGTCGTTGGCGTAGCGGGTGTTGACGTCGATATCGAGCGCCAGCAACTGCTTGACGATGCCGAGCTGGCCGCCCGCGGCCGCATATACGATCGGCGGCTTGCCAGTGTCGTCAGGCTTGCGGCCGTCGGCGCCGCGCGCCAGCAGCGTTTTGACGACCATATCCCTGCCGGCATAGGCTGCGGCTGCGACTGGGGACGCGCCGCTGCGACCGGTGAGATTGACATCGGCGCCGCGATCGATCAGCCGCTGCACGATGGCGACATGGCCGCGTTCGGCGGCGAAATAGAGCGCCGTCGATCCCGCAAGGTTGCGTGCGTCGACCGGCGCGCCGCGCTCCAGCAGAAGGTTGACCATTTCGAGATGGCCGGATCGGGCGGCGTGGCTGAGCGGCCGCGCGCCCAGCCGGTCCCGCGCATCGACGGACGCGCCTTGATCGAGCAATCGGGTGGCGAGGTTGACGCAATTGGCATTTGCGGCGGCGAACAGCGTCAGCGACACCTCGACCGTGGTGAGCTGGGCCTGTCCCGTCTCATACTTGCGGTTGAGCTCGCGGCACCGTGCTGGATCCGTCGCGGCCGGAGCCACCTGCGCTGCGCCAACGACGAACAGCGCGGCCAAAGCAATGCGACGATACAAGATGCGCTCCTCCGCCACGGCGTTGTGACAGCATCGCCGTTTCGGTCAGCGTCGCACGATCCGCCGCTGCTGCCAGCTGCGCGCGGCGACGTGGCGACGCGCGGCGACCGGTCTGGACAACTGCTTCAATACCGCAGCTGAGGCGCAGGTGATCGCCCGGCCTCAGCCGCGCGCTACGCCAGATGGCAGGCCACGAAATGCCCGTCGCTTCCTTGCCTCAGCTCGGGCGCGCTTTGCCGGCGGCGCTCCTCAGGGATCGGGCAGCGGCGCGTGGCTGATCCGGGCGACGGCCCGAAAGTTCCTCGGGCGTGGCTCGTGCGAAAGCCGAAAACTCGAGATAGGCTGGAATCTGCTCGAACAGCATGTCGGTGCCGACCTGAATTTCACAGCCACGCGCCCTTGCCGCCGCCAGAAATGGCGTGATTTCCTGCTTCATCACGACTTCGCCGACGAACGTCGAGGGTGAAATTCGATCAACGTCCATCGGCAATGGATCACCGTCCTTCATGCCAAGGGCGTGGCGTTGACGACAACATCGAGACCCGGCACAGCTTCGGGGCTTGGCTGGAGTGGCCGTGACCATCGTGGCTGTCCGTTGATCCTCCTGAACCGCGAGGCGGGTGCGAAGAGATGTTGCGCGAACCGCGATAGGCGAAGCTGCGTACCCGGCGGCCAAGGAAGGGTTATTGCCCATTGTTTGAGTATATGCTCTGATTGCAACGGGAAAACTTGCGATGATCAGGCCCGATCTCATCATTTTCGATTGCGACGGCGTATTGGTCGATAGCGA
>ERZ1370068.2080-contig-1241_pt1 | contig 11430 bp, 19 predicted proteins | sample MGYA00561227_ERZ1370068 | MGnify/ENA primary metagenome ERZ1370068 (study PRJEB38410, sample SAMEA6850437) | metagenome | study: Metagenomic assessment of the ecological functions of the soil: analysis of the soil microbiota associated with the...
CGGATGACGGGCCGGCTCAATTCGCCTTAGTCCACAGATCGAACAGTTCGGGCCTGGCGGAACCTCCACCCAGTCCGTTGCCTAGGTTGAAATTGCGGTAAGGTGCTGCCGGCCGCTCGCGGACAGGCGCCACGGTTTGCTGGGATACCGAAACGGGCCGGCCGTTTGGCGCCGCACCCATCGCGCGATCCGGATCGAGCGCCGCCGCCTGCTTTGCCGGGCGCCAGGGTAAATCCGCCGAGCATCACGAAGCGCAGTTGCCTGTCCGCGGCCAGTCGTTCGATGTCTGAAGGCTGTCGAGGATCGGATCGTCGCCGAGATAGCCGCCGATTGCCATGACGGGCAGGCCGGTCAAGATGATGAGCCGGCGCGGCGACGTTGGCGTTGGGGACCGCGACGAGAAAGTTTGCGCCTCGCGATTGGCGACCAGGTAGACTGGTGAGCTTGCTGGCGGGCGGCGGTCCAGCGCGATGTCACTCAAATGCCTGCGGCGCTCCGAATCTGGACGGCGTGAGGCAGGGCGGTTCATGTGATGGCGACCGGCGCGGCGATCGTTCGGGCGCCTCAGAGCGACCGCTTCCACGCGGTGGTCAGGGGCCGGCGGAGCAGAGCAGCGCGCGCTGCGATGGCAGGCGAAGCCGCGAACGGTTTCTACCAGATCTGCTCGCCCTGCGGTGACGCATGAGGGACGAGCCGCGCCAAACTACGCTTGGCGATCCCGGGCGTCTGACGTCAGCCGCGTCGAGCTGAGCCAATCGAGATCCGACGTCGAATTCCCTCGGGGCACGGCGCCATGCAGAGATAAGAACTGCCAGGCGGCCGTGGCCACGATGATCAGCGGCAGGCCATATCGCGCATCCTGGCTTGCCCGCCTTCCAGCTCGACCAGAGCCCGGCGACGGCGATGCCGGAAAACACGGCGGAGCAGCGGCGGACCGAGCACGGCGACGTGGTAGTGTGGCCCGGATCAATCCGCACCGCAAAGCTGAGCACGATCCGAGTGCATCACACAGGCCAGCCGGTCCACACGCCGGCGCCCGATGGCGTGACACCAGCGCTTGCGCTGGAACTTCGTGCATCCAACCAGGCGAGATCGAAGGCCCGCGAGCGCGAGCGGCAGCAGCCAGGCGAAGCTGTGCCGCGGCCACGCAGCGCCGAGCACGAGCGGGTAGCGGGCCTGTCGGCGAAGATGGCGTCAGGTCATCACGGGCTGCCGGACTTCCGTGTTTGCCGGTGCCGTCTCGCCGGGCGAATTGCCGGACTGTCTGCGGGCGCTGGAACGTCGCAAGGCGGCGGAGCTGCACCCGACCATGCACCAGGCAAAGCTCCAGCGGCGGAGTTGTTGTTTGGTGCTGCCCGCATAAGGGCCGAGTCGCGGGCGCGAGCGTGAGGATCGTCGAAGAAGATCGCCCCACGACAGCGAAGACGGCGACGAGAGGAGGAGCGTCCCGCGACGGCGTGTCGCCCGGGATGCGCAGGCGGCAGGAACGCCCGGCGCGGGCAAAGGCTGGGAGCTGATCCCAGGCCAGCACCGGAGACCAGCGCCAGCGCAGCTCCCATCGCAGACGTTGAAGCCTGATGCCGATCGCGGCCATCGCTTTGGCGCAGAGCATCGCGAAACGCCGGCCGGTTTCAGGCGCGCTCGCATCCCCACCACGGCGGCCAGCCAGCACCAGGATGGAGACAGCTCTCGGTATTGTTGGAGGCGGTCGACGGCGACAACATTGACCAGGGCATCAGCGCAGAGCGAGGTCGGCGCTGGCGCATCAGCGGCCGCGGTCCTGCTTGGCTACTTCCGCACCAGCGCGCGTCAGCGAAGAGGACCGCGGCCCATTCACGCCATGACCTGGGCGGCGACGCAGGATGCGAAAGCGCAGCTGAAGCCCAGCGGTTTGGCGCTGGCGCGGCCTGCGGCCGGATCGCCACGGGGGGGAAGCTTGACTCGGTGAGCAACAAAGCCTGCGGGGTCAGAACGCGTTGAAGGAAATTGTGCCAGCTATCCGAGCATGCTAGCGCGCGCCACTGCGGCGTAGTACTGCCTTCCAAAGATGGTTCTTTGCGGCTGCCAAGGTTCGCGCAGCACAGCTATCGCCGCAATCCAGCGTGAGCGGCAGGCGGCCATACCTCAACGTCAGGCGGCTGTTGACATCTGGCTGTCAGGTAATTTCACGATGCGCGCGCTCTCCTCACGCAGGTTCATCGGAAACTATCACTTGCGGGTCGCGCGCCCGGTTAACTCGCGGCAGAGATTCTTGATCACGGCGCCGGCGGCGACGCCGGGGTCCCGGCATGCGGTGCGGAACTAGCCGAGCGTTTCGACCGGCAAAAAGCGCCGTGATCTATCAGGTCAGGGCCAGACTGCCGCACCTATCGTCAGAAGATCATCGACGCGCCAGCGCGTCCTGCAGCTTCTCGCCATATCCTTCCGGCGATGGCTGCCGCCGTGGAAAGCCGAGCACAGGCATCCCGCCGCGGCGGCGCGCGCCGGCGATGCCGGCGACGCTGTCCTCGATCACGAGGCAACGTTCCGGCGTCTGACGTTCATCTGTTCGGCGGCAAACAGAAACAGATCAGGTGCCGGCGACGGCATGCCGCGGCGTACCTGCGTACGGCGGAAAAAATGTGCGGCGCGAACCGGTCGTACAAATCCGGTGCGGTTGAGGCCTGGCGCTGAATTTCTCCGGCGGCCCGCTCGATGCCACGCAGATGGGCTGAGGCAATCTGCGCCAGTGCGTCGTCGCCGATATGGGGCGATAGCCTCAGCCGAAGCCGGCAAACAATCCGAGAAAATCTCGGCGTATGTCTGGGACTGAGAAGTCGTCGGGCAGGCTGCGGCCGAGTTCGGCTTCGACCTCGATCAGTCGCCTGACGCGATCGGATACGCCGAGAAACCGTTCGCAGCACCTGTTCCGCCGTGATCGGATAGCCGTGGCGCGTCAACGTCTCGGCATGCGCGCGGCATGAAATGACCTCGCTGTCGACCAGCACGCCGTCGCAATCGAAGATGACGAGATCGAAATTGGCGTTCAAGTGCTTGCACGCGATCAGGACTTTGTCGTCGTCCAGCGGCACGCAATACAGTTCCAGCCGGTGATCGACCAGCTTGTAGCCGAGCTTGCGGGCGATCTCGGCCTGCAGTTTCTCGATCTCCTCCGAGGTGAATTCGATCACCTTGCCGTCGCGCAGATTGATCAGATGGTCGTGATGGCTGTCGCGCATCTGCTCGTAGCGCGCGCGGCCCTCGCGGAAATCGTGCCGCTCGATGATGCCGGCGTCCTCGAACAGCTTGACGGTGCGGTAGACCGTCGAGATCGAGATCTTGTCGTCGACCGCGACGCAGCGCCGATACAGTTCCTCGACGTCGGGATGATCGCCGGATTCCGCCAGCACGCGCGCGATGACGCGGCGCTGTTCGGTCATGCGCATGCCGGTGGCGGCGCAGCGCGCCTCGATGCCGGTAGTTTTCGATGCGCGGACGGGGATTTCAGTGCGGGCCATGGTCGTTAGCCTGAGGGACGCCTTGAAGTGCAGAGCGAAAGCAGGGCTGTTCTGCCAGCCCGCGCATCTTACGACAAGTCGCGCCGCATCAGAAGCGCATTCAACTGTTCCCCGCCCGGCTGCTTGTAGTAGCGTTCACGGCGGCCAACGACGCCGAATCCGGCCCATTCGTACAAGCCGGCGCGCCGGCTGATTGTTTTCCTCGACCTCGAGGAAGATCGTTGCGCACGCCGCGGCCGGCAAGATGGCCGAGATGCGTCAGCAAGCAGGTTGCGCGACAGGCCGCGGCCGCGCTGGCTCAGCATCGATCGCGATCGACAGGATCTCCGCCTCGTCCGCGGCCATGCGCGATACCGCAAAGCCGATGATCCTTGCGCCCGAGCCTGCAAGCGATGCACCAGCGTGTTGCGCTCGGCCAGCATGACCTCGAATTCGCCTTCGCCCCAGCCGCGGTGAAACGATGCGCCATGCAATTGCGCCAGCCGCGCCGCGTCGCGCAGGCCTGCGGGCTCGACCACGGCGCGTGCCGCCGCTCCACCATTCGGACAGCCATGCCATCATGAGGCCGAGGCTGCGTGATCGTCGCGGCAGCGGATCTGCCGGCGGCTTGGCGTCGGGCGCGCGCAGATAAAACGGCCGCGCCGGCGCGCTGTCCAGGATCGACCGCGGCGCCGAGCCACGCCACCCAGGCGATGTCAGGCGCAGGCTGCGGGATCGACCTTGAACGGCGGCGGCGCATCCGCCGGCCAGCGCTCGGCCAGACATCTTGCGCGGCGTTGCCGACCAGATGCGGCGCGCCGAAGGCGCGACGCGTCGAGCGGCTTCCTCGATCGGCGCGAGCTCGCGGCGTGATCAGCGGACCGCCATTGCCGCTGACCATCTGAAAATAGACATGGTCATGCCGCGCATCGATGCGCGGAGATGATCGGATGCTCGCCATTCTCGGCTGACGATGGGCGCAGCATAGGCGGTCAGCGTCGTCACGCCGACGACCGGCTTGCCGGCGGCCAGCGCGATGCCGCGCGCGGCGGAAAGGCCGACGCGCAATCCGGTGAAGCTGCCGGGGCCGGTGGTGCACGGCGATGCGGTCGAGCGCGGCGAAGGCGACGCCGGACTGCCTTCATCACGCGCGCGATCAGCGGCATCAGGGCTTCGGCGTGGCCGCGCTTCATCGCCTGCGATTCCAGCGCGATCAGCTTGCCGGCGCCGGTGTCGAGCACGGCCGCGGCGCAGGCATCAAGCGCGGTATCGATGGCGAGGATGAGCATCGGCTACCAGCGTAGAGGTTTTTCAGCGCAGGTTGAATCGGTTCCGCGTCAGACAACGCGTCTACATCATCGTGAGCCCGGTTCTGCATCCGTTCAGAACCGAAGGCTCAGCGATTCTACCTGATACGGACGGTTTAGCTGAAAAAGCGCTCGCGCCCCATTTTCGATGCATGTGCATCATCATGCAACCTCTGGATGCAAAGCTGATTGAAAACGAGAGAATTAACGAAGATTTAGCCATCTGGTGCGACATTCGCCCACAGGGCAAATACGAGGTCAATGAGGATCCGGACGGTGCATCTTCGGCATATCAAGCCACGCCCGTCCCTGCAGCTGAAAGAGGTTTTTATGCCTTTGTGGAAAAGCAATTCAGCGCGCGCGATGCATTGGCACGAGGCGGTCGGCGATCAGCAGGTCGCAGGCGGTGATCGAGTTCAGGATGGACGGCACGATCATCACCGCCAACCAGAATTTCCTCGACGCGATGGGTTACCGGCTCGACCGAAATCCAGGGCAAGCACCATCGGATGTTCGTGGCGCCGGGCAGCGCGGCAGCGCGGCGTACCAGGCGTTCTGGGCGAATCTCAATCGCGGTGAATGTCAGGCGGCCGAATACAAGCGCGTCGGCAAGGGCGACCGCGAGGTCTGGATTCAGGCGTCCTACAATCCGATTCTGGACGACGCCAGCACGGCCGTCAAGGTCATCAAGTTCGCCACCGACGTATCACGGAGCAGAAGATCCGCAGCATGGAGGATGCGCGGCAAGATTTCGCGCCGATCGACCGCGCGCAAGCCGTGATCGAATTCAATCTCGACGGCACCATCATCACGGCCAACGAAAATTTCCTCGCCGCGATGGGCTACTCGGCTCGACGAGATCCAGGGCAAGCATCATCGAGATGTTCGTGGCGCCGAACGAGCGCGACAGCGCCGCCTACAGGAATTCTGGGCCAGTTCCTCGGTCGCGGTGAATTCCAGTCGGCCGAGTACAAGCGTTTTGGCAAGGGCGGCAAGGAGGTACTGGATTCTCGCGTCCTACAATCCGATCCTCGACGACGCCGGCAAGCCGTTCAAGGTGGTGAAAATTCGCCTCCGACATCACTGACCAAAAACTGAAGGCGGCGAATTTCGCCGGGCAGATCGAGGCGATCGGCAAGTCGCAGGCGGTGATCGGGTTCGAGCATGGACGGCCATGTGCTGACGGCCAACGCGAACTTCCTCGGCGCGCTCGGCTATTCGCTCGCCGAGATCCGAGGGCAAGCATCACAGCCTGTTCGTGCCGTCAGACCAGCGCGACAGCGAAGCCTATCGCGCATTCTGGGCAGATCTGAACCGCGGCGAGTTCCAGTCGGGCGAATATGAGCGCGTCGGCAGAGGCGGCAGGCAGATCTGGATCCAGGCCTCCTACAACCCGATCCGCGATCTCAACGGCAAGCCGTGCAAGGTGGTGAAATACGCCTCCGACACCACAGCGCAGGTGATCGCGCGGATGCGGAGCGAAAAGGTTCGCGGCATGATGGAGACGGTCGCGGCCGGCGCCGGAGCTGAACGCGTCGGTCCGCGAAATCTCGGCAGCGATGGTCGAAATCCCGGGAAACGGCGCTGACCGCGGTCGAACGGGTCGAGGTCGCCGATCAGCAGGCGCAGCAGCTCTGTCGGAGGCGGCGGGATCGATGAGCAGCATCGTGCAGCTGATCGGCGACATCACCGGTCAGATCAATCTGCTGGCGCTGAACGCCACCATCAGAATCGGCGCGCGCCGGTGAGGCGGGCCGCGGCTTTGCCGTGGTTGCGTCCGGAGGTCAAGAACCTCGCCAATCAGGCCAAGCAGGCGACCGACAAGATCGAGCAGGAGATCGGCAATCTCAACGGAATTTCCGGCGACGTGGTCGCAGGCCCTCGAATTCGATCAAGAAGGCGATCCAGGACGTCAGCGAGTACGTGCACGTCGACGCGCGGCCGCAGTCGAGGAGCAGAGCACGGTCACAAGCGAGATGTCGACCGGCATGCAGCGCGCGCCGCAGCCGAAGCGGCCGGCATCGGGCGAGGCGGCGTACGCGAGATACTTCGTAGCGAATGAGCGAAGCGCAGCCGTGCCCGCCATTCGCTGTGTGCCGAGTATTGGTGGGCACGCTATGCGCCTCGCCCACCCTACGGCAGCTCGACTCACATCGGCCGGACTTCGACCACGTCGGGCACGAAATGCTTCAGCAGGTTCTGGATGCCGTGCTGCAGCGTCGCCGTCGATGACGGGCAGCCGGCGCAGGAGCCCTTCATGTTGAGATAGACCGACGCCGTCCTTGAAGCCGCGGAAGGTGATGTCGCCGCCGTCATTGGCGACCGCCGGGCGCACCCGCGTCTCGATCAGGTCCTTGATGGTCGCGACCGTCTCGGCGTCGGCCTCGTTGAAGAACTCGTCTTCCTCGTCGCGCCGCCTCGTCGTTGCCGGCGGTGCCGTCGGCCAGACAGCGGCGCGCCGGACATGTAGTGCTCCATGATGGCGCCGAGGATCGCGGGCTTGAGATGCTGCCAGTCGCCGTCGTCCTTGGTCACGGTGACGAAGTCGGAGCCGTAGAACACGCTGGTGACGCCGGGCACGTCGAACAGCCGCTCGGCCAGCGGCGAGCGCGCGGCGGCTTCGCGGTTGGCAAATTCCATCGTGCCGGTGTCGAGCAACACGGTGCGGCCCGGAATGAATTTCAGGGTGGCGGGATTGGGCGTGGCTTCGGTCTGGATGAACATGGCTTTTCTCCGGCGTCGCCGGTTCAAGGCCGGCGCGTGGGCTTCCCTTAGCAGATGGCGACGCGCCAGCGCACGATCAAGGGGCGCAGACCAGCCATTCTGCAAGCCGGTATCAAGCTGCTCAGGACAGGCCGTCGATGTCGGCGTCGCTGAGATCGCCGGGAACGATGATGACCGGGATCGGGAACGAACCGGCGGCCTGGCCATCATGGTGATCAGCGGGCCGGGGCCTTCCGGCGCCTGGATTGGCCGCCAGCACCAGCATCGAGATATCGACGTCCTTGTCGATGACGTCGAGGATCTGGTCGGTCGGATCGCCCTCGCAGATCACCCGCTCCGGCGTGATCGCGGCAATGCCGTTGGCGCGGCCGGCGGCGCGGTCGAGCGCCTCGTTGGCGGCCTCCTCGGCCTCGGCGCGCATGATGTCGGCGACCCCCAGCCATTGCTGGTTCTGGTCCTCGATCTCGATGATGCGCAGCATCACCACGCCGCCGCCGACCCGGATCGCCCAGCGGCTGGCGTAGTAGACCGCGCGGTCCCACTCCGCGGTGTCGTCAACGATGACAAGGCATTTTGGCTTGTGACCCGTCTCGTAGCTTCGTCGCTGGGTGGTCATGCATGTCCCGGTGCTGCGCCAAACCGACGCATGCTGCCACGGCGCAGCCGCCTTCGACAAGCGGCGTCGCTGTTGCTCGACTTGCGGCGACGAATCGCACCCTCAGACGTTCTACGAAGCGAAGTGCGGTACGCGGTGTCGCGTCGATAGAACAACGCGATCAGAGATCTCGCACGCGCTCTCGCGCTCGACCGCCTCAGGATGGGCGATACGCCTCAGCGCTTGCGGATGAAGCCGACGATGTCCTTGGTCGCGCTTCATGGTTTCGGCGGCGATGGCGCGCGCGCGGTCGGCGCCGTCGATCAGGATCGGATCGACATGGCCGGGGTCGGCGACCAGCCGCTTCATCTCGGAGGCGATCGGCGCGAGTTTTGCGACGCAAAGTTCGACCAGCGCGTTCTTGAAGCTGGAGAACTGCCCGCCGCCGAATTCCGTCAAGCACCTCGGCCTTGCTGCGCCCGGCAAGCGCCGCATAGATGCCGACCAGGTTGTCGGCCTCGGGCCGCGCCTCCAGGCCCTTTTCCTCCGACGGCAGCGGCTCCGGATCGGTCTTCGCCTTGCGGATCTTCTGCGCGATGGTGTCGGCATCGTCGGTCAGGTTGATGCGCGAATTGTCCGACGCGTCCGACTTCGACATCTTCTTGGTGCCGTCGCGCAGGCTCATCACCCGCGTCGCCGGCCCGGTGATCAGCGGCTCCGGCTAGCGGAAAGAACAATCCGTCGTTGAAGCCGTGGCCGCGGATCGAGATCGGCGAAGTCGTTGTTGAATTTCTGCGCGATGTCGCGCGACAGCTCGAGATGCTGCTTCTGGTCCTCGCCGACCGGCACGTGGGTGGCGCGATAGACCAGAATGTCGGCCGCCATCAGCACCGGATAGTCGTAGAGCCCGACCGACGCGTTCTCGCGGTCCTTGCCGGCCTTCTCCTTGAACTGCGTCATGCGGTTGAGCCAGCCGATCCGCGCCACGCAATTGAAGATCCAGGCCAGCTCGGCGTGTCCGGCGACCTGGCTCTGGTTGAACACGATGTGCTTCTTCGGATCGATGCCGGCGGCGATGAAGGCCGCGGTCACCTCGCGGGTGTTGCGCGCGAGTTCGGCCGGGCCGCCCCAGACGTCGACGCCCTGCGTGATCGCGTGCATGTCGACGACGCAATAGATGCAGTTATGGGTTTCCTGCAGCTTCACGAAGTTGACGATCGCGCCGAGGTAATTGCCGAGATGCAGATTGCCCGTCGGCTGGACGCCTGAAAAAACCCGTTCAACAAAAGCCATGGTCAGCTTCCCGAGAGCATCGCCGTGTTTCGCGCGCGTCGTTTGCCACGCAGGCGCTGAGTCAGCGCAAGTCAGGCGGCGCGGCTTTGCCGGACGCGCGTTAACCGCCTCGCGCCAGCCGGTGACGCCGAAAAGCCGCAGAAACAGGCCGTAAATCGCGATTCCCGCCGCGATCATGATCAGCAGCGAGACGGCCTGCACGAGGCCGTGCGCGCCCGCAGGCGAGCGCCGGCATCGAACCGCGTCGCCAGCCACAGCAGCGCGCCCATGGCGAGCGCGGCCACGACGATGCGCGGCAGCCGCCGCTGCGCGCCGGCATCGATCGAAAAGCCAAACGTCTCGCGCGCCGCGGCGGATCAGGGCTGAGCGCCGTGCTCCAGGCGCCGAGCGCGATCGCGGCGGCGATGCCACCGGCGCCGAACCAGTGACTGAGCAGGAACGCGGCACAGCGATCGCCACGCACCACGCCCTTCAGCGTCGCGACCAGCGGCGTGATCGTATCCTCGCGCGCGAAGAACGCCGGCGACAGCGCCTTCACCAGCACGTGCGCGGGCAGCGCCAGCGTCAGCCACATCAGCGCGCGCGCGGTCGCTGCGGTGTCATCAGCGGGTGAAGGCGCCGTGCTCGAACAGCAGCCGCACGATCGGCTCGCTCAGCACGATCAGGCCGAGCGTTGCCGGCAGCGCCAGGCCGACCGCGAGTTCGAGGCCGCGCGATTCCGCATGCGCGATCGGCGGCGCGGATCGTCGCCGCGCACGGCGCGCGTCATTCCAGGATCAGCACCGTGCCCATGGCGACGCCGACGATACCGAGCGGCAGTTCGACCAGGCGGTTGGCGAAATAGAGCCACGATACCGCCGAGGGCGATGAGCGACGCGACGATCGCCGCGCCGGCCACCATCAAGCAACTGCGGCGCGCTGCTGGCGATCATGCCGGGGGACCGCCTTGGCCGAGAAAGCCGCGTATTTCCGCGTCGAACGAAATCCGCAGCGGCGTTGCGATGCCTGCCGCCACGGCGCAGCACGCAGGATCGAGAGCTGCAACAGTCCGGCGATGCCGACGGTGGCGGCGAGGATCTGCGCGGCATGCGACAGCGTCCTGCCGCAACACCGAGCAGCGCCGACCATGACCGCGATCAGCGCGATGTTGAACAGCAGCGGCGAGAACGCCGTCAGCGCAAACCGGCCTGCGGCGCTCAACAGCGCCATCATCACCGTGACCGGCCCGGCGAAGGCCGAGGTACGGCAGCATCAGCCGCGCATTGTCGACCGCGAGCTGCAGCGTCTCGTCGCCGGAAAATCCCGGCGCCAGCACCGGTGATCACGAGCGGCATCACCAGCGCGAGCAACGCCGTGCGCCGCGATCAACGCTGTCGTGACGGTGCCGAGCACGCGGCACCGGCGAACGCTGCCGCCGCCACGGCGCCCCCGGTCTCGCGCACGCGCAGCCATGCCGGCACCAGCGCACGCGTTCAGCCCGCCCTCGGTCAGCAGCCGCCTGACAACATTGACCAGTTGAAACGCCGCCAGGAACGCATCCGCGACCGGGCCGGCGCCGAGCAGCGCCGCGATCAGCGGATCGCGCACCAGATCCCGAGCAGCCGCGAGGCCAGCGTTCCCGAGGATACCGTGAGGAAGGAGCGGATCATCGGCGGCCTTCACCAGCGGCCAGCTTCACTTGCTGGCGCGGGGCCGATCTGGTAGGCCGCAACGCTGCTAGCCGCGCTCGGCACGCTTTCGCGCAACGACGGGTGAAACCGGACGGTGACTGTGGCAGCAAAGGATACGGCGTTCGGCGGAGATCGGCAAGCCGCAGATTTTCGACGCTGGCTGGCGGACCGATGAGGGCTTCCTCGCACGCCACGGCATGGCCAAGAGGGCGGCAGCGGCGCGATCGACGAGGAGCACGCGCTGCCGCGCGATCTACAGCGAGATGGGCCCGGCGACCGAGATGAGCAGCGGCGGCTCGGGGGCCAACACCATCGTCGGCCTTGCCAGTTTCGGCGCCCGCGCGGCCTTAGCAATACGTAACTTT
>ERZ1370068.2238-contig-1395_pt1 | contig 11429 bp, 14 predicted proteins | sample MGYA00561227_ERZ1370068 | MGnify/ENA primary metagenome ERZ1370068 (study PRJEB38410, sample SAMEA6850437) | metagenome | study: Metagenomic assessment of the ecological functions of the soil: analysis of the soil microbiota associated with the...
CCGCTCCGCCGGATCGGCGTCGCCGAAATCGAGCGCGACCAGCAATGCCCGGTCGCCGCCTTGCGGACGCTCAAACACGCGGATATGGCGCGCGCCGGCCGCGCCTGCGACCTGCCGCGACCCGGCATCGGCCGCCGGGGAGCGCCACGGCGGCGCTCTGCATCGTTCCGGTCAAGCTTCGGCGTCGCCCGAGGGGACGCTATGCGGCATCGCGACCGAACGTGCCGGAACCACGGTGGAGATCGCGTGCTTGTACACCATCTGGGTCACCGTGTTCTTGAGCAGCACGACGTACTGGTCGAACGATTCGATCTGGCCCTGCAGCTTGATGCCATTGACGAGATAGATCGATACCGGCACATGTTCCTTGCGCAGGGTGTTCAGGAACGGGTCTTGTAGCATTTGCCCTTTGTTGCTCATCGCATGCTCCGCGGTCGTTGTTGTTGGGCGGGCGCAGAACCGAAAGCCGCATCGGCCGGTGTCCCCTGGCCCGAAATGGGGCCGAAAGCGCGGGTTCAACGGCGCGGCCGGCGTTTCGGCGCATCCGCGTACGGGTTGGCGCCGGTCTTGAATTGTATCCTAAGGGGTGTTCCGCGGAGTTGGAACGCCTCGCTGAAGAAATGTTCCAGATAGCGCCGGTAGGTCGCGGGAATATGGCCGAGCGCCGACCCGTGGATCACGATCAGGGGGGATTCTGCCCCCTTGGTGGGCATAGCGCATCTTGGGCCGCCCCATGCCCGCGCGGGGCGGCTGCTGGCGCATCACGGCCGCGGCGAGCGTCCTGGTGAGCTTCGGCGTGGAAAGCTTCGCCATTGCGGCGGCGTAGGCGCCGTCGACCGAAGCGCAGGAGGCTCGGGAGGCCGCTGCCCTCCCGCGCCGAGATGTAGTGATGCCGGGCGAAGGCGAGAAACGCGGCTTTGCGGTCGAGCTCGCGCTTGACGTCGTCGCGACGCTCGGGCGGTACCCTGTCCCATTTGTTGACGGCGACGACGAGCGCGCGCCCGGCCTCCAGGATGTAGCCCGCGAGGTGGGCGTCCTGCTCGGAGATGCCCTGTTCGGCGTCGAACAGCAGCACGACCACGTTGGCATCCTCGATCGCCTGCATCGTCTTGATGACCGAGAATTTCTCGACCGCTTCCAGCACCTTGCCGCGACGGCGCACGCCCGCGGTGTCGATCAGCACGTACTGGCGGCCGTTCCGCTCGAAATCGAGATAGATCGAGTCGCGCGTGGTTCCCGGCTGATCGAACGCGATCACGCGCTCCTCGCCCACCAGCGAATTGACGAGCGTCGATTTGCCGACGTTCGGGCGGCCGATGATGGCGACCTTGACGGCGCCGGCGTCGGCCGCGGGATGCGTCTCGGATGGGTCGGCGGAGGCCGACGACGCGAGCGAAGCGCCCATTCCGCCACCTCGGCGACGTTGTCGCCGTGAGCGGACGACATCGGGTGCGGCTCCCCGAGACCGAGCTCGTAGAATTCGCTGGCCGCACGCTCGGGCGGCAGACCCTCCGCCTTGTTCGCCGCCAGGACGATCGGGCCGTCCCGGAACGGCGCAAGAGCTCCGCGATGTTCCGGTCCTGCGCCGTGACGCCCTGCCGCGCATCGACCAGAAACACGACGACGTCGCCTTCGGCGATCGCCTGCCGGGTCTGCTTCGCCATCTCGAACAGGATGCCTTCCGTGGCAACGGGCTCGAACCCCCGGTATCGACGACGAGAAACGGCCTGTCGCCGAGCCGGGCGCGACCGAAATGCCGGTCGCGCGTCAAGCCTGGAAAATCGGCGACGAGGGCGTCGCGCGCGACCGCGTGAGCCGGTTGAACAACGTCGACTTGCCGACGTTCGGGCGCCCGACGAGGACCAGGGTGGGCAGCATGAGAGGAGTGCCGGTGGTTCAGGCGACGGGATGCGCCGCGATCGGAATGGAATCCGGGAGCGGCGGTCCGGCTGGCTCGAGCCCGCGCCGGACCGTGCGCGGCCGGTTAGCGGACGCCGACCGAAAGCAGCAGCCCGCCCGTGCTTTGCCAGACCGCGGCTGTCTCCGGACTTCGACGGCTGCGCCGTGGGCGCCGTGCCGTCGGTCGCGACGCGTCCCACGAGGCTGCCGTCGTTGGTATCGAGCAGATGAACGTAGCCTTCGCCATCGACCACGGCGACGATAGTCGCCGATCATCTGCGGACCACTCGGACGGCGCTGCGCGAGCTTGTCCTGCTTCCACGCCGAGGCGCCGGTGGTCTTGTCGAGGGCCTGGATCGCGCCCTTGTCGTCGGTGACATAGAGGTAGCGAGCATCCATGACGAGGCCTTCGAGACTCGACACGTCGCGCGACCAGTTGAGCGTGCCGCGAACGATGTCGAAGCACGCGACGCGTCCCTGATAGGCGACGGCGCACGCCTGGCTGTCTGTCGAAGAGCGGCAGCGACGTGATGTCGACGATCCGCTCGAGCTCCGTCGCGCCCTTGGGCGTGGCGACGTTCGCTTCCCAGCCGATGTTGCCCGTGCCGAGATCGAGGGCCAGCAGCTTGCCGCCGGCCGTGCCCACGAAGAGGCCGCCGCGCGTGATGACGCCGCCGCGAAGTTGCGGACCGTGAGCGGCGGATTGTTGCGCTGATAGACCCACTTCGTCTTGCCGTCGGCGGCGGAAACGCCGAACACGCGGCCATCGCCCGACCAGACGACGACAATGCCCTCGGCCACCTTGGGCGGGCTCACGACCTCGCTCGTGACTTTCGACCTGCCACAGCGGCTTGCCGTCCGTGGTGAAGGCGAGCACGTCGCCCTTGTCCGTACCGACGGCGACGAGCGTCGCATCCGCGCCGGCGGCCGCCGAAACCCGTTTGGCGGCCTCGATTCGCCAGGCGGTGGCTCCGGTCGCGGGATCGACGCGCACGAGCGTGCCGTTCGCGCGCGGCAGCGTAGACCGCGTCGCGGCGATCGCCGGCTCCAGATCCGGGCGCCGCCTTGCCGACGGCAACCTGCCAGACAATTTTCGGCGTGACCGTTGCCTTGAATTCGGGCAGGGGCCCCAGCTTCTTGCTGCTCGAGAACCAGCCGAACGACGGCGGCGGGATCGTCGGAATCCAGGACGACAACGCGGCGCATCCGGCGAGCGCCTGCAGCGCGATCAGAGCGTCGCCGACGCGCGGAGAGCGCAGTTCGCAAACCGTCGGGGCTACCATTGAACGGACGACGTCACTGGACGGCGCCGGCGCGGCGCTCGCGGTGCAGCGGCGCGGGCGCGGCGCGGTGCGCGGGCGCCGGCACGGTGGCCGGCGCAGGCCGCGGTGGCCGGCGCAGTGCTGGCCGGCGCGGCGAGCGCGGTGCCGCGCCGGAGCGCCAGCCGCGGAATCGCGCCGCCCTGCGCGTCGAGCTTCACCTGCACATAACTGCGATAGGGACTCTTCGGGTCGAGGCGCGCGAGCGCGTTCTGGTACGCCGCGCGCGCTTCGGCGTTGCGGCCCGCGGCGGCGAGAATGTCGCCGCGCATGTCCGCGTAGATTCCCGCGAACGCGTCGTCGTGCTTGGCGTCGAGCGTGCGCAAGGCGTCGTCGTACTGCTTGTCGTCGAGCAGCATCGATGCGAGCCGCAAGCCGCGCGATCTGTTTCAGCTCGTCCTCGGAGTCGCGGTCGATGACCGCGGCGAGCTGCGCCTTGGCCCCGGCCTTGTCGCCGGCGTGCGTACAGCGTGGCCGCGACGATCAGCGCCGCCCGCGGCGCATACGCGGTGCCGCCGTATTTGTCGGCGAGTTGCGCCATCGCATCCTTCGCCTTCGCGACATCGTTGGCGCGCGCCGCCGCGCTGACGGCGTTATAAAGGACCGAACCCTTCTCGGCCTGCTGCTGCGACCACCAGCGCCATCCCTGCACGCCGATGACGCCGACGCAGACGGCAATGACGACGCCCGCAATCGTGTTGCCCCATTGCTTCCACCATGCCTTGAGGTCCTCGAGCTGGTCCTGTTCTTCGAGATCGTAGACGGCCATCGCGCTTCCTTGTCGAAAATCTATCGTGGTTCCAGCGCGGCCCGGAGGCCCGCGATGGGAACGGTTTTCTGTTCGCCGGACTCGCGCAGCGGCTTGATGCTCACCGCGCCCGCCGCCGCCTCGTCCGCGCCGATCAGGAGCGCATAGCGCGCGCCCGAGGCATCGGCTTTCTTCATCTGCGACTTGAAGCTGCCGCCGCCGGCGTTGACGACGATGTCGCAACCGGCGTCGCGCAGCAATCTCTCCGCGCGCCACGCGAGGCGGGAGGCCGCATCGCCGTCATGCACGACATAAGCGAGCGGTGCGCGCTCGCCCGTCGCGCCGGCTTCCTGCAGCAGCAGCACGATACGCTCGATCCCGATCGCGAAGCCGCACGCGGCTGCCGGCCTTGCCGCCCACGCGCCTCGAACAGTCCGTCGTAGCGTCCGCCGCCTGCGACCGCGCCCTGCGATCCCAGCCGGTCGGTGACCGTATTCGAACACGGTGCGATTGTAGTAGTCGAGCCCGCGGACGAGCCGGGGATCGATTTCGAACGGGATGCGCGCTGTCCGTGAGGAGTTGCTGCAGGCCGTCGAAATGCGCGCGCGACGCCGTGCCGAGACGCCGGACGAGCTGCGGCGCGCCCTCGATCATTTCCTGCATGTCGGGATTCTTGGAATCGAGGATGCGCAGCGGGTTGGTGTGCAGCCGGCGCTTCGCATCGGCGTCGAGCTCCCCGCGCGGGATTCGAAATACGCGACGAGATCCGCGCGATGCGAGCGGCGCTCGTCGAGATCGCCGATCGAATTGATCTTGAGCCGCGTGCCGTCGTCGATGCCGAGCGCGCGCCACAGCCGCGCCAGCATCACCATCTGCTCGGCGTCGACATCCGGGCCCCGCGAACCCGAGCGCCTCGACGTCGAGCTGGTGGAACTGCCGGTAGCGTCCCCTTGCGGGCGCTCGTGCCGGAACATCGGACCCCCGGTCCACACGCGCTGCGGCCGTTCGTAGATGAGCGAGTGCTCGATGGCGGCCCTGCACGATGCCGGCGGTGGCCTCGGGCCGCAGCGTCAGGCTCTCGCCGTTCAGCTTGTCCTCGAACGTGTACATCTCCCTTTCGACGATGTCGGTCGCATCGCCGATGCCGCGGACGAAGAGGGGCGTCGCCTCGACGATCGGGACGCGCATGTTGCGGTATCCGTATTGCGCGAACACGTCGCGCGCGACGTCCTCGAAGCGCTCCCACAGCGCCGCGTCGCCGGGCAGCACGTCGTTCATGCCGCGGACCGCGGTGATCGTCGCGGCCATCAGCGCTCGCCCGCGTCGCCCGAAGGGCGCTGAGCGCCCCGGGGGCAGCGAACGCAGTGAGCGTGCGGGGCTCATGATCAGGCGATCGCTTTCACGGCGATCGTTTTCCGTTCGGGCGTCAGATGCGCGGCACGCGGCCTCGCCGCCGTAGGTCGCGCGGACGTAATCGTCGACGATGCGCTGGAATTGCGCCGCAATGCCGTCGCCGCGAAGGGTCACGCGTCTTCGCGCCGTCGACGTACACCGGCGCCACCGGCGACTCGCCTGTTCCGGGCAGTGAGATCCCGATATTGGCGAGTTTCGATTCGCCAGGACCGTTGACCACGCAGCCCATCACCGCGACCTGCACCGATTCGACGCCGGGATACCGCGCCGCGCCAGATTCCGGCATCCGCGCCTCGCAGATACGCTTGAATCTGCTCCGCCAGTTCCTGGAATACGGTGCTTGTCGTGCGCCCGCAACCGGGGCACGCCGCGACCATCGGCGCGAACGAGCGCAGTCCCATCGTCTGCAGGATCTCCTGCGCGACCAGGACCGCCTGCGTGCGACGCCGGCAGGCTCCGGGGTGAGCGACACGCCGATCGTATCGCCGATCCCCTGTTGCAGCAGGACGGCCATCGCCGCGCGTGGGCGCGACGATCCCCTTGCTGCCCGGGCCCGCTTCAGTGGAGACCGAGATGCAGCGGATAGTCGCAGCGACGGGCGAGCTCGCCGTAGACGGCGATGAGATCCTGCACGTGCGATACCTGGCACGAAAGGACGATGCGATGTACGCGCCGCGAGACCCCATTCCTCGCGCGCGCCGCGCGCGCTGTCGATTGCGCAGACGACGAGCGCCGCGCGCGATCACTGCGTCCGCGGTCGCGGGCAGAGGCGCGCGTTTGCGTTGGCATCCATCATGCGCGCGAGAAGCTCGGCATCGAGGCCGTCCCAGCTCACGCCGATCCGCACGGGCTTGCCATGCTCGCATCGCCGCCTCGATCATCATCGCGAACGGACGGTCGTCCTTCGAGTCCCTGCTGACGTTGGCCGGATTGATCCGGAACTTGGCAAGCGCGCGCGCGCACCCGGGATGCTCGCGCAGCAGCGTGGCCGTTGTAGTGAAAGTCGCCGACGAGCGGAACTCTGACAGCCCGCGGCGCAGTTCCGGTCGCGAATTGCGGAACGGCCGCGGCGGCTTCCGCGGGAATCGACCGCAAGTCGAACGAGCTCGATCCGGCGGCCGCGAGCGCGCGCACCTGCGCGGCCGTCGCCGCGACGTCCGCGGTGTCGGTGTTTGTCATCGACCGCACGACGACGCGCGCCGCCGCCGATCCTGACACCGGCAACGTCGACCTGGCGGGCGCGGCGGCGTCGATCGAAGGCGAATCGCTCCACTGGCGTGCCTTTGCCTTGCGCCCGGTGAGCTCGGCGGCGCGGCGAGCTCACTGGCAGCTCAGGCGCGACCATTCTGCTTTCGGTGCACGGGACGAGGTCGACGGGATTGCCCCGATAGATGACGCGGACATCCGAGGCGTTGCCGATCACGACGTCGAGCGGCGGCGTACCTGATACGTTCTTGCGTCGTGCCGCCGCGGTTCATGCCGGACAGGACGACCTGGCCGTCGCGGTCGCGGATCTCCGTCCACGAATTGTCCCGATACGTGATCGCGATCGCCTCTTCCGCGGCGGGGGCCGCTGCGGTAGCGGTAGCCGGAAGTGGTGCGATCGCCGCAGCAGGCTCGGTGGCGGGAGATGGCTCCGCGATCGGTGTGCTTGCGAGCACCGGATTGGGCAGCGGCGTTCCGGTCTTGTCGGACGCGGCGGGCGCCGGGGCCGACGTCTCGGGGCAGTGGCCGTCGGGACCGCAGTGCGCGCAGCGCCCTGGGACGCGCCCATTCGTACGACGGCTGCGGCCGCCACGACGGCGGCGAGTGTGAGCGGTATCGCCCAACGTGTCCATGCTGCCTTCGAATGTTCCGCCGTCGGCAATTCGCCCATCGTCTGGGTCGTGGCATGCAGCAATGGCGCATCGAGCGCTGGCGTAGCGGTTCCCGTCGCCAACGCTCCCAGCACCCGTCTGGATCGAGGTGGAGGAGCCGCGCGTAGCTCTTGATGAATCCACGAACGAACGTCCGCCCCGGCAGATGGCCGTAGTCGCCTTCCTCGAGGGCCCGTACCTGGCGAGGCGCGAGCTTCAACTGCTGGGCCACGGCGTCGATCGAAAGACCCGATGCCTCCCGCGCGGCAACGAGGAGGGCGCCGGCCGTCGCGCCCGCAGGAAAGGCTCCTCCCGCTGCGGCATTCAATTGCGGCGGAGTCACTCGCAGAGCCCCGTGGTGACAGCTTGGCCTCGGCCGAGTCCGGGTAGCGGTTGCGCAACTGGGCAACGTAGAGGGTCTCGGCGGCCCGGTCGCCCGCTTTGCGCTCGACGCACATGCCGAGATAGAGCGCTTCCGGCGCGGGCGCGGGAGCTGCGCCAGCCGCCTCGTTAACCGCGTGCCTCGTCGAGGCGGCCGCCCTTGAAAGCGAGCAACGCGAGCCCGTACATCGCGGGCGCGTTGGCGGGCGAGCGCGCCAGCGCCCGCCGATAGAACGCCTCGGCGCTGGCAATGTCGCCGAACGCCGCGCTGCAGCGTCCGGCATTGGTGAGCGCCACTTCCGGCGTCTTGTAGAACGGGTTCCGGAGTGCGATCTCGAATTCCGGGATCGACTCGCGCGGCCGCTCGTTGCTGCAGAGGTACCAGCCCCAGTTGTGCCGGACGTCCGAGTCGTCGGGGGCGAGCGACAGCGCGCGCTGGAAATTCTGCTCTGCCTTCGCGTTCTCGCCGAGCATCGCGTAGACGAGGCCGAAATAGTTGTAGATCCGCGGATTGGTGGGATCGAGCGTTGCGGCCTCGGTGAGCTCCTCGATCGCGACGTCCATCCGTCCCCGCTCGTAGTAGCCCGCGCCGAGGTCGGCGTGAGCGCCGCCCGATCCTTGGGACTCACCTCCGGCGCCTTGATGGGCGGCAGCGTCGGGTGCCCGTGGCGGCGCAGGCGGGCTGCTCGATTGCGTCGATGCGCACCCGCCGAAGAGCGCGACGAGGGCCGACAGGGCGACAGCGGCGGCGACGCGGCGAAGCTTCGGATTCATCGTGGTTCCCGGCCGTGTCCCGATCAGTGGCCGCCGTGCCGGCGGCGCGCGTTGCAGCCGGATCTGCCGCTTGGTTCGGTCCTGGACACGGCCCGCGAGCTGGCCGCACGCGGCGTCGATATCCTCGCCGCGGGTCTTCCTGATCGTCGTCACGAAACCGGCGTCGATCAGCCTCTGCTGGAACGCCAGAATCCGGGAGCGGGACTCGTCTCTGAAGTCGGCGCCCGGGAACGGATTCCAGGGAATCAGGTTGAACTTGCACGGAACGTCGCGCACGAGCGCCGCGAGCTCGGACGCCTGCTCGACGCTGTCGTTCACACCGTCGAGCATCACGTACTCGAACGTCACGAAGTCGCGCGGCGCGCGGTCGAGATAGCGTACGCACGCGGCAAGCGAGCTCGCGCGAGCGGATACTTGCGGTTGATCGGCACGAGCGCGGTCGCGCAGCGGGTCGTTGCCCGCATGCAGCGAGACGGCCAGGGCGACCGGGCAATCCTCGCGCAGGCGATCGATCGCCGGCACGAGCCCGGAGGTCGACAGCGTGACGCGGCGCCGCGACAATCCGTACGCGTTGTCGTCGAGCATCAGCCGCAGCGCCGTCACCACATTGTCGTAGTTGGCGAGCGGCTCGCCCATGCCCATCAGCACGACGTTGGTGATCGGCGCACGGCCCTGCTCGACCCAGGGCGCGGTGACTGACTGCCGTCGGCGAGCAGCGCGCGATTCGGCGTGCCAGAGCTGGCCGACGATCTCGCCCGTCGTGAGATTGCGATTGAATCCCTGCTTGCCGGTCGAGCAGAAGGCGCAGTCGAGCGCGCAGCCCGCCTGCGAGGAGATGCAAAGCGTGCCGCGATCGTCTTCGGGAATGTAGACGGCTTCGACGGCGTTGCCGGCGCCCACGTCGAGGAGCCATTTGCGAGTGCCGTCCGACGCCGTCGCATCGCCGATCACCGTCGGACCGCGGATCGCCGCGATTTCCGCCAGCCGGCGCGCGCACCTTGCGGACAGGTCGGTCATCGCGTCGGGGCCGTCGACGAGACGCTGGTGCACCCAGCGGGACACCTGCTTCGCGCGAAACGGCTTCTCGCCGAGGTCGGCGAAAAGGGCCGCGAGACCCGCGGCGTCGAGGTCGGAGCAGGCTGTGATCACGCGCCCGCTCGGCCGTCCGAGATGCTCGCGGCACGGCTGAGGCGCCCGCGAAGGCTGCCGGCGCGGATGCGGCGAGCCGCACAGAGGAACGTGGCGGGCTGTCGGACCTGCTGCCGCCGTCAGCGGCTGTAGACCGCGAAGGCCGGGAAGAAATACGCGATCTCGGTCTTCGCGGTGTCCGGCCCGTCGGAGCCGTGCACGGCGTTGGCGTCGATCGATTTCGCGAAATCGGCCCGGATCGTGCCGGGCGCCGCCTTTTTCGGATCGGTCGCGCCCATGAGATCGCGGTTCTTCGAGATCGCGCTCCTCGCCCTCCAGCACCTGGATCATCACCGGGCCCGACGTCATGAAATCGACCAGATCCTGATAAAACGGCCGATCGAGGTGAACTGCATAAAACCCCCGGCTTCGGCGGAGGACAGCCAGCGCATTTGCGCCGCGACGATCTTGAGTCCGTTGGTCTCGAACCGCGAATAGATTTTACCGATGAGATTCGCGGCAACCGCATCGGGCTTGATGATGGAAAGGGTGCGTTCGACGGCCATGCCTGCCACCCGACTGAATAAATGCGAGTAAATTCAAAATTATACCATTTTTGACTCCTTTGTCGCCGGTCCGGCGGTCCTCGCCGTGCCGTCCGGCGCCGCCCGTGCGCAGGCCGGCTCGCAGGGTGCGGCCGCGCTCGCCGCGGCCGAGCCGGCGGCAGAGGAAGAGGCGGGTCCGCGGCCGCCATGACCGGCGGACGCGCGGCGATCCCTCGAGCGACGGATCGCCGCGGCGCCGCAGTCGGAGCCGAGGGATGACGCTACCGGATGATGCCGAGCAGCTTCGGCAGGAACAGCGTGAGCCCGGGCCAGTAGGTGACGACGACGAGGAACACCAGCATCGTGAGCGAGCCACGGCCAGACCGCGATCGTGAGCTCGGTGATGCCCATCTTCGTGATGCCGCTGGCGACGTAGAGGTTGAGGCCGACAGGCGGATGGCACATGCCGACCTCCATGTTGACCACCATCATGATGCCGAAATGGACCGGGTCGATGCCGAGCTTCATCGCGACCGGGAACAGGATCGGCGCCATGATCAGCACGATCGACGAGGGCTCCATCACGTTGCCCGCGAGCAGCAGCACGATGTTGACGAACAGCAGGAACGCGACGACGCCGAGGCCCTTGTCGAGCATCCACGCGGCGAGCTCCTGCGGGATCTGCTCGGAGGTCATCAGGTAGCTGAACATCACCGCGTTGGTGATGATGTAGAGCAGCATCGCGCTCATGTTGGCCGAGTCGAGCAGCACCTTCGGCACCTTCGTGATGCGTCATGTCCTTGTAGACGAACACCGCGACGAAGAACGCGTAGACGGCGCTCATCGCGGCCGCCTCGGTCGGCGTGAAGATCCCCGTGTAGATGCCGCCGATGACGCACGATCACGAGCAGCAGGCCCCAGATGCTCTCGCGGAACGTCGCCCAGCGCTCGCACCAGGTGGCCTTCGGCTGGCGCGGATAGTTGTTCTTGCGCGCGAGCCACCAGGTGGTGGCGCCGAGAAACGTGGCGAGCACGAGCCCGGGACGATGCCGGCGATGAACAGCGCGCCGACCGACGTGTTGGTCGCGACCGCGTACATCACCATCACGATCGACGGCGGGATCAGGATGCCGAGCGCGCCGGACGTCGTGATGACGCCGGCGCCGAAGCGCGGCGGGAAGCCCTGCTTGACCATCGCCGGCAGGATGATCGAGCCGATCGCGACGACGGTCGCCGGCGAGCTGCCGGACACGGCGGCGAACAGCGCGCAGGCCATCACGCCGGCGAGGCCGAGGCCGCCGGCCCAGTGGCCGACCATCGACGACGCGAAGCTGATCATCCGCCGCGCGACGCCGCCGTGCGTGAG
>ERZ1370068.4341-contig-3418_pt1 | contig 11413 bp, 11 predicted proteins | sample MGYA00561227_ERZ1370068 | MGnify/ENA primary metagenome ERZ1370068 (study PRJEB38410, sample SAMEA6850437) | metagenome | study: Metagenomic assessment of the ecological functions of the soil: analysis of the soil microbiota associated with the...
CCAGTTCTACGTATTGCTGACCAGATGGCCCTTGCCGAGACCGCCGATGGCGGGATTGCAGGACATGGCGCCGACGGTCGCGAAGCGATGGGTCACCAGCGCGCGTCTTCGCGCCCATCCGGGCAGCCGCACTCGCGGCTTCGCAGCCGGCATGGCCGCCGCCGATGACGATGACGTCGAATGAGTCCGCGCTGCGAAATCATGGCGCGGACTTCTATCGCGGAGTGGCGAAACCCGGAAAGCAGGAAGTTGGAGGTCAGAGCCTGTTTCACGTGAAACAGCCGGTTCCGACGCCCGGAATCAAACTGTTTCACGTGAAACAAGTTGCATCGGTGACTAAGATAACGTAAGAAATATTACTTACCTACACAGAACTCCCGGAAGATCACGTCGAGGATGTCCTCGACATCGCACCCGACCCAACAGCCGCCCAAAGCGAATGCGCCGCCGCGCGAAGTTCCTCGGCCGCAAGTTCCTCGCCCTGCGCTCGGCCACGTCGATGCTGCGTTGCAGCGAAGCCGCCGTCTCCTCGCAGCAACTTGCGCTGCCGGGTCCGGCTGATCAGCCCGCCTTCGCTCAGCGCCGAAATAATCCTGCGCGAATCCGACCAGGGCCGACGATCAATTCTGGCAACCCCATCGCCGCGGCTCGGCCGAAATCCGAAATCAGCCGCGCCCTGCTCCAGCCGTTGCTCGGCGCATTGGCCGACCGGCCTGCATCGAGATCGATCTTGTTGCGCACCAGCCAGACCGGCGCCGCGCCGTCGTGCGCGACTTCTGCGTGTCGCGCATCCGCCAGCCACAGCACGAGATCGGCTTCGGCGGCGCGGGCGCGCGCACGACGCACGCCCTCCTGCTCCACCGGATCGTCGGTCTCGCGAATGCCGGCGGTGTCGATCACCGTCACCGGATAGCCGTCGAGATCGAGCTGCACCTCGATGACGTCGCGCGTGGTGCCGGCATGCGGCGACACGATCGCCGACCTCGCGCCGCGCCAGCTGATTCATCAGCGTCGACTTGCCGACATTCGGTGGGCCGGCGATCGCGACCACCAGGCCGTCGCGCAGGCGTTCGCTTTGCCCCTGCGCCGCAAGCACTTCTTCGATTTCGCCAAGCAGCGCTTTGATCTTCGCCAGCGCCGGCGCGATCAATTCCGCCGGCACGTCGCCCTCGTCCGAGAAATCGATGCCGGCCTCGATCAGCGCGGAGGCCTCGATGATCTCGCGCGCGCCAGTCGCGCGCTCGGTCGCCGAGCAGACCCTTCAACTGACGCAGTGCCTGGCGGCGTTGACGATCGGTGTCGGCGTGGATGAGATCGTCGAGACCTTCGGCCTCGGTGAGATCGAGCTTGCCGTTCTCGAACGCGCGGCGGGTGAATTCGCCCGGCTCCGCCGGCACGCACATTTTCGAACGCCGGCGAGCGCGCGCAAACAGCGCGGCCAGCACCGGCGCGCCCACCATGGACGTGAAATTCGGCGACGTCCTCGCCGGTCGCGCTGGCCGGATCCGGGAAACCACAGCACCACCGCATCGTCGATCGGCTGCTGGCTGGCATCGCGCAGCAGCAGCCGCGTCGCCATTCGCGGCGGCGGCATTTTGCCGGCCAGCGCGGTCAGCGCCGGTCCGGCCTGCGGCCCGAGACACGCGCACAATGGCGATCGCGCTTGGCGGCCGGCCCGACGACAGCGCAAAGATGGTCTGGTCCCGCGGATGCATCGCCTATTTGTTCCGGAGCGCTTTGAAAGGCAACGCAATTTCGATCGGCGGCGAGCTGGCTCCGCGACTCAGCCGGCCGCAATATGGCCCGACGTGCTGCAGCAGAATTCCGCAGCAATTGCCAATGCTGCATGCAGACACCGCGAGATCGCTCACCGCGGTTCGCAGACTACATGATAATTCGATATATATTCAATCGCTTAGCGGATGACTCGAGCGCATCAGCGCCGATTTCACCATGCTGCAGCCTTGCTGCAGGCAACGCTGCATCACCGAGCATGAAAAAGGCGCCCCGCTTGCGCGAGGCGCCCTCTCCAAATCCTGGCCAGTCGGCTCAGGTGTTCATCGAATCGAAGAATTCCGAGTTGTTCTTGGTGTTGCGGAGCTTGTCGAGCAGGAAGTCGATCGCGTCCATCGTGCCCATCGGATTGAGGATCCGGCGCAGCACGTACATCTTCTTGAGCAGCTGCGGATCGGTGATCAGCTCTTCCTTGCGGGTGCCGGAGCGCGAGATGTCGATCGCCGGGAAGGTGCGCTTGTCGGAGACCTTGCGGTCGAGAATCAGTTCCGAGTTGCCGGTGCCCTTGAACTCTTCGAAGATCACTTCGTCCATGCGGCTGCCGGTATCGACCAGCGCGGTCGCGATGATGGTGAGCGAACCGCCCTCCTCGATGTTGCGCGCGGCGCCGAAGAAGCGCTTCGGCCGCTGCAGCGCGTTGGCGTCGACGCCGCCGGTCAGCACCTTGCCGGATGACGGCACCACGGTGTTGTAGGCGCGGCCCAGGCGCGTGATCGAGTCGAGCAGGATCACGACGTCGCGGCCGTGCTCGACCAGCCGCTTGGCCTTCTCGATCACCATCTCGGCGACCTGGACGTGACGCACCGCCGGCTCGTCGAAGGTCGACGAGACCACCTCGCCCTTCACCGAGCGCTGCATGTCCGTGACTTCTTCCGGCCGCTCGTCGATCAGCAGCACGATCAGATAGCATTCCGGATGATTGGCGGTGATCGAGTGCGCGATGTTCTGCATCAGCACGGTCTTGCCGGTGCGCGGCGGCGCCACGATCAGCGCGCGCTGGCCTTTGCCGATCGGGGCGACGATGTCGATAACCCGTGCAGAAAGGTCCTTTCTGGTCGGGTCTTCGAGTTCGAGCCGGAAGCCGCTGATCCGGAAACAGCGGCGTCAGATTGTCGAAATTGACCTTGTGCTTGGACTTTTCCGGGTCTTCGAAATTGAGCGTGTTGACCTTGAGCAGCGCGAAATAGCGTTCGCCTTCTTTCGGGCTGCGGATGTGGCCTTCGATGGTGTCGCCGGTGCGCAGGCCGAAGCGGCGGATCTGCGAGGGCGAGACGTAGATGTCGTCCGGGCCCGGCAGATAGTTGGCGTCCGGCGAGCGCAGGAAGCCGAAGCCGTCGGAGAGAACCTCGACGACGCCTTCGCCGATAATGTCGGTTTCCTGGATCGCGAGCTGCTTGAGAATGGCGAACATCAGCTCCTGCTTGCGCATGCGTGCTGGCGTTTTCGACCCCGTTCTCTTCCGCGAACGAGACGAGCTCGGCCGGCGTTTTGGCTTTGAGGTCTTGGAGTTTCATTTCCCGCATTGGGGTGGTCCTGTGGAGAGTATCTTGGGGAGGGATTGCGAGGTGGCTTTAAGAAAATGCGGACACGAGAAAAGGAAGGTCCGCAGGTCTGAGCAAGGAAAGCGCCGGTGAGGCTTCAAACCTGATGCGGCGGCCGGTTCAACGAGAGAAACCGGAACGCAACCACATCCGCCTGCGTGGGGTGGGATTTCGACTAATATAGAAAATCGGTCGGCTTTCGCGCAAGCAGGCCAGGCTGAACGACGGTTCTGAGCAGACAGCCGTGCTCAGAACGGCTTCACCACCACCAAGGATAACGATCCCGATCATCAGGACCGTCGGTACCTCATTGATTAACACGGTAGAATTTCTGGCTTCTGCATATTCCGGTCGGCGGCGAAATCCTTAACGCAGCGGGAAAAAAGCCGTGGACGCCGGACATGATCAGCACCAGCAGCAAGTTTGCCGTGGCAACCAGCCGCGCCGAGAACCAGTGGCCGGCTCCAGGCCAGATAGAGCTCCGGCCAGCCAGGTCACGATCATCGCCGGGTTGATGATCGCCTTCAGCAGCCGCCGTTCCATCACCTTGAAGGTCTCGGACTGCTTCGATCCGACCTCCGCCTCGCAGTGATAGACGAACAGCCGCGGCAGATAGAGCATGCCGGCCATCCACGCGATGACGGCAATCACATGCAGCGCCTTGATCCATTCGTACATCCATTCGTACATCGCGATTCGACCTTGCTCCGCCCGTCCTGGAACGTTCCGGCGCATCTCGCGTTGCTGAAGAGCGCGTCTGCCAGCGCTGGAGCGGAGACATATCCTCAAGCACCGCTCTTCTAAACTAATAATTTTAGAATCTTAGGTTTGAGTCCAAGTAGCGGTGAATTAGGACCACAGCAAAACCAGTCCTGCACGTTGTCCAGGCTTGTTCACATCCATCAACATATTCCCGCGCGACATTGGATCGATTCGGATAACGCGACTTGCTTCAAGCGCTTGCGCTGCGTTTGTGGTCGGCTTATGAAGAGACAAATCCACATATCCTCACTATCATTGCGACAGACCGAACGGACTTATCCTCGTGATCGGAGGCCCTGTGAAGAAAAAGCCGGGTTATCCCGGACGTCGTCGACCCAGGCCGATTCTCTCGGCTAAGCTCCACAGCGATTCACAGGATACACAGGGGTCTTGGTGCCTACGACCGGCAATTATTTTCATCTTCATCTGGTCTCCGATCTGACCGGCGAGACGCTGATCACGGTGGCGCGCGCGGTGGCCGCGCAATACGCCAACGTGACGCCGGTCGAACATGTCTATCCGCTGGTGCGCAGCCAGAAGCAGCTCGACCGCGTGCTCGATGAAATCGAGGAGGCGCCGGGCATCGTGCTGTTCACGCTGCTGGAGAAGGATCTGGTCGGCCGGCTGGAAGCCAAGTGCAAGGAGATCAACATCCCGAGCCTGTCGATCATCGGGCCGGTGATGCAATTGTTCGAGGCCTATCTCGGCGCCGCCACCACCGGACGCGTCGGCGCGCAGCACGTTCTGAATGCGGAATATTTCAAGCGCATCGACGCCTTGAACTACACGATGATGCATGACGACGGCCAGCATGTCGAAGGCCTGGAGGAGGCCGATGTCGTCCTGGTCGGCGTGTCCCGCACCTCGAAGACGCCGACCTCGATCTATCTCGCCAACCGCGGCATCCGCACCGCGAACGTTCCGCTGGTGCCGGGCATTCCGCTGCCGCACCAGCTGGAGACGCTGAAGAAGCCGCTGGTCGTCAGTCTCCATGCCACGCCGGAGCGGCTGATCCAGGTCCGGCAGAACTCGGCTGTTGAGCATGGGCGCGGATCGCGGCAATGACGATTATATCGATCGCCAGGCGGTCGCCGACGAAGTCGCGTTCGCGCGGCGACTGAGCGCGAAATTCAACTGGGCGCTAGCTCGACGTGACGCGGCGATCGATCGAGGAAACCGCGGCGGCGATCATGAAACTGTTCAGCCGATCGGCAGCGGCAGCGGCTTCCGGAATGATCTTTCGCAATGACCATGTGGCGCGGAAAAGACCCGCTGATCCTGGCCTCGCAAAGCCGCGCGCGGCAGATGCTGCTCGCCAATGCCGGCATTCGATTCGAAGCCGGTTCCTGCCGATATCGACGAGCGCGCGGTGCAGAAGGATTCCGGTCTTTCGGCGCCTGGCGAGATCGCAGCGCTGCTGGCGCGCGAGAAGGCGCGGTTCGTGTCCTCGCAAAAGCCCGGCCGCTATGTCGTCGGCGCCGATCAGACCCTGGCGCTGGGAGACACGTCTGTTCAGCAAGCCCGCCGGCCGCGACGCAGGCCGCGGAGCAATTGCGCGCGCTCGCCGGCAACAGCCATGAACTGCATTCCGCCGTCGCCGTTGCGCGCGACGGCAAGATATTGTTTGCAGACATCAGTGTCGCGCGGAATGACCATGCGGCGGCTGGGCGCGGCTGAAATCGATGCGTATCTGGACCAGGCCGGCGAGGCGGTGACGACGAGCGTCGGCGCCTATCAGCTCGAAGGGCTGGGAGTGCATTTGTTCGAGCGCATCGAGGGCGACCATTTCACCATCCTCGGCCTGCCGCTTGCTGCCCTTGCTGGCGTTTCTGCGCAGCGAGCGGCTTCGCTCGGTATAGTTCTGAAAGATGGCACCAGAAACAGACGGCACCAGTAGAATGCTGATCCTTGGCTTGACCGGCTCGATCGGGATGGGGAAATCCACCACCGCGAAACTCGTTCGCGGAAGCCGGCGTGCCGGTCTACGACGCCGACGCCGCCGTTCACCGGATCTATCGAGGGCGAGGCGGCGCCCGGCGATCGAGGCGGCATTCCCTGGCACCACCGTCGACGGCAAGGTCGATCGCGCAAAACTCTCCGCCAAGGTGCGTGCATGATCCGGCCGCGATCAAACAGCTCGAGCAGATCGTGCACCTGATGCTCGGCGCCTCCCGTCAGAAATTCCTCGACGATGCCGAACGGTCCGGCGCACCGGTCGTGGTGATGGATATCCCGCTTATTGTTCGAGACCGGCGGCGAGAAGCGCGTCGATGCGGTGGTCGTGGTGACGACCTCGCCGGAAGCTCAGCGCGAGCGGATCATGGCGCGCGGCACCATGACATCAGAGGCGCTCGACGCCATCCTCGCCCGGCAATTGCCCGATGCCGAAAAGCGCGAGCGCGCGCGATTTCGTGGTGGATACCTCGCACGGACTTGATCCCGGTGCGCGAGCGGATCCGCGACATTCTGGCCGCAGGTTGTTAAGATGCCGCAGCGGCGGCACCTGATCTGCCGCATCTCCGGTTACTCAAACATCCATGCGCGAAATCGTTCTCGATACCGAAACCACTGGCCTTGACCCGTTGCGCGGCGACCGGCTGGTCGAGATCGGCTGCATCGAGATCTATCAACCGCATGCCGACCGGCCAGACTTTTCACCGCTACATCAATCCCGAGCGCGACATGCCGGCCGAAGCGTTTGCCGTGCACGGCCTGTCCACCGAGTTCCTGGCCAGCAAGCCGCTGTTTCACCGAAGTGGTCGAGGAGTTCCTTGAATTCATCGCCGACGCGCCGCTGGTGATCCACAACGCCTCGTTCGACATCAGCTTCATCAACGCCGAGCTCGACCGCATCAAGCGGCAGCCAATTCCGCGTGACCGGCTGGTCGATACGCTGCTGCTGGCCCGCCGCAAGCATCCCGGCGTGTCGAACCGGCTCGACGATCTCTGCTCGCGCTATGCGATCGACAATTCCCGCCGCACCAAGCACGGTGCGCTGCTCGACGCGGAACTGCTCGCCGAGGTCTATATCGACCTGATCGGGGCGCGGCAGTCGCAACTGATCCTGGCTTCGGAAACCCGGCGTGGCGCAGACCGGCGGACTACGGCGAAATGCCGCGGCGGCAGCGCGAAGTGCCGCTGGCGCCGCGGATCACCGACGCTGACCGCGAGGCCCATCGCGCCTTCGTTGCCACGCTTGGGCGACAAGCCGATCTGGAACGAATTTCTAACCTCGCTGGAGGCGTGATCCCGAAAGCGGGGACCGGCTTTCGATCAGATCACGTCCAGATAACTTCGCTTAGCTTGGCTTTGACGCCGGAGGCCTGGGCCGCCGCCTGCCGGCGTTCCATGTTCTGGCGGTACAGGCCGACGAAATCGACGGGGTCCAGCATCAGCGGCGGGAAGCCGCCGTCGCGCACCGAGGTCGCGATGATTTCGCGCGCGAACGGGAACAACAGCCGCGGGCACTCGATCATGACCAGCGGGTGCAGGTTTTCCTTCGGCACGTTCGACGATCCGGAACACGCCGGCATATGGCGAGATCGAAGCTGAACATCACCTTGCCGGCGTTTTCGGCCTTGCCCTCGACCGAAAGCGTCACTTCGAACTCGTTTTCGGCGACGTTGTTGGCGCTGACATTGATCTGGATATTGATCGACGGCTGTTGCTGCTGCGGCGCCAGCGAGGCCGGCGCGTTCGGATTCTCGAACGACAGGTCCTTGGTATATTGCGCCAGCACGTTGAGCTGGGGAGGAGCCTGCTCGGAGGCGCGCCGTTGCCGTTGGTCATGGAAATCTCTCCTGAAGCGCTGGCGAGCGGAGACCGGCTTTACGTCTGAAGTCGCTCGTGTGGAGCGGAAATGCCGGTGTCGGGGCGAGTGGCTATCATAGCCCCGCCTCCTTCCACAAGGACGACAATCCGGCCCGGAACCCAAGCGGCGCCCGACCCATCAATGATTTGACGCCGATAAAGCCAATAACGGCCGAAAGGCGGCGCGATGACTACCCTAAATAATTGAATATGCGACGATTTCCGGGCATCGATCGGGTTTCCCTCGCGCCCAAAACGCGCTACAATCGCCCGCGCCAAAACGCGCCATTGGCCGGGCGCATGTTTCGTGCCTACATGCTGCAGACTCATTCGGTGATCGTAATCTCTGCCGTTCCCTAGGACTCTAAGGGAACGCTCCGACCGCCGGCCCTGCTGCCGGCGTCAGAACCAGAAAGCGAATACGACGTGGATATTTACACCATCATCTTCCTGGCGCTGGCGGTCTTCATCTTCCTGCGCCTGCGCAGTGTCCTCGGACAGCGCACCGGGAGCGAACGGCCGCCCTCATGATCGCGCCGCGCCCAACGTCGTGCAGCGGACCCAGGACAACAATAACGTCGTTCCGATGCCGGGCGCGGTCGATCGATCAGCGCCGCTGGCGCTGACCGAGTGCTGAAGTGGCGCCGACCGACCGCTGGAAGGGAATCGCCGAGCCGGGCACGCCGCTCGCGCAGGGCCTCGATGCCATCGTCGCCCAGGACTCTCGTTCGATCCGCGGCACTTCGTCTCCGGCGCCCGCAGCGCCTACGAGATGATCGTGCTGGCGTTTCGCCAATGGCGATCGCCGCGCGCTGAAGGATCTGCTGTCGTCGCGAGGTCTATGAGAGTTTCGAGGCCGCGATCAAGGATCGCGAGAAGCACGAGCAGAAGACCGAAACCGCGCTTTGTTTCGATCGACAAGGCCGAGCTCGTGCAGCGCGGAAGCGCCGCGACCGCTCGGCGCAGCTGACGGTCCGTTTCGTGTCGCAGATGATCTCGGTCACCCGCGACAAGGCCGGCACCATTGTCGATGGCAACCCGGATAAGGTCGCCGATATCACCGATGTCTGACATTCGCCCGCGACACGAGCTCTCGCGATCCGAACTGGAAGCTGGTTGGCACCGGAAGCGCAGCTAGACACGCGCAGGCGTTGGCGTTTCGCCGTCGCGCGTTGTGTGCGTCGCGATTGCGTGTGCTCGACCACGGCGGCATCGGCGCGCCATCGCGTCGCCATTCAGCTTCGCGACCCCGCGCCCAGCAGCTTCGCCATCTTCCGTATCCGCAGCTTGAATTGCCGCTTCAGATCAGCGGCGGCCAATATGCTGCCGGCTCGCCTGGTCCGATATCGCCGGCTGGAGCGATGACGACCATCTCGCCGCCTACAAGACGTTTCGCGCCAGCTGCAAGCCGATCGCCGCGCAGCACACGCCGCCGACCGAGCCGAAAGCGCTCGGCGTCTCGCTGCGCGACCCCTGTCGCATAGCGCCAAGGGCCTCGATCTCTCCGACGGCGCCAGGGCAAAAGCCTTTTTCGAAGAGCACTTTCTTCCCTTGCGCATCTCGCGGCTTGGCGAAGGCGAGGGTTTTGTCACCGGCTACTACGAACCGGTGCTCGAGGGCTCGCGGACCCAGACCGACGTCTACAACGTGCCGGTCTATCGCCGGCCCTCGAACCTGTTCGTGCGCGGCGCCAAGCAAAGCTCGGAACGGATTGCCCAACAAGGGCCAGGTGTTCCGCAAGATCGGCCGCCGCAAGCTGGTGCCCTATTACGACCGCGCCGAGATCGAGGACGGCGCGATTGCCGGCCGCGGCCTCGAAATCTGCTGGCTGAAGGATCCGACCGATCTGCTGTTTGCGCAGATCCAGGGCTCGGCGCGCGTAAAGCTCGAAGACGGCTCGACCGTTCGCATCAATTACGATGCGCATAATGGCTATCCCTACACGCCGGTCGGCCGCATCCTGATCGACCGCAGCATCGTCCCGAAAGAACAGATGTCGATGCAGAAGATCCGGGAGTGGATGGAGGCAGAATCCCGACGGCGCCAAGGAGCTGCGGCGGCAGAACAAGCTCCTACATCTTCTTCCGCGAGGTGCAGCTGTCCGACAAGGACGAGGCGGTCGGCGCCCAGGGCGTGCCGCTGACGCCGGGCCGCTCGATCGCGGTCGACAAGTCGCTGCATGTCTACGGCACGCCGTTCTTCATCGAAGGCGAACTGCCGATCGAATCTGAAGCGTCGAAGACGCCGTTCCGCCGGCTGATGATCGCGCAGGATACCGGCTCCGCCATCGTCGGGCCCGGCGCGCGCCGATCTCTATTTCGGCGCCGGCGCGGAAGCCGGCAAGGTTTCCGGCCGTCTCCGGCACACCATGCGCGCTTTGTCATGCTGGTGCCGAAGAGCCTCGATCCTCAGGCGCGCGGCCGCAAGATGCCGTTGCCGGACGAGCGGCCATCGGAGAAGATCGCAAAGCTGTTTCCGCAAGTCGATCCCTCGAAAGACCAGAAGACCAGGCGACGAAGCCTGCGGAGGCTTCCGCCGCTCACGACGGCAAAGAGACGCCGCCAACAGCGCGGATAGTGCCAGCCGGCGGCGCCTGCCTGCAGCCGGGCCGTTGCAAACCCCGGTCGTGCCAGGCCGCGCCGGTGCCGCTGCCGGAGTGCCCGGCCCAACATCGGCCGAGTCGTGAAGCTGCGGCGGCTCCTCGGCATTTCCGCCGCCATCACTGCTGCCGATGAAACGCACGTCGCCCGATCCCGATCCGGCGCCGCGGCGCAAGCGCGGCTTGAGCGAGGAAGAGCGCGCGCTGTGGGAAAGCGTTGCGAAACAGATCAGCCGCTGCGCAAACGCCATCGCGCCGCCAAGGCGCATGCACCGCCGCCGGAGGCCGAGGCGACGATCTGCCGCGCAGCCGGCTGCCATTCAGCCAAAGCCAGCGCCCGCCGAAAATCGCTGCAGACGCCAGCGGCCGGCGACGCCGCCGCCGCTGGCGGCGCCGCTCGGCCGCCGCGAGCGATCACAACTGTCGCGCGGCCGGAAGGAGATCGACGCCCGGCTCGACCTGCACGGCATGACGCAGACACGCGCGCATCGCGGCTGTTCTGCTTCCTGCAGCGCGCCCACAGCGACGGATTGACCTTCGTGCTCGTCATTACCGGCAAGGGCAAGAGCCGGCGCGGAGATCCGAGCGCGGCGTCTTGCGCCGTCAGGTGCCGCAATGGCTGAGCCTGCCCGGAATTCCGTTCTTCTGCGGTCGGATCTGAGGAAGCCCATATCGGCCATGGCGGTGAGGGCGCGCTCTATGCGGCGCGTACGCCGGTCGCGGCTCTGATCTGTGAATGGCCGCACGATGCCGACGCGCGGGATCAGCGTGGAAGATCCAGCTCAGGATCGCGATTTTCCGGTCATCGCAGGGTATCGGATCCGATGGCCGACGCACAGCACGCCACGCGCGGTTATTCTCCACCGTCGTCCCGGCCTTGAGCCGGCGACAGCGGCACTGCGGCGGC
>ERZ1370068.1878-contig-11829_pt1 | contig 11399 bp, 20 predicted proteins | sample MGYA00561227_ERZ1370068 | MGnify/ENA primary metagenome ERZ1370068 (study PRJEB38410, sample SAMEA6850437) | metagenome | study: Metagenomic assessment of the ecological functions of the soil: analysis of the soil microbiota associated with the...
TCCCGGACCAGGTCCTCGTCTTGAGCGGGTGGTCGTCGTCTCCACGCGGTGCCTTCCTTCAGCCAGCGACTTTAGACGTCCGGCAACTCTGTAGAACAAGCAATTGAGACAAACACTAGACGAGCAAGAGGCCAGGGCACTGGCGAGGTCAGCTCAGGGCGCGCTGGGATCGCCGCTTCGCCGGTCAGTTGCATTTTCGTAACCGATGTCGAGCGATGGACGGCGTGGCGACGCTGCCGCGGAGGAACGATCTCGACGAAATGTCGCGATGCTGCCTGCGGCGTCCGGCTTCGTTGCCGGCGTGGTGACGCTTCGCGTCGGAGGCTGTCCCACACCTACGAAGTGATCGGATCTTGTCCCGGAGGAGCGCCTTGTGCTGGCGGCTACGGCTTGCCGGCTCATTTCCGATGGAGACGACCACGAGCCTTCAGGGATCGGATGATCTGGTCGTTTCGATGGGCGCCGTAGAACTCGGTTTGTCTGGCCATGATCGATCGCATGGATGTGCCTCGCGGCACTCCGTAAACCGTGCCGGGAAAGTCAAGCTTCGGCCTGCACGCGCCACAGCTGCACTCATGCGGTCGGGCGAGAAAAGTTGCGCTGGATCGCCCGCCGCGATCCAGCCGATCGGCACGACTGTCCTCGGGTCCAGCTTGAGTTGACGTGGAGCACGCTGTTGATTCGCAATTCCACTCCGCCGCCGCGACCGATCCGGGAAACGCGATGCGGCGTCGCAATGAAACGACCTCGTCCTCGACGGTCGCTCCATTGACGATGGGCGTGCGGCCCGATGAGCACCGCATTGCCGACTGAGGTGGGATTTCGCGAGCGGCCGCGGACCAGCGCGTTTTCCATGATCACCACGTCATCGCCGATCCAGACTTCGCCATCCTCGCGGTCACTACCGCGCCGTGCAGGAGACGCGCGTCCGCTCGCCCAATGTGACTGCGCCGCATAGCACAGCCGACGGTGCCACATACGCGGAAGCGGGAATCACCGGTCGCTCTCCCCGATGCATCAGGATCATGACCGGCGAGCGTAGTCGTCTGGAGGCGACCCGCTGTCGGCGGACGGAGAACGGTTCGTAAGGTTGTTATTCGGACATCTTTCACCAAGGAGGAATTCATCGTGGCACCAAGGTCGTGCATTTCGAAATTCCAGCCGACAACGTTGATCGAGCCAAGAATTTCTACGGCTCCATCTTTGGCTGGGAACTCCAGACGATGCCAATGGGGAAGCGAGTACACGACGGTGAAGACGACGGATGTGAACGAGCAAACCCAGATGCCCCTTGAGCCAGGCGCGATCAACGGCGGCATGATGCGCGCACCGAGCAAGTCCCTGGACCGGTGATCACCATCGACGTCGATGGCATCGACGACGCCCTGAAGCAAGATCGAGTCTGAGGGCGGCAGCACCGTCACGCCTCGCACCCCAATCCCGGCATGGGCGCCTTTGCTTACTTCAAGGACCCCGAGGGCAACGTGTTGGGTCTGTGGGAGACCACTCCCTAGACACACACTGACTCAGCGTTCTGCGGGCCGTCGCCCGCAGCCAACCCTGACCCTTCGTTGACTGGCACACAGGAGCAGTCGAGCCGCTGCATGGAATGGTAGGGCTCTGGACGCCGACCAGCGGCACTATCAGCTTCACTGGGCGGGCGCGGGCGTCTTGAAGCATCCGCTGGCCGCACTTCTGAGTCCGGCCGAGTGGTCGATTTCTCTGATTCTGAGTCCACATTCTGGGCCTAAGCTCTGCTACTCAGCTAGCTCTCAGCTTCATTGAGGATCCCGGCACTGGTGCGTTATGAGCCACAGGCACACACCACAGCGATCAGAACGGGGGAGATCGTCACGAGGAGCCTTCTAGGTTGAGCATCGAGACTCCAGCCAAGAAAGACGCCGCAACGGTCAGCGAGGAATTCCGGTGGCCTCGGCACGGACAAGAAGGTCACCAGCCTCGCCTCTCAGGATGCGGGCTGCAGGTGCGTTCGTTTTACCGGCAATCACCAGGGATCGTCACAGCAGGCCTCATTGCCGTCTTGTTCGCGGCCGCGTACCTCCTCGCTCCGCCTATGGGCCGTGATCTATCGGCGCAGATGGCTCATGCCGAGCTGGCCCGTCAACATTGGCCCGTCGTCCTGGACTTCCGTTGGTATGGCGGTTTCGACCCGCCTGGGCTACAGCGTGCTTGTCTCCTCCGGTGATGGCGCTTCTGGGCGTACGCGCTCACGACGGCGCTTGCCTATGTTGCGTAGCGTCGTGCTCTTCGCGGCGTTGCTGAAGCGCACCGCGGTGGCACGACCAGTCGCCGGGGCAATCATTGGGGCAGTCTGCCTGACCGGGAATCTCGTGGTGAGCACGGACGACGTTCGAGCTCGGTCTGCGCTGTTGCGCTCGGCGCACTGTTGGTTCTCGACTTCCGGACGCGCTGAGCGATCGCGGCCGTGCTGGCTGTCCTAGCGGCGCTCTAGCAGCCCGGTGGCTGGTTTGTTCCTCGGCGTCGCCGGAGGCGCGCTTTCCTGATCCGGCCGACGACGAGGCGGGCATGACGCTGGGTGTCAGTGCCATGGTTCCGACCATCGCGGTCGGGCTGGCGTTTGGGAACGGCGGGTACCAAACGTTCGGCACGAAGCAGGCTGCTGCTGGCTCTTCTCGTCTGCGCTGTCGTGGCGGGACTGTGTTGGCGCTCGTCCGGTTGTCCGGTGGGGTGCGGCTCCTGTCGGCCGGGCTGGTCGCGGGGGCTTATCTGGCTACCGACCCCTGTGGGTACGACGGCGACGCGTTTGCCGGAGCTATTCGGCTGCGCCGATTATCGTGGCTGTCGCCGTGCCGTCCCGCTGGTCGCTGTTATTGCCGCCGCCGCAACCGTGGCTCTTGCTGCTGCCGCCGGTCTCGCTCGACAGAGATTCGCGAACGAGGCGATCCCGCACTCAGCGCGGAGTTCTATGCGCCCTTGTTGGACCAGCTGGCCGCTCATGGGGTTGCCGGGCCCATTGAGGTGGTTCCGACGCGGCGGCGCGGCGAAGCTGCCGTCGTGGCATCGGTGGTTCCCATCGCAAAGGGTGGTCGCGACAAGCTCGACACCGGACGCAACCTCGATCTTCTACGACGGCATGCCTCAACGCCGATACATTACCGAAAATGGCTCGACGACAACGCCATCTCCGTACGTGGCCATCTCGAACGGGCCGCTACGACTGGGCGGCGACTGATGAGGCGTCGTTGGTGCGCCGCGGGTTGCCGTACCTGCAAGGCCGTCTGGTCTGACCGGACCTGGACCCTCTATGCCGTCACGAACCCGCAGCGCAGTGATCTCGTCACCGGGACGAGTTATCGCTCGCGATCCCGTTTCGCTAACCGTGTCCCTGCCCGAGCCGGGTGAGTATGCCGGTGCGCATCCACTGGTCCCGGTACCTGTCCGTCTCCACTGGCTGCGTGAGACCAGCCCCCGACGGCTGGTCAGTTGGTCGTCGTGCAGTCGACCCCGGCACCGTCAAGATCAAAGGCAGCTTGAGGCCACGCCACTGTTGAGGTCATGACGGCGATTCAGTCGTCATATCACCGACAGCCCGCCACTTTCCGGCACCTTCTTCGAGAGCCCTCGGCTCCTCATGTTGGCGAGTAGATGCCTTCGATCGTCAATCTCAAGCTCGGGGTTCATGGCGGGGACAAGATCATCTTCCTCGATCCAGACCTTGTAGATGCTGCCGCCTTCGGCAAGCTGGTCCAGCACGTCAAACAAAGCCATCTCATCCACATCGAGCGCGCCCGTAGGCCAGCATTCTCTTTGCGACTCCTCCAGCGATCGCAACGGGGATGTGGTGGCTAATGAGGTCAGCCAAGGCGTTTACAGCTGCACGGTGAGTCTCAGTTGCGTAACTCATGGACCGGCATGGAGTTGGGAGGATTCGCCTAGCTAGAGCACGAGGCTATGGCAATGTCCTCTGACTCGTCCGTGCCTTCGGTCATGGGGACATTCTCACGGCGAAGCGCAGGTCGAAACGGCGCGCACCGTCAAATTCTGGGGACGTGCGGCGTTCGATCATGACAACATCTCGCCAAACCCGGCGAGCGGTCCGTAGGTCATCCGCCCGAGCCGCTTTGTCGAGTACCGACGACGCGAAACCCGGCTTGTTCGTGGAGTCGCAGACTGGCGTGGTTCTCGGGGAATATGCCGGACTGGATGGTCCATACGCCGGCGGACTCGGTGGAATGGATCAACGCAGTGAGCAGCTTGAGTCCGATGCCTTGTCCCCGGACCGTGCGCAGCGACGTAGACCGAGTCCTCGACGACGCCGGCGTACGAGCACCGGTCGGACACGGGGAGGCGGCCACCCAACCAAACACGTGCCCGTTCTCGACTGCCACGTGCCGGTGATCTGGCAGCCTGCTGGCGTCGAGAATGAGCCCAGTCCGGCGGTTCGGATTCGAAGGGTGGCGTGACCCGTGGCGATGCCCTCGGCGTAGATGGCTGACACTTCAGCGCCAATGCCCATTCGATGAGCGGGACGATTCGGACACTCATGAGTTCCTCGGAATCAGTGTCGTGAGCAGCGCTTGCAGCGGGCGCCACCGCCGGATTCACCTGATCCGGTCGGAGCCGACCCGGCCGACCGAACCTCAACAGAGCCCTGGGAGAGATTGATCATGAACACCGGTAGTACCCACACCACCTCGCTTTGCTCGGTCGAGCAGTCCAACGATCGACGAGGCCGTCGCTTTACTACACCAAACTATTCGGCACCCTGCTCACCGCAAACGACGGCCTGGCCACGCGTCGCCCCAGCAAACCTGTTGCGACGGCGCCATTGAGCGTCGAGTGCCAGCGTTCGCCTGCGGTATCATCATCGCAATAATTCGCGTCGAGCAATCCTTGCAGATCCCGGGAACTCGGCGTAAAACTTTCAATTCGGAACCAGGAGTAAAACGAGGCGCATGGCGGCTCGTAAAGCTACAGTCAGCATGAAAGATGTGGCTGCCCTGGCGGGGGTTTCTCTGGGCACTGTGTCGAATGTCTTGAATTCGCCGGATATTGTTGCCGAACCGACGCGATCGCCGGGTTGAGCTTGCCATTGCAAAGCTCGGCTGGATTCCCAACGAACCGGCGCGCCAGCTTCGGGCGGGGCGGAGCCGCTCTATTGCCATGGTTGTCATGGATATTGCCAATCCTTTTTACACGGATTTGGTGCTCGGCGCCGAGAACTGTGTGCAGGAACGCGGCTACGCGGTACAAGTGGGAAATAGTTCACAAGACGCTGATCGTGAACGCGCTCAATTGTTGAGTCTTGATGCAACAAAGAGTCCGTGAGTGCTGTTGGCACCGATCTGGGGCCTCGATGAGCGGGTCTTGCAGCTCAGGCTCCGCGGCATTCCCGTCGTACTTTTGGATCGTGCCAGCAACGCTTCTGACTTCTGCTCGGTGCTCGGTTGACGACGTTGAGGGTGGGCGTCTGGCCGTGGAGCACCTACTGGATCAGGGTCACACGAAGATCGCTTTGGTTGGTGGGCCAGGAAATCTCCAGCAAGTGCGGGATCGACGGTTGGGCGCCGAACTGGCGAGCTCGCGACACGACGGAGCAGCACAGCTACGGGTGATACCGACGCAGCATCTCGATGTCGAGTCTGGAATCCGAGCTGCTGAAGAAATAGTTGTCATTCGCCGCTCGGGATCGCCCGACTGCAGTATTCGCAGCGAATGACCTATTGGCAATTGGTTTACTGCAAGGTTTTGTCACGGCCGGGTTGCACGTACCAGACGACATGGCAATTGTGAGGGTACGACGACATTGCCTTTGCCGCAGCAGCCGCCGTCCCGTTGTCGTCGGTCCGGCAGCCTCGACTGGGTATTGGCTATCGGGCAGCGGAGCTGCTCTTTGACGAAATTGAAGCGAATGAGCGGGACGCGCCGCATGAGCATCAGCAGGTGCGATTTACGCCAGAGCTGGTAGTTCGCCGTTCCAGCGCCAAGCAGCCGCAATCCTCTTCACCGAGGTTGTTGGCGGCTGAAGTCCGAGTGAGCACCAAGCGAACCCGTGGTTCTGGGAGGCGGATTTACGGGCTCTGAGGCGCGATCATTCGATTCGTCCCACCGGTTTCGAGATGCGAATCGACTGTGCGTGTCCGTGACCCTACCATGGCCCCACGTCATGCTGCCCCGTGATGCTGCCACCGTCATGCTGTTTGCTGTTTGACGGCACGTCCCGGCCCCGTCAGGCTTTGCATATGGCTGGGCAACCGCTCAGTGCCCGACGTCGGGTTGTCGACGCTCATCGCGATGTGCGTCGCGCAGGGCATGATTCTGCTCGATAACACGATCGTCAACGTTGCTCTGCCGTCGATCCAGCGTGAGCTCGGACGTGAATCCGGGCAACTTGATCTGGATCGTCAACGCGTACGTCCTCGCCCTCGCCTCGCTCATCATGGTTGGCGGAACCTTGGGGGATCGGTACGGCCGCAAGCGCGTGTTTCTTGTCGGGCTGGCGATCTTCACCGCGATGTCTGCCGCCTGCGCCCTCTCGACGAACGAGTCGGCGCTCATCGCCGCTCGCGCCGCGCAGGGCGTCGGTGCGGCTCTCGTTGCACCCCTCAGCCTGTCCATTCTGGCTGACGCCTACCCGCCAGAGCGTCGCACTGCTGCCATCGGAATCTGGGCTGCTGCCGCCGGGTTGGGGTTCGGTGCCGGGCCGGTTGTCGGCGGCATCCTGGTCGAGCTGTTCTCCTGGTCCGCCGTGTTCTGGGTGAACGTCCCCATCGGGATCGTCGGGCTGGTCCTGGTGATCACCGGTGTCCGCGAGTCGCGCAACCCGCATGCCCGCAGGCTGGATCTACCCGGTGCCGTGCTCGTCGCCGCTGGCCTGTGTGTCCTGACCTTCGCGATCGTCGAGTCCGAGCACATCGGCTGGACGTCACCGACCATGATCGCGCTGCTCACGGCCGCCGGGGTGCTGCTCGTTTCCTTCCTGGTGGTCGAGTCCAGGGTCCGCGAGCCGATGGTGCCGCTCGGGCTGTTCCGGGATTCCCGGTTCACGGTGTCCTGCGGGGTCTATGCGATCATGTACCTCGCGCTGGCCTCGACCTTCTTCTTCGTCACGCTGTTCTTCCAGAACGTCGAGGGGTGGTCCGCGCTCGAGGTCGGCCTCTCCTGGTTGATCATGAACACGCCGTTCCTCATCGCATCAACGCTCGCCGGCCGCCTCGCGGTGTGGATCGGTACGGCCACCTGCTGGCTCGGCGTCCTGCTCGGCGGGCTCGGCGTTCTCGCCCTGGCGTTCCTGACACCCGGTGCCGGTTTGCTGGCGGCGTCGCCCGGCTACGTGCTGATCGGGGCGGGCTACGGGATGGCGGTGCCGACGATCTCAGCCGTGGCGGTGTCGGCGCTGCCGCTGAACACAGCGGACTGGCCTCCGGCGTGCTGAACTCGGCTCGCCAGGTGGGTACGGCGGTGGGACTGGCTGCACTCGGATCCGTCGGGCTGGCCGTCACCCGCAACTCCTGGGCAGCCCAGTCCGCCCAACTACCGACGTCAGCTCAAGCAAGCTGCCCCGGACATCGTCCAGGACGTGAGCGGCGGACAGGGCAGCGCGTCGTCGCGCAACAGCTCGGCCCTGCTGCCCAACCGCTCGCGGAAAGTGCCTTCGTCGACGGCCTGCACGTGGCGCTGCTTATCGGCGGTGGGCTCATGCTGGTCGCGGCGGCATTCGCCTTCATTCAGCTGCGCCGGCCTGCCGTGACGGTGCCGACGGGCGGCATCGCCGTGCCCAGCGCCGGGGACACCCGAAGCCGCGGCCTCGTAGGCCTAGTCTCGTAGCGAAAATGCTCGTAGTCGAAATGCATTGACGCCCTTGCCGGCGGGTCGGCGGCCTGCTCCCAGCGGCCCAGGTGGAGCCGCTGAATCGCGTTCACGAGCACCACCGCCGGAGTGCAGCCACTGCGAGGTTGTGGTCCTCGACGGACTCGAGACCGAGACGCCCAAGCCGCCAACCAGAGTTCCTGCGACGAGCAGCGGCACGGCGCCGCCCGCAGGGGCGTACCGGGAGGGCTCGAGGCCAAAGATGCGGTAGAAGTCCCGCGGCTCGGTCCCGTACTGCTCCTGAACGGCCAAAGACGCGATTCCGAAGTGCTCTACCACCCGGAGCTTGCGGTGCACCCAAGAATCGTTGTCGGCACTTGTCCCGGTAGCGCGGCGTGGAAAACGTGTTGTTGACCGACCTTGGCGCAAATCGTCACGCCGTACCGCTCCTGAAGACACTGTTCGACCAGGTCCCGTCCGAGGCGCCACACCACGCCCAGGTCCAGGCGGGTGAACTCAGGGATGTCCATGTTGTTGTTCATGCTGGCGGCTCCTCGGGATCAGCGCTGCTGATGACCAACCTGTCAGAACGTGGTTGAGCTATAGGTCAACCACGTTCTGACAGGTTGGCTTCGGTGAGGTCAGCCCTTGACGGAGCCAGCGGCCATTCCTTCGACGATCTTGCGGTTGAAACTGGCCGATCAGGTCCGAGTTGAGGAGACATGGTGTCGACCGGCACCTAGCTCCTGCGCCTGCTCACCCGGCAGCTGCACTACTCGCCGTGACACTTTCCGGAATGGCGGCGTCTAGCTCGACCCCCCAGTGTCGGCCTGGGACCAGGACACCGAGATTGTGCCGTGTCTTGTTTCCAGGGAGGAGCGCGCCCACTGAATGCCGCCGCCCGGCTGTGGAGCAACCAACACCTTGGAGTATCCGGGCTCCAGCGGCGCGATGCCCCCGATGCAGCGATGCATCCAGTCGGCCACAGCGCCGAGGGCGTAGTGGTTGAAGCTCGTCATTTGGCCGGGGTTGATGGTGCCATCGGGCAGCATCGAGTCCCATCGCTCCCAAATCGTCGTTGCACCCATGGTGACCGGATAGAGCCACGACGGGCATTCCGCGCTGCAGCAGCAGGCGATAGGCCTCGTCCAGATGACCGGTGGTGCTCAGCGCGTCCATGATGTACGGCGTTCCGGCAAAACCAGTCTGAATGTGGTAGCCACTCTCGGTGACGAGTTCCGCCAGTCGCTTCCCTGCCAACTCGGCTGTCTCCTGATCAAGCAGGCCGAAGACGATGGCCAACGTGTACGCCGTCTCCGCGTCGCTCTGAATGGTGCCGTCATCGTTGACGTAGTGATCATGAAAGGCCGCGCGAGTGCGCTCGGCGAGATCGGCGAAGTGCTCCGCTTCATGGCTTCGTCGAGAAGCTTCGCGGCGTCAGCAAGTATGCGTGCGTCCCGATAGAGGCGAGGCGGTCGCCACGACACCCGTTATCCACCTTGCTGAGTGCTGGTTGATCGGGCGGTGCGGTTGGGTCCAACCAGTCGCCGAACTGAAAGCCGGCATCCCACAGCCCAGTGGGCGACAGTAGCGACTCCACGCGCCGAACGTGCGCGATCATCGAGTCGGATTGATCACGCAGCACCTGCAGGTTCGCCGTACGCACGCCACGTGGCCCATGGCACCCACACGGCCGCGTCGCTCCAGATTGCGGTGCTTTCCGGACGCGGAAAGTGCGATGGATGTTTGACGTATTTCAGAACGTCCGGCACGACGTACCCCACCATGCCGTCGGCGGCCCGCTGCTCGGCGGCGACGTCGGCCAACCATTCTCGGAGAAAGTCCTCGACGTCGAAGAGGTAGGCCGCAGACGGGGCAAAGACTGCTATGTCACCAGTCCAGCCGAGCCGTTCATCCCGCTGCGGGCAGTCGGTTGGCACGTCGAGGAATTGCCGCGCGTCCCCACACCACGTTGCGATGGAGTTGGTTGAGCAACTCATCTGAGCACTCGAATTCGCCGATCCGCTGCAATTCGGAGGAGACCACAACGGCAGTGATCGCATCGGTGGTGAGCTCACCGGGCCACCCGTCGACCTCGGACGTAACGGAAGCCGTGGAAGGTGAACGTCGGCTCGAACACGTCCTCGCCGCCGCTCAGGACGAAGTGATCGGTTGCTTTGGCGGTTCGCAGCGGCCGGGTACCCAGCTCGTCGTGCTCCAACACCTCGGCGTGCCGCAGCGTCGATCGTGCTACCGGCCGGGCCCTGGACCTGAACCCGTAGCCACCCCACCATGTTCTGCGCGAAATCGACCAGAGTCTTGCCGGCAGGAGACGTCCAGATCTCGATGGGCTGCAGCTCCTCCTGCCGCCGGACAGGCGGACCGATGTACGGGGTCAGCGTGGTGAAGTCGAGCTTGGACTGATGCACGCCGGTCCAGCTGTCGTCGGAGAATCCCGGCTGCAACCACGCGTCCGACTCGCGGCGGGCGTCGATCGTCTGGCCGTCGTAGAGGTCGTTGAAGACGACAGCGGATGGGCCAGCTCTCCAGCTCTCATCGGTGACAACGGTCTGGGACAGCTGTCAGCGAATTCGATCTCCAGCTGCGCGAGGGCAGCAAGCTCGTTGCCGTAGAAGGCGCGGCCGCCGCTCCAGCCAAGCCGCCCGCGGAACCACCCATTCCCGAGGGCGATACCAAGGACTGACCTGGGTTCCGATGAGCGACGTCACGTCGTAGCTGCGATAGCGCAGGCGCCATTCGTAGCTGCTCCACCCTGGGCTGAGGACATCGTCGGACACGGGCTCGCCGTTGAGATAGAGCCTCGAAGATCCCGTGCGCCGTAGCGTGCAGGGTGGCTCGAACGACTGATCCGTGCCCTGCCTCCAATCCGAACTCAGTACGCAGCAGAGGAGCCCCATCGAAGTCTTCATTGGGGGCGATGGGCAATGCAAACCACGTGAGCGACATGGGTTCCTTTCGGTTCGCTAGAGCGGAGATCGTGAGGTACTGCGTCGTGGGATGAGGTGTGGATCCAGCATGATCGTTCGGTGCACGTGGTCAGGGCCATGTTCGATTTCTTCGAGGAGCAACTCGATGGCCAGCTCACCCATCCGATGCCCCGGCAGACTGACACTGGACACGGGATGCTGCTCTCAGAGGCGAAGTGATTGTCGTCGTAGCCGACGACCATCAACTCATCAGGTACCCGGATGCCGAGCTCGGTTGCCGCCTGGATCACCCCAACGGCAAGCAGATCTGACGGACATACCGGCCCATCCACTGGCCCATCCACTGACTGGGAGAGGAGCACCTGGCGTCCGACCTCGCGCCAGTATCTGTCCGTCTTGCGGCAAGCGCCCGGGCGGCACTGTTGCGAACAAAGCCCAGCTCGGCAATCGCTGCCTCTACCTTGAGGCGGGTCTGCTCGGTGACGAGGTGGGGATTGTTGAGGACGTTGGACACCGTTCCAATCGCTACGCCGGCGTGACGAGCGACGTCTTGGATGCGGGGACTGCTCGGCCGAGGGAAGTCGTCATCGGCGTGACGTACCCCAGCTCGCGACGGCGCCATGCGGGCAGGCTATACCCTGACAGCAACGTTCTGAAGCG
>ERZ1370068.11095-contig-974_pt1 | contig 11392 bp, 13 predicted proteins | sample MGYA00561227_ERZ1370068 | MGnify/ENA primary metagenome ERZ1370068 (study PRJEB38410, sample SAMEA6850437) | metagenome | study: Metagenomic assessment of the ecological functions of the soil: analysis of the soil microbiota associated with the...
GGTTACGTATTGCTCGCTGCTCGCGCCGCTTGCCGGCACGCCGTGGCGCCTGCTGGTCGAGCCGGGACGCGCGCTCGTCGGTCCCGCCGGCGCTTTGCTGTGCCGGATCACCTATCTCAAGAGCCAGGGCAGCAAGCGCTTCGCCATCGTCGATGCCGGCATGAGCGAGCTGCTGCGTCCCGCGCTCTACCAGGCCTGGCACACGATCGTGCCGGTGCGCGAACGATCCGACATCGAGGAACAGATCTACGACGTCGTGGGGCCACTCTGCCGAGAGTGCGGACTTCCTCGGCCGCGATCGCGCGCTGCGCGTCGCCGCGGGCGATCTCGTCGTACGCGCTCGACACCGGCGCCTACGGCTTCGTCATGAGCTCAACTACAACGGCCGCGAGCGCCCGCCCGGAGCTGATGGTCGACGGCCGGCGCGTGCACGTCGTGCGCCGCCGGGAGAGGCTCGACGATCAGCTCGGTCTCGAACGCACGCTGCCGTGAGCGCTGCCGCCCGCACCGGACCCTTCGTCATGGTGGACGGATCGTCCTACCTGTATCGCGCATTCCACGCGCTGCCGCCGCTCAGTAATTCGCGCGGCGAGCCGACTGGCGCCGTGTACGGCGTCGTCAACATGCTGCTCAAGCTGCTCAAGGAGCAGGAGCCGCAGTACGTCGCCGTCCTGTTCGACGCGGCGGGCAGGACCTTCCGCGACGAGATCTTCGACGCTACAAGGCGCAGCGCCAGCCGATGCCCGACGAGCTGCGCCGGCCAGATCGCGCCGCTGCACGCGAGATCGTCCGCGCGCTCGGGCTGCCGTTGCTGCAGGTCGAAGGCGTCGAAGCGGACGACGTCATCGGCACGCTCGCGACGCGCGCCGCGGCGCAGGGCCTCGACACGGTCATCTCGACCATCGACAAGGACATGGCGCAGGTCGTCGGCGAGCGCGTGAAGATCGTCAACACGATGTTCGACACGACACTCGATCGCGACGGCGTGCGCCGCAAGTTCGGCGTCGAGCCCGAGCAGATCGTCGACTACTCTCGCGCTCGTCGGCGACACCTCGGACAACATTCCGGGCGTCGCCGGCATCGGCCCGAAGAGCGCCTCGGCGCTGCTCGCGCGCTTCGGCTCGATCGGAGGGATCTACGACAACCTGGAGCGCCTGGACCAGGCGCCCGGTGCGCGGCGCGGCGCGGATGGCGGAATCGCTCGCCACGCATCGCGACGACGCCCTGCTGTCGCGCGCGCTCGCCACGATCCGGCGCGACCTGCCGCTCAGAAGTCTCCAGCCGACGCAGCTCGCGCCCGCCCCGCCCGACTATGCGACGCTGCGCGAGCTCTATCGCACGCTCGAGTTCGGCACGCTGCTGCGGCAGCTGCCCGCGGCCGAGGCCGCGACCGGCACCGCCGTTGCTGAAAGCCGTCGCCCACCGGAGCGCTACAGAGACGATCCTCGAACGACGCGGCGCTCGAGCGCTGGATCGCGCGGCTGCGGCGACGCGCCGCGCTTCGCGTTCGACACGGAGACGACGAGTCTCGACTACATGCAGGCGGAGATCGTCGGCGTCTCGCTTCGCGATCTACGCCCGGCGAGGCCGCGTACGTGCCGGTCGCGCACCGCTATCCCGCCGCGCCGGATCAGCTCCCGCGCGAGCGCGTGCTCGCGCAGCGCGCTGCGCCCGCTGCTCGCGAGCGAGTCGCACGCAAAGATCGGGCATCACCTGAAGTACGACGCGCACGTGCTCGCGAATCACGGGCATGGAGCTGCGCGGCCGCGCGCTTCGACACGATGCTCGAGTCCTACCTGCTCGACGCGACGGCCACGCGTCACGACCTCGATTCGATCGCGCTCAAGTACCTCGCGACGCGACACGATTCACTACGAGCACGTGACCGGCAAGGGCGCGCAATCAGATCGGCTTCGACGAAGTGCCGCTGGAGCAGGCGGGACCGTATGCGTCCGAAGACGCGGACGTCGCGCTGCAGCTTGCACGATGCCCTGTGGCCGCGCCTCGTCGCGACACCCGCGCTCGAGCGTCTGTACACGGAGATCGAGGCGCCGCTCTCGCTCGTGCTCGATGCGGATGGAGCGTACCGGCGTGCTCATCGACGCGCCGATGCTGAAGCAGCAGAGCAAGGAGCTGACGCAGAAGCTGAAGGAGACTCGGAGGAGCAGGTGCAGGTCGAGGCGGGCACGCGTTTCAACCTCGGTTCGCCGAAGCAGCTCCAGGAAGTGCTGTTCGAGCATCTCGGCCTGCCGGTGCTGCGCAAGACGCCGAGCGGCCAGCCGTCGACGGCGGAGGACGTGCTCGAGGAGCTGGCCGAGAGCTACACGCTGCCGCGTCTCGATCCTCGAGCACCGCAGCCTCAGCAAGCTGAAGTCGACCTACACGGACAACCTGCCGACAGCAGATCAACGCGCGCACGGGCCGCGTGCACACGTCGTATCACCAGGCGGTCGCGGCGACGGGTCGCCTGTCATCGGCGGATCCCGAACCTGCAGAACATTCCCGTGCGCACGGCCGAGGGTCGGCGCATCCGCCAGGCTTTCGTCGCGCCGCCGGGCTGCGCGCTGCTCGCCGCCGACTACTCGCAGATCGAGCTGCGCATCATGGCGCACCTCTCCGGCGACGAAGGGCTGCTGCGACGGCGTTCGGCAGCGGACAGCGACATCCATCGCGCGACCGCAGCCGAGGTGTTCGGCGTGCCGCTCGATCAGGTGAGCGCGCGATCAGCGTCGCGCCGCCAAGGTCATCAACTTCGGATTGATCTACGGCATGTCGGCGTTCGGTCTCGGGCGCCAGCTCGGGCTCGAGCGCGCAGCGGCGCAGGCCTACGTCGATCTGTACTTTCAGCGCTATCCCGGCGTGAAGGCGTTCATGGATCGCACGCGACGCCAGGCGCGCGCGATCAGGGCTACGTGGAGACGGTGTTCGGCGCGCGGCTGTATCTGCCCGGAGATCAACTCGCGCAACGCGCAGCGTCGTCAGTACGCCGAGCGCAGCGCCATCAATGCGCCGATGCAGGGCACGGCGGCCGACATCATCAAGCGCGCGATGATCTCGATCGCCGACTGGCTGCGGACGCTCGAGGCAGCGACGCCCGCGCCTGATCATGCAGGTCCACGACGAGCTCGTGCTCGAGGTGCCCGCAGGCGGACGCCGAACGCGTGCGCGCCGAGGTCTGCGAGTACATGCGCAGCGCGGCGGCACTCGACGTGCCGCTCGAAGTGGATGCGAAAGCGGGCGCAAATTGGGACCAGGCCCACTGAGCCGAGGCCTCGAAGAATCAACTTCTGATCATGGACTTACGAAGGCAGTCCCGGTCCACGGAACTAATAGGGCGGTGCGGCGATCTTAGTAGGTGAGCGCCAATTGCGCTCGTCCGCTTCCCTCCCTAAGCGGACAAGCTACCCGGCGTCCCCCAATGCTGGGTGCATACTGGCCCCGGTGCTTCTCCCCGAAACGAGCACCGGGGCCTTTTCTCGCCAGACGTCCCCCTGAGGCGCGCGAGCATAGCACCGTGCTCAGTCGCCGGAATAACGCTTCGTCCCTTCCGCTTCAGCGCCGACCGGCGGTCCAGGAGACGCTCGACGTGGCCGCGCGCCTCTTCGACGCCGAGGTCGCTCAGCGCCGAAAATAGCTGCACTGACGCGCCTGTTGCAGATGAGTCCGTCGCGAGCGCCTTGCGCACCGTCGCAAGCGTGGTCGCCCGCGCCGAACGGCTGAGCTTGTCAGCTTTGCTGAGCAGGACGTGCAGCGGCAACCCGCGTGCGTGCTCGAGGAGCTGCCGGTCGAGATCCTTCAGCGGATGACGCAGCGTCCATGATGAGGACGACACCCGCGAGCGAACGACGCTGCACGGCAAAGTAGGCGCCGATCAGCTCGCGCCAGTACCGGCGCTTCTCTTCGCTCACCCGCGCGTAACCGTAGCCCGGCAGGTCCACGAGGCGCGCTCCGGCGCCAGTTCGAAGAAGTTGATGAGCTGCGTCCGCCCCGGCGTCCGGCTCGTGCGCGCGAGGCCCCGGTGACCGGTGATGGCGTTGATCGCGCTCGATTTCCCGCAATTCGAGGCGACCGGCAAACAGCGATCTCGACGCCGCCGTCGGGCGGAAACCGCCGGGCTGCGCGGCGCTCGACGCATGAATCTGGCCTGGCTGTACACGGGCTTACCCTCGAGGGTCGAGCGCGGGAGCGCTTGGTGTAAAATGCCGCGCCACGCGCAAGCCGCGCGAACCATAGCAAAGCTCGAGCCCCAGATGAGAGCCTTCCTCCTGCTCGCCTTGCCTCTCTATGCCTTTGGCGCCGCCGCCCTTGCCGACGGCTCGGCGGAGAGCCGAGACAGCAGACAGGCCGCGGTTTGCGCCGCGTGTCACGGCCCGGACGGCAACAGCGTCAATCCCGAATGGCCCAGCCTGGCGCGGCCAGCATGCGCACTACGTCGCCAACGCAGATCGCCGCGTTCAAGGCAGGGACGCGCACCAATCCGATCATGGCCGGTATCGCGCGCCGGGATCACGCCGGAGGACGCGGCCGATCTCGGAGCCTATTTCTCCAGCCTCAAGATCACCGTCGGCGCCGCCGATCCGGCGCTCGTCCACGCCGGTGAGCGCATCTATCGCGGCGGCAAACCGGCGCGAAGGGCCTGAGCGCCTGCATCGCCTGCCACGGACCGGACGGACGCGGCAACCAGCCCGGGGGCATCCCGGCGCTCGGTGGCCAGCACGCGCAATACACGGCGGCGCAGCTCAAGGCTCTATGCGGCCGGCGAGCGGCGCAGCGATCCCAATCAGATCATGCGCAACATCGCCGCCCTGATGAGTCCCGAAGAGATCGCCGCCGTCGCGAGCTACGTGCAGGGCCTGCATCTGACCTGCTGCTGCGGACCTTTCCGGCCCAGCATCCTCCCAGAATCTGACGACATGAGACAGGACCGACCCATGACCCGACTCGCTTGCTTATTGCTCGCGCTCGCCCTGCCACTGGTCGCATGCGACGCGAACACGGCAGCGAGCGCCGGCCGCGCCCGCGACGCAATGCCGCATCGACACCGCCGGCGACCGCAGCAAGGAGACCGCGCCCGCGACGACGCCCGCCGCCAAGCAGGACGCGAGCATCGAAGAGCTGGCCGCCGTGGAAGAGCCGGCGGGAGACGCCGCCGCGGCAGCGCAGAGTGCCGGTGCAGGTCGCCGCCGCGCCGACCGACGCCGCCAGCGAACCGTTCCAGGAAGGCAGAGGACTACATCCGTTTCCCTGCCGCGCAGCCGACCAGCAGCTCACCGGATCAGATCGAGGTCGCCGAGGCCTTCATGTACAGCTGCCCCCACTGCTATGCGTTGGAGCCCGATGTCGCGCGCTGGGTCGCGAAGCGTCCCGCCAACGTGGCTTTCGTGCGGCTGCCGGTGAACTTCAATCCCGTCGCCGCGCTGCACATGCGCGCCTACTACGCCGCGCAGACGCTCGGAGTGCTCGATTCCATTCACCAGGCGTTCTTCGACGAGATCCACCTGCGCAAGAACCCGTTGTCCGACGTCGACTCGATCACGAGTTCTTCGTCGCGCACGGCGTCGAGGAGAAGCGATCAAGGACGCGATGAGCTCCTTCGCCATCGACGCCAGCGCGCGCAAGACGGAGTCGCCGCTGCGCCGCTACCAGATCAACAGCGTTCCGACGCTGATCATCAACGGCAAGTACCGAACCGACGTCAGCATGGCGGGCAGCTCCAAGCGTGTGTTCGAGATCGTGGAGTTCCTCATTCACAAGGAGCAGACGGAGGGCGTCGGCGCCACGCCCGCGACCTGAGCGGACGCGCAGAGCTGTGTTCGAGGTCGGGAGGTTGCCTGCGGATGCAGGCCATCTCGCAGAGACGGACTGCAATGATCAGTGTGGCGAATGCAATGATGCGTCTCGCGGCACCGCATCGTGTGAGCGCAGCTCACAGCGGCTGCGAGTCTTCGCGCACGATGCGCCAGCCCGAGTCCGTGTGCAAGAGCGTAAGCGTCTTGTGCGCATCGATCCTGTAATTGTCCACCGGTAGCCCTGCGTGAACTCGGCCTTCGCGCATGTCCGCGTGCGGGAATGACCACATGCAGGTCGTCGACCGAGACCTTCACGAACGAGGCCGTCGTCAGGCGCTCGCGCTGCTGCGCCGTCCAGGCATCGTGCGTCATGCCGTGCGGCGCGTAGTCGTCGGCGTAGGTGTTGACGTAGGCCTGCACATCGCGTGCGGTCCAGGCCGTGCGCCAGCGCTCGACGGCGGCGTCTGACGTCCGACGTCTGATTCATCGCCGCCTCGGCGGAGACTCGAAGCGGGCTCGGCCTGCGCCGGTGTCGCCGCCGCAGGGTCACTGCCAGCAGCCGCGGTCACCCTGCTCTGAGGTACGGAGAACAGCGCCGTTCACCTGCGCACAGCTTGATGCGCGCCAGATTCGTTCGACTTGTCTTCCTCGAGCGCGCGATCGTAGGCCATGCTCGCCATCTTCGCGTACAGGTCGCCGAGATTCTCGTGCGCGGTCGAGTAAGCTCGGGTGCGTCTGTATCGCCGCGAGCAGCGCTTCACGCGCCTTCTCGAACTCGCCCTTCTCTCGCGCGAACAGCACGGCGAGATTGTTGTAGCTGGCTCCGGAAGCTCGGGATAGTCGCCGCGTCAGCGCGGCGAAGATTTCGATCGCCTCGTCGTTCTTTCCTTGCTCGGCGAAGATGACGCCCCTTGAGGAAGCGCAGCTCGGGATCAGCCGGATTGCTCGCCAGGAGAGAGTCGACCTCGGTCAGCGCAGCGTCGGCGCGGCCCTCCTCAAAGAGCTGCTGCGCGCTCGCGAGGTCGGCAGCGACTGCAGTGGCAGGAACGAGCGCGAGCACGCTCAGCAGCATCAGCAATCTGCTCAGCATGGACCGTATCTGCATGAGTAGGCGCTGATTTGACATCACGAGCGCGCAAGCTTATCAAGAACGCCCAGCGGCGGGCAGCTTGGCACGGCGGCTGCCGGAGCGGCTTCCACCGCTAAAATCCGGCAGCAGTTTAGCGCTGCCGCGCGCTGTATTTTACGGAATTGCGTCACAAAGCTCCGGGAGATCCGAGTACGCTGGCGCATGAACACGCCCAGCCTCGACAGAACAAACATGACTGAGCCACTGTTTCAAGAGGATGGCACCTGCGCGTGCTGCGAGGCGCGCGGTCGTCAGCTGTCGGCGCCGACGGCATCGGAGCTCGACCGCACCGTGTTCTATCCGATGGGTGGCGAGCAGCCGGGCGATTCGGGACGCAGTTGCGTCGAGACGACGGCACGCGTGATCCCATCCTCGACACGTCGCCACGGCCACGGCGAGCGCATCCTGCACCGGCTCGCGGCGACGCGCGCGCTGCTGCGCGCCGTTGGCGAGACCGTGAGCTGTCGAGCTCGACTGGGCGTCGTCGCCATGCCCACATGCGCATGCACTACCTGCCTGCATCTCCTGTGGCGCCGTGCCTGCGCTACGGCAGTGACCGGTGGCTCCGTCGGCGCTCGAGCACAGCCGCCTCGACTTCGACATGCGGACAGTGTCGATCGCGAGCGCGTCGACGCACGCCTGAACGACTCTCGTCAAAGGCGATCACGCGGTGAGAACGTTCTGGACTGGACCCACCAGGAGCCTCGATCGGCGTCCGGATCTGATCCGGACGTTCGTCCGTAGCGGCTGCCGCCGGGCGCCGGCCGCATCCGGCTGCTCGAGATGCGCAGGCGTGGATCTTCAGCCCTGCGGCGGGACGCATCGTCGCGAGCACGGCAGAGATCGGTCCGGTGCGGCTCGGCAAGATCGAAGAAGAAGGCGCGCGCAATCGGCGCGCTCGTCAGAGCTCGCCGGTTAGGCGACGCGCGCAGGCGGACAGACGAGAGCATCTGCTCCGCGGCGCCGATGACGATGCCCGGATCGAGCTGGATCCGAGGTCGCTCGCGGACTCGCGGATGCCGCTCGCAGCCTTGCTGCTGACACGGCACGCAAGCGCCAGGACCCTGGACGAGAAACACGTTGCGCAGGCGCTGCGTGCCTTTCCGGCGGAATGGCGGCGGCAGCGCCCCGTGACCGCGCGGCCACGGTGCCCAGATGAGCGGGTTGCGTCGGTCCGAAGATGGCCACGGTCGGCGTGCCGATGGCGGCCGACATGTGCGTCGTCACCGTGTCGGGCCCGACGCATAGAGGCGCAGCACACGCTCGAGCAGCAGGCTCTGGTCGCCCAATCTCAGCTTTCCGCGACGCGATGCACGCCGGGCGGCAGACTCGGGCGACCGCAGTGTCCAGGTAAGCGCGCTCCGCGTGCGCCGTCGCCGCCGGTGAGGACGATCTGCACGCCTGCGCCGTCGAGCCAGCGCGCGAGCGCGATCCAGCCGTCCAGACGCCAGCGCTGAGATGGATGCCCGGGCGACGAGGTGCAGCACGGCATAGGGCTGTCGTCCCCACACCTCGGGCAACGCGCGCGGCAGCACCTGCTCCGCGTCCGGACAGCGTGGCACGACGACGTCGTAGGCCGGTGTGAGACCACGCCTGCCGAGTCGATGGTTCTGTACCAGCGTGTGCGTTCCGGCTGGCGTCGGCCGCAGGGTCGCGCGACAGATCCAGTGACTCCACGCGCTGCGCCAGGCAGTGGTGGTCGCGCTGGGTCCGGAATGACCGAGTATCGAGTCGCGCGCGCAGGCGAGCAGGTACCAGAGCGCACGGTCGCTCGCGCTCACCGACACGCCGAGGTCGTAGTGACGCGCCCATGCGCCGAAGCTGCGCACGCGTACCGCCGAGGCTCGGGTGCTTGCCGGTTTCGATGACTCGTCGACGTCCCTGTTGCCCGCGAGGAATCTCCCGCTGTCCGGCGTAGATGAGCACGTCGAGTCTTCGGCCAGACGGGCCAGCGTGTGCGCAGCGCATGAATGAGCGGCGTGGAGAGCAGGGACGTCGCCGATGGAAGGACGCGCGAGCACCAGGATTTTCTCGTAGTCGCGCGCGCCTACACGCGCGCATTGTAGGGGTCAGGGCTCGCTCTGACCCCAGAGTCGAGTTGCCCACCCGGCGCATGGCGGCCTGAACGGTGGCGTCGTCGAGCTCGAGGCCCCGCGCGCGCGCGCGAATCCCGCGCGCTGGCAGGCCACTCGAAGCGTCGCGCGAGCAGCTCCGCATAGGCCCCGAGCCTCGCTGGCGATGGTCCGAATGTCGGGTCGTAAGCGCGCCCGCCGTGCATCTGGCGCATGAGGCTCATCACGTGCTCGGCTTTGAGCGCATCGCGCGCAGCCATTGCTCGAACAGATCCTTGATCTCGTGCGGCATGCGCAGCAGCACGTAGCTGGCGGTGCGTGCGCCGCCTCGCTGCCGCGCGCGAGGATCTCCTCGAGCTCGTGATCCGTGACCAAGCGGAATGACTGGCGCGACGAGCACGCCGACCGGCACGCCGGCGTCGGCGAGCGCACGCACGACCTGCAGGCGTTTCGCGGGTGATGCGGCGGCGCGGTTCCAGCGTGCGCTTGGTGGCGTCATCGAGCGTCGCGGATGCTGACCAGCACGGGCCGACGAGCCGGCTTTCCGCCATTTCCGGCGAGCAGGTCGAGATCGCGCAGCACGAGCGCGCCCTTGGTGACGATGCTCGAGCGGGTGCGTGCGCGCGCCAGCACCCTCGATGAGGCTGCGCGTTACACCCAGCGCGGTGCCCGACCGGCTGATAGGATCGGTGTTGGCACCGATGCGTGATCGGCTCACACACACGTAGCGCCGGATGCGCCGAGCTCATGGGTGAGCAGCTCCGCCGCGTTTTCCTTGTAGAAGAGCTCGTCTCGGAAATCGAGACCGGGCGAGAGATCGAGGTAAGCGTGCGTCGGACGAGCGTAGCAGTTGTGTGACCGATCACACCGTTGGCGATGAAGTCTTCCGTCTCCGTCGTGATGATCGCCGAGCCGCATCGCGCCACAGCAGTGGCCTTGCGGATCGCGTAACGACGCGCAGCCGAGCGCCGCTTCTTCACCCTCTGGACCCTCGATGTCGAGCTGGGCGCACATCGCCCGGTCCACGAGATGGCCGAAGCGCAGCTGCTCCGGCAATCCGCCCGGTGAGTCTCACGACGTCGATGGGCTCGGGTGCGTCTCGTTGCCCAGGCGCGGCGAAGCCGCGTGTGCCCGCAAGGAGAGCTTGTTGCCGGCAGTCGCCGATGAGGGTCGCTGCCCGACTGGCGGGTCGACAACGGTCTTCCAGCCCCGTTCGTGAGAAAGCGATGATCGCCGCCGGCGACGCGGCTCGTGCCGTCTCTCCAGCGCGTGATTCGAAAGCAGGCTTTACCACGCTCCAGTGCGCGAGCACGCGAGTCTTCACGGCGTCGATACACCCTCACGCGTCGTGCCGTAGAGCCAGTCGCCCCGGTGCGTATGTCGGCGCGTAGCGCGTGCGGGCCGTCCGCCATGAGGATCGGTGTGTCTCCGACAGGCAATACACGCATCCATGCTCGCAGCCACGATAGGGATTCGATCGACTGCGAGAACGCGCAGATCCGGCGAGTTGTTGCGCGCGATGATCGAGCGCGGCGCGGATCCGGACGCAACGGATGGTCTCCGAGCGGCGGCAGCTCTTCTGACTCCGCATCCCACCCGTCGTCGACGCGCTCGACGTGCGTCGACGCACAGCGCAGCGCGGATTGAGATGGCGCCGCGTCCTCTCGCGAGGGGTATCCGGTGGCTGCATGACCGCACCTGTATGAAAATACAGTCTAGCGCCGCATTCCAAGAGAGCCCTCCGTAGAGGGCCTTCAGGCCCGATTCGTCAGCCCGACTCTTCAGGCGCGCGTGTAGCGGTGCGTCCACCCTGACGGAAACCACTGCCGGATCGCCGGCCGCGTGCAGCGTGACCCGCGGCATGCGGTACTCGGCCGGGCGCGTAGTTCGCGAACTCGCTGTTGAGCCGCAGCAGGTGGGCCAGGATCGATTGCGCGATCCGATCGCGCTTCGCCTCATCGGGCCCGATACCCGCGGCCAGCTCGACGGCGATCGCGAGGTGCGGCGCGTCCGCGATGCCTTCGCGCGCCTGAAGCTCGAACTCGCCGTCACCCAGTCGCGCACGGCCGGCTGCTCGAGCCTCGACGCTCACGTTCTCCGCGGGTAAACGTTGGCGCTGAAGAAGCGAGACGGCGCGAAATGCACGCGGCCAAAGACATATACGAAGGGAAGCCGGCGCACCGGTGTTCGCCGGCGAGCGCGGCACGCGGATCGAAGCCGCGGGCCGGCAAGAAACTCGAGCATCGTGTCGAAGCCGATGATCCCGCCATGATCGGCGATGGGATAACGCACGAGCGGCGTGGCCAGCAATATCGTTGCCAGAACAGTGTGGAAAAGGTCGTCCCGTCTCAGTCCGCGCTTCGTCCTGAAGCATTCGAAAACATAACCGAACGCTTGCATAT
>ERZ1370068.1577-contig-11484_pt1 | contig 11392 bp, 14 predicted proteins | sample MGYA00561227_ERZ1370068 | MGnify/ENA primary metagenome ERZ1370068 (study PRJEB38410, sample SAMEA6850437) | metagenome | study: Metagenomic assessment of the ecological functions of the soil: analysis of the soil microbiota associated with the...
ATGCTTTCATCCGGGCCATCCAAGGGAGGAACGAACGATGCGAGACACGTCCGAATGGGTCAGGGGAGCCGCGCGTACCGGCTCGAGAGCGGCGCTGGGGTTGGACCCGCTCCTCGCCGGTGAGATCTCCGACTCGTCCGAGCTACGACACCTGGCCAGGTGAGATGCGGCTGGCACTCGCGGTCGTCGAGGACGCGATCACGACGGTCCGGATGACGGCCGGGGTCCATACCCCGCGAGCCCACCGCCTGGCGTGCGAAGCTCTGGCATGGCTCACGTCGCGCGATACCAGCCACCCCTACGCGTTCGAGAACCTGTGCGACCACCTCGGTCTGAACGCGGCCTGGCTGCGCCGCGGCCTCCGCCGCGGCGGTCACGACACCACCCTACATCCACGATCCGCACCCCGACGCCGCGAGCGCGGCTGGTACGCCGTCGCCGACGCCTGAGAGCGCCGTCGGGCGAGCGCTACGCCGCGCGGCGCTCGAGCGGCGCGTCGGGCCCGATGCTGACGGCGCTCGCCGGCGGCGCGTCTTCGAAGCCGAAGCGCCTGGCGATGAAGGCGCGGCACTGCGCCAGTGAGCTCGCGCCGGTCTTGTCGGCGGCCCCAGATCGGCGAGGCCGAAGATCAGCTCGGTCGTGAGCCGCGGGCGCTCGAGGACGCGCGCGCAACGAGTCCCGCGAACGTCATGTCGTCGACGAACGCCGCCGCCGCGCTCGTCGTGCCGTCGGGCTCGAGGTGCCGGATCGCGACCGGCTGCACGGGGATCGCGGCGTCGACGGCCGCTTGCAGGAGCGCCGCATGGAAGGGTTCGATGCGGCTGCCGTCGGTGGTCGTGCCCTCGGGAAAGACGACGACGCGCTCGCCGGTCACGAGGAGCTTGGCGAGCAGGTTCTTCACCCGCATGGCGTCGCAGCGACTGCCACGCCGCAGGAAGATCGTCCCGAGCCGTTCCGCCATCGCGCCGACGATCGGCCAGTCGCGCACCTCCAGCTTGGCGACGAACCGCGTTCCGGCGACGGCGCCGAGCGCCTGGATGTCGATCCACGAGACGTGGTTCGCGACCAACAAGACAGGTCCACTCAGCAGCGGCCGGGCGCCTCGCACGCGAACGTCGACGCCGACCGCGTCGAGCATGCGGGCGGAGCTCCGTTCGACCGCGTGACGCCAGCGCGGGCTGCCCGCGGCGCCGGCTCTGGCGGCGCGCATGCCAGCAGGTACGGCCGAGCGCGAGCGCCAGGCGCACGAAGCGCGCGCCGCGTGTGGCTCGAGAAGTGGGATTGCATGCTGCCGCATCGTGAGCTCCTTGGTTTGGGTGGTGGGGGTCGCCGCGCAGGAGACGCGCACGGAAGCGCGGCGCCATCGCCGCCATCGGCAAGAGCATCAGCAGGTCGGCGGTCTGGAACTCCGCGTCCCACGCCGGCTCGCCGCACACGGAGGCGCCGAAGCGGAGATACGCTTTGATCACACGGCGGCAGGTCGGCGTGGCAGGCCGGCAGGTCGCCGGGGCGAAACGGGATGTGGGGCGCGACCTGCCACGCCTCCGGCGCGAGATGCTCGGCGACCAGCGCGCGACAGAGAGCCGCCGCCGGCGCGAGACCGGCCGTGAGATCGATGCTGGCGCAGCCCATCACGTAGGCGTAGCGGTTGGCGACGACCCAACGGGTGAGCCCGGCAAGGAGGAGCGTGATCACGCTGCCGCCGCGGTAGGCGAGGTCGACGCAGGCCCGGCCGACCTCGACCAGTCGCGCGTCGAGCCGGCGCAGGCGGGAGCAGTCGAACCTCGGTCTCGGAGTAGAAGCCGCCGGCGTCGCGCGCCCGCTCGGCGGTCAGGATCCGATACGTGCCGACGACCGCCGCCGAGCGGCGTCGCGGACGACCAGATGCTCGCAGTGCCGATCGAAGGCGTCATGGTCGATCTTGCCGACCTCGTCCCGCGCCTGCGGCTCCGCGGCGTCGCCTGGGCGTTCGCCGCGTGGAAGACCCGGTACCGCAGCCGCTGTGCCGCGAGGACGGTCTCGGCGTCCTCCGCGAGCTCGGTGATGAAGCGTGACGGCTGCCGCCCCGCGTCCGTCGCTTCGTCCCGACGGTATGTCATCGCGTTCCTCGTCTTTCTGTTCGAGACGACGCATACGGCATCGACTGTTACGAGATACTGACGGGGACGTGGCCACTACGTGAACGGTGCCGACGCGGCGTCAGCGGGTTCGAGCCCACGCAGCCATCGCACGCCTCGAGCACGCCCTCGACGAATCCCGGCGCCAGGATGGTCGTCGCGAAGACGAGGATCGCGAGCGCCAGGGCGTCGTGATCCGCGACCCCGAACCATGCGAGCGTGAGCACGAGCGCGCCTCACGCACGCCGAGGCCGCCGATCGAGATCGGGAGCACGGTGACGAGCTGGACGATGCTCCGCACCCAGCCCATCGATGCCACGGAGACGGGCAATCCGGAGTCCCTGCGGCCAGCGCGACGAAGACGACGATGCCCGGGAGCTGCGCGAGAATGGAGATGCTGACGATGCGGGCGAGCGTCGCGGGCGAGAGGCGCGCGACCGCGCCGAGCGCGTGCGTCAACCGCAGGAGCGCCGCCGACCACCACGTACCGCTGCCGCCCGCCTGAAGCTCGCGGACGAGCTGCCGCATGCCGCGCGGCACGGCGCGCGGCGCCAGGAAAGCACCGATCGCGGCGGCACCGGCGAGCAGCATGAGGGCGCGCCCGGCGGCTTCGGGTGCGGGTCGACGAGCCAGCAGAAGAGACCGACAATGCCGACGGCGGCCAGGGCGACCAACCGATCGCAGATCATGGCGGTGAGCGCCGAGGTGAAACGCCCACTCGTGCGTGCCGAGAACTGTTGCAGGCGGAGCGCCGCAACGCCGACGCCGCCGATCGGCAGGAGGAGGTTGTGAGAAGAAGGCCGTGAGGTTGATCGCCAGGGTCTGAGGCACACTCACGGCGACGCCCTGCGCGGCGAGCAGTACGCTCAGCCGGACCGCGATCACGAGGTTGGAAGCGAACGACGCGACGGTCGCCACCACCACGGCCGACGCCGAGGTCGTCGCGAGCGCACCGCCGACCAACGCGAGGTCCGACCCGACTCGCCAGCCAGGCGAGCGCACTGAGCGCGACGGCAATCCGGAGGACCGCGCGAATCACAGGTTGGCCGTGCCTCATGCGCATGGAGGCGTCGCTTCGCTCCCCCTTCCATCACATTCTTTCAGAATCAGCATTGACCGATGAGAAATGGCTGGGCGAGAGCGAAGCGAGCGCCCCTCCATGCGCACGAGGCACGGCCAGCAGGTTGCTCAAAAGGGGCAGATGCTAGGCGCGACTGACTGAGCGCGGAGGCGTAGCGGAGCTACGCCGCACCTCTCCGAGGGCACGGCAAGCGAAGGAGGGAGCAACGACGCAGATGCCCCTTTTTCAGCAACCTCCTACGGACGACGACCGGCGGCGACACCGAGGACCCGGTCGCGGAGGATGCGCGGCAGAGCCGCCTCGGAGCCGGGCCGCGGTCGCGAGCTGCCACGGAAGTCGATCGTCGCGGGCGCGCCCGGGAGCGCCGCCACGATGCGTTCGGCGGCTGCCGGGGGTCCATCACAGCGATGGGCAAGGCCCCTTTGCTCTTGGCGGTCATGGCGGTGCGGACGAACCCTGGGTGGACGGCGGTCGCATGGACGCGCCGGTGCCCGCGAGCTCGAGGCGGAGACAATCGAGGAGCATCGAGAGCCCCGCCTTCGGGGCGCAGTAGCCGCCGCGTCCCGGAATCGGCGTGAAGCTCGCGATCGAGCTGTGATGCCGACCACGTGACCGCGGCCGCGCTCGACCATTTGCGGCAGCACCGCGGTGAGCGTCGCGGCGGCGCCGCAGAAGTTCACGTGACACGCGCCGGCCATGGCCTCCCAGGCGTAGCTCGGGAGGCCTTTGTGCTCATGCCGACGCCGGCGTTGGCGATCACGAGGTCGAAGCCGCCGAGCTCGGCATCGAGCGCACGCATGCGAGCCACCGTCGCGTTGGTGTCGCTCACGTCCATCGCCTCGACGAGCGTGTGGCCGCCGTCGGCTCTCGATCGCGTCGGCCACCGCGTGGAGACGGTCGGCACGGCGTGCCGCCAGCACTGAGCGTCCCGTCGGCGGCGAGACGCTCGGCGAGGGCCTGACCGATGCCGCTCGACGCGCCGGTCACGAGGGCCGTGCGATACGGGTCGCCGATGCCGTCGTGCTCATGGCCGTCAGCGCCCTGGCGCCATTTGCTGCAGGAAGGTCTCCGGTGAGCTCGGGCGGGACGTTGGTCGGCAGGTTCAAGAGCGCGGAGTCGACACCGAAGCTCGCGCCACTCGGCGAGCTTCTCGCGACAGTGGTCGGCGGGACCGCAGATGGCGATCGCGTCGATGAGCTCGTCGCTGACCGCCGCCGACGCCTCCTTGCGCTGACCGTTGTTGTAGAGCTCGCGCACCAGATCGGCGTTCTCCTCGAATCCATAGCGGCAGAAGAGCGCATGGTAGTAGACGCCCATGCCGCCGATGTAGAAGGCGACGAGCGGCTTGATCAGGCCGCGCGCCATCGCGACGTCGTCGAACGGGATCACCGCCATGAACGGCGCCACGTCGATGCGGACGTCGCCGCGACCGGCCGCACGCGCACCCTCCTCCAGCCAGGCGATGCCGTCGCTTGAAGTGCTCGTAGGGCCAGAAGGTCGGGATCCAGCCGTCGGCGACCCGGCCGACGTCCTTCACCGCCTTCTCCTGCAGCGACGCGACGTAGACCGGGATGTCCGGACGGAACGGCGTCATCTCGAGCTTGAAATGACGGGCGTCGAAGAGCGTGCTCATCTCCGGCGCGAGGCGCTCGCCGCGCCAAAGCGCGCGCAGGATGCCCACGGTCTCGCTGGAGGCGCGTCAGCGGCTTCGCGTAGGGCACGCCGTGGAAGTTCTCGATCACGACCTTGCCGCTGGTCCCGAGCCCGAGGATGACGCGCCCTTCGGAGATCTCGTCGAGGGTGGCGGCGCTCATGGCGAGGACGCCGGCCGAGCGACTGAAGACGTTGGCGATCCCGGTCGCGAGCTTGATCCGCTAGGTCGCGAGCGCGATCTCGGTCAGGAGCTGAAACTGCTCGTAGGCCCACGCCTCCGGAATCCAAATGGAGTCGTACCCGAGGTCCTCGGCCATCCGCGCGAACCGAATGACGCTCTTGCGGTCGTAGTTCTTCCAGAAAGGAACGATGCCGGTGGCGTGCGCCATGGACCCTCCGTCGTGAGCGGCGCACCATAGCAGCCGACCCGCACGACGTCTAACCCGTGCACGACCTTTCCGGTGTCGTGGGTGGGACGACGCTGCGCTGTCTCAGCAGACCGCACGCCCATCCCGCTCACGGTCTACATTCGCAGGGTACGCGTGTGCGGCCTGACGAGCCTGCGCTGCGCCGTCCCACCCCCACGAACGAAACGGGCAGCGCAAGGTGGACACGCCCGCCAGGTCACGACGCGCTGACTTGATGAAATGGCTTCGTCCCGCGCAGCGGCCGACTCCGGGGGCGGTCGGCGGACCATCTCCTTGACGGTGGACGGCGGGCGCCACGGTGGCGTTCACGTATGCCGGCTCGAAGGCGGTGGGCCGACGCGTTGGGCCACGGAGGTCGGCGCGGAAGCCATCAAGGCAGACAGTGCGACCGGCAGGCCGTGCTCGACGTGGTCCGGTCACGAGGCGCGCTCGACGTGCTCGTCGTCAACTCGGCGTCATCGTGCTCGGCGACGCGCGCACACTCGATCCCGACGTGGTCGATCATCGCATCGACGTGAACGTGCGCGCGCCTGTACACGCGTCAGTCGAGGCCGCGAAGCGGATGAACGAGGGCGGGCGGATCATCATCATCGGATCGGTGAACGGCGATCGGATGCCGTTCGTCGGTGCGGCCGGGTACGCGCTCAGCACGTCGGCGCTCCAAGCGATGGCGCGCGGTCTCGCACGCGACTTCGGCGACCGCGGCATCACCGTCAACGTCGTGTGCAGCCGGGGCCCGTCGACACCGACATGAATCCGGCCGACGGTCCGATGAAGGACCAGATGCACTCGTTCATGGCGATCAAGCGTCACGCGCGCCCGGACGAGATCGCGGCGATGGTCGCTTACCTCGCGGGTCCCGACGCGGCCATGGTGACGGGGGCGATGCACACGATCGACGGCGGCTTCGGTGCCTGAAGGCGCGCCGCCCATGTTGCTCGTTCCGGTCACCACGGCGACATCGATCCTCGGCTGCACTCCCCGTGACCTCTTGCCGCTCGACCGACCTGGACTCTTCGCGATGACGGCAACCTCGACCACCATCTGTTAGTCACGCGTAGGAGGACCCCGTGTCCCGTCGCTGTGGGGAGCTCGAGTGCGGCAATGGCATCTAGGCGGGGAGCGAGCCACTCGGCAGCAAACGGTGACCTGCGGCGCTGAAGCGAGGGTCGTTCGGCGTTCGCTGGCAAACCAAGCGCTCTTCTTCATCCGTTCGTCGGGCCAGCGTCTTCGAATACGTCCCACGCATCGAGGGTGACGATCCCCATGCCGGTCGTCATCCGAACGACTCGGTCGCGGACGGATCTCGCCGTCATGGAATGGGTGGTCTGCGCGCAGAAGCGGCGCTCCGGAGGGGAAGCACTACGAGTGCGAATCGTGCCCCTGCACGCTCCGCGTCGTCGCGCATCGTTCGGAAGATCACTTCGGCGCGCCGCCATGCCTCCATGTCATTGATAATCAGCGTGCCGGGAGCATGCGCCGAATCATGGCTCTCGCGAGATGCCGAGCGAGTTTCGATTGACCCGTAAGGAGACGGAGAGCCAGAGGCGGTGGACTCTCTTGAACATAGCGGCGCGCATGTGCGCCAAGCGGGGAGACGCTGGTCGGGGTGAGGCGCAACGCATCCGCACTGCGGCAGACTCGATCGCATAGAGCTGCTCCATCTCGCAACACGGGTATGCGGCCAGGACCGGGTCGATGTCGTTTCCAACGAAGAAGTACGTGACCACGAGGTCGGGCCGGACTGCGGAAATCCACGCACGACCCAAAGCAAGATATTCTTGAGGGCCGGTACCGGAGATGCCGGCGTTCACGTGGGCGGTCGTCGGTTCCGCGCGGTCCGAGTACCGCGGTGAACACTTCGTCCCCACCAACGCCCTCTCTCGCAGACCATCGAATCGCCTACGTGAAGAACGACACGGCTCGTTCCCGGCGGGCGTCGCCATTGGTCGGAAAGTTGACCCGGCGTAGCCGCCAGTCATAGGCCAACAATGTCCATGTCCATGGCCATGATGGACCGAACATCTGCCCGACAGACGGCGCTGATGTTCCCGCGGTGATCGACCGTCCAGAGGTCACGACGCTTGTCTCCGGGAAACGTGACGTTGGCCGTCTCGGGAGGCGGGAAGCTCGGAGCGTGCGGCAAGACGATGCGGATTGGCGACTTCGCCGATCGCTGCGGAGAGCGCGGTCGCGGCGCAGACCAGGGCGACGTTCTCCCATCGTGGACTCCAGCCACGCATTCCCGCCAACACGCCGCCGCCGTAGCAGCGTGCCCGCGACCAGCGCGTCCCAGAATCCCAGCCACAGCGATGCGAGGTTTGCCCATACGACGACATGAACGGCGCACTGCAGGCGACGGCATATTGCAGGTAGGGCTGAGCACCTGCCGATGCGCGCTCCAGACGCAGAAGGTACGTGATCAAGCGGCGGCAACGCAGGGCCGATCGCGAACCGGCAGCATCGGGAGCAAGGAGAGGCCGGGGCGACGAGCCAGAGGCCTGCCAGTGGGTGGAGTCCCGGAATCGGTTCAGCTCCTGGCGGGCGCCGCGAACCGTGGCGTCGGCGCATCTTCCCGCCGCTGCGCGTCAGGAGAAGGGCCCACGCGAAGGGTGTCATTTCGGACCAGCAGCGAGCGATCCACTCGGCTCGAGTAGCCGCGCCATGCGGAACAGCGCCGTGTCGACGTCGACCGTGTTGCTTCGATCAAAGCAGCGGGATGAAAACTCTTTCCTGGTTGGGCAACTGCGGCGGGGACGCCGCGGCCACGCGCTGGGTAGCGTGGTCAAGGCGCAAAGCCTTCTCGGCTGACCAGCAGCGGGGTTGCGCTCTGTCGGACGTCCGACACGCGCCGTCCCCATCGTACTCCCTGAGGGAAAGGCGGGTGGCGACGAGCTGCGCGAGCCAGCACCGCGTCGCGCCTCGAGCCTCTCAGCGACATGAACTTCTGTTCCCGATGGTTCGCGTTCGGTGAACGCAGCTACGCCGTCGTCCCAGAGGTCCGCATAACTCCCTCGCTCCGCATGATGCCGCACACCTGTTGCGCCCACGATATGTCACCTGGCGGACGGAAAACCCCGCTCAACTGAAGCCTGAAGGTTGTCGGGGCCCTTTTCCTCGCGCTTTGCTGGGTTGGCCGGTTCTCGTACAAGAACTTTTGGCTCTGGCGGGACGGGGCCGGCATACCGTCGCCGGGCTGTCGCAGACCGGCAACTCGTGTCAGTAGCGGACGCGCCGCGGGCAGACGCCCCCCGAGCGGCGGCCTAGCCTAGCCCCAGCCCTAGCCTGGCCTAGCCTCGCATCGTGTTCAGGCGGCAACGTCGATGCCGGTAGCCGCGCGCGAGGTCGACGGACACGAGCGTGCTCACGAGCTGGCTCTGGGCGTGCCGCATGAGTCCGCGGCGGCGCAGCTGTGGTTCTCGAAGGCGACGCCGGTCGACGCTGGCGCTCAGGATGTCCTCCTTCGAGCGAGAAGTGCCGAATCCGCCGCCACGACGTGAGGCCGGCGGGTGTCGATGTCGCCGACGCTGGTGCCGGAAAGCCCTTTCTGCGAAGAGGCGCATCGCGACGGTCATGAGGCGCTCGCGCGTCGACCTGGTCGCGTCGAGCCGCGCCGACGCCTGCGGTCGCGTGCTGCGCCCCGGCCGACGACCCGTACGGCGCAACACCTCCCGTTCGTCGCCTCGAAACGACAGTTGACGCCCATTCCACGAATTGACGCGGTGCCTCTGCATCGAACTTCTGCAGGTCGCCGTCGACCAACCTGAGCTCTTTTGTGTTCGAGGCCCGCGCCTTTTCTCGTTGGCACCGCACCACCGGCGAGATAGGAACGCACCCGCCGGGAGAGCCGCCGTCATCTGAGCTTTCGCGACCCTCCGTCGATCCGCCGCATTCTGCAATGCACGTCGCCGTAGGAGGTCGGGATGAAGGTGATCGGCGTCATCGTGCTCCTGCTCGCGCTCGCGACTCGCGGCAGTCGCGGTGGCGTTGCCCAACGATGCCTGTGTCGACGCCACGCCGGTCGACGACGGTTTCACCGCAGCTCTTCGTCAGCACTCCGGCAACGACGGACCTGGACGACCCACTCCAGTCGTGCACGATCTTCTGGCCCAGAGGCAGAACCTTCGCAGCGTGTGGTACCGCTTCCGTCGCCGCCGGCGAACGGCTACCTCACGGTGGAAACGCTGAACACCGCTTTCCCGGCGGATCCTCCGACGATCGTCTCGGTGCGATGTCGGCGCCTGCGGCACGCTCACCGAGATCGCGTGCGCAGACAGCCCGACGCCGTTCGCCACCGTCACCGCCGCTGCCGACCTCGGCGTGGCCACCTGGTCGAGATCACGAACCGTTTAGGATCTTTGGGTGGGCTCGTCGCGGTCGCGGTGCACTTCGAGCCCGATAGCCCTATCTGTGCGGACGATGCGGGACCAGACTGCGCGCCGAGCTGTCGCTGAATGGTTTCCGGCCGCCGACCGAGGACCTCCGTCTCAAGGTGCGATTGGCCGCGTTGCTGCCGGCGCCGCTGCCGGACGTCGCGGCGAGCGGCGGCAGTTCATCGTCGAAAACCTGAGCGCGCACTACGCGCCAATCGTCGAATGGTCGGGCGCCGATCACTCGCAGTGCCGTCGGGGGCCCCGGAACTGGGTGCGACCTGCGCGACGGCTGGAAAGCGGCGGAAAGCGGCTCGAGCTTCCGATACCGCAATCTCTCGAACGCGCTCCCGCCGACCTGCGCACCGGGATCGGCGAACGGGCTCACGGAGATCCGCCTGCTCCGGAAGCCGAAGGACATGGCGCATGGTGGACGTGAAGATCCGTGCTGGCGAAACGGCGCTCCGTCGCCGATCGAGGATGGCGCGCTGAGCTGCGAGTCGCCCTGACCTCGACGCCGGACTCGGCGAAGCACCGAGGACCGTTGGCGCGGTGTCACGCCGGCCGATCGCATGCACCCGCAACGAGAAGCGGCGTCCTGCGTCAGCTGCAAGCTCGACTGAGCCCGCTGTGGCGAACGGCAGTACAAAGCGTGTCAACACAAAGTAGAAATGTCGGCTTTCCGGCGGTCTCAGGCCTGGAGAAACTGGACATTTGCACTTTGGGCCCACAAAGCGGTGTTAGAGTTCGGGCGATATGTCACCCGGGCGGACGGAAAACCCCGCTACAAAGTGCTGACCCTGAAACTTGACTGTAAGTCGTTGATTTCAAGTAGGGTCAAGTTTCACTTGATCGATCCGCCGCAGGCGGGGGCCGCACTATCAACTCAACGTTTCGGTGCGATGAGCGGGATCACCCGCCTGCCGTGCTTGCGATACACCCCGAAATCGCTGTCGATGGTGAGCACGGAGGCACGGTCGTTCAGCTCGGCCAGCCGCACGAGGCACGCATCCGCCAGCGACATCGGCCGATCGGCGTATCTTGCGCAGGAGCGCCCACGGCGGCACGCTCCACCATGAGGTCGAGCTCGACGCGAAGCAGGTCGCTCATGAGGAGATCGACGAAACGCTCGAGTCCGTGCCGCACTCGGCGGACGAGATGGGCGACCTCGGCTAGCACCGGCTCTGCAGGTCAGGAAGGGCGGGGAGCTCACGGAGCCGATCGATGGCCCAGCCATGATGGTCGTCGGTTCTCACCAGCATCGCAACGAGCGGCCCTGGTGTCGACGATGATCTCACTCACCGAATCCGTCCATGTGGCGGTGGATGTCGCGAGAGATCACGTGGGCCCGAGAGGCGTCCGACGAGGTGCTTCACGAGATCGTAGGCGCGGAGCTGTCCTCTGGCCGGCCGTGCGGGACAGCTGAGCCTCTAGGATCTCACGCACGACCATCGATTTCGTTGTCCGCCGGGCGCGCGAGGTTGCCGTCAAGCGGGCGTTCAATTCCGGCGATAGCTTGCAGGTGACGGTGGGCATTTCGGGAGCGTATTACTCTCCGTCCGCATCTCGCAATACGCTGATGCACGGCCGGCAAGTGCGGCTCGTGGAGCATGGAGATCAGCAGCACGGCGCCACGAGGCAACCTGGGTGCATCACCGTGCACCACCGTCCCGGTGTCGTGGGGTGGGACGACGCTGCGCTGTCTCAGCAGACCGCACAGCAATACGTAACTGAACGAAGTAC
>ERZ1370068.3826-contig-2927_pt1 | contig 11383 bp, 16 predicted proteins | sample MGYA00561227_ERZ1370068 | MGnify/ENA primary metagenome ERZ1370068 (study PRJEB38410, sample SAMEA6850437) | metagenome | study: Metagenomic assessment of the ecological functions of the soil: analysis of the soil microbiota associated with the...
CGCTCGGTGTCGGGCGACGTGTCGGCCTCAATCTCGCTCGGCATCGCGACTTGAGCCTGCGCTCCCGGCCGGACGCTGACGCCAATATCACGAATAGCGAATAAAAACCGTAGGGCGGATTAGCCAACGGGCCCGCGCGAAGCGCGGCCCGATGACAGGCTGCGCGTAATCCGCCGACCATCTCGCGATGGCGGGCTACTGGCGCATACGTCGCCGGACCCCGGCCCTACGCGCCATTCGCTATCCGCCTTCTCCCCACCACCAAAAAGTTCCGCGTCGCACCATCGCGCTCTTCGCCAATCCCCCTCCGGCCTGAAACGATGGCCAAACGGCCTCGCAAAGGCCGCATCTCGATCGCTTGGGAGGCGGATATGGCACAGAACGGCACACGAGCGACGGGTCCACGGTGCATCGCGCTGGTGGGCCCGTTCCAGAGCGGCAAGACCACGCTGCTCGAAGCGATCCTCGCCCGCACCGGCGCGATCCAGCGCCAGGGCACGGTGGAGGCGGGCAACACCGTCGGCGACGCCAGCAAGGAGGCGCGCCATCACCAGATGAGCGTCGAGCTCTCGGTCGCCACCACCAATTTCATGGGCGACAGCTACACCTTCATCGATTGTCCCGGCTCGGTCGAATTCGTCCACGACATGCGCGCGGCGCTGCCCGCGGTCGACGCCGCGGTCGTGGTCTGCGAGGCTGGACGAGAAGAAGGTCCCGCAGCTGCAGCTCATCCTGCGCGAGCTCGAAGACCAGAAGATTCCGCGCTTCCTGTTCCTCAACAAGATCGACAAGGCCGACGCCACGCATCCACGACGCGCTCACGCTGCTGCAGCCGGCCTCGCGCAGCAAGCTGCTGCTGCGGCAGATCCCGACCTTCGCCGGCGACATCATCACCGGCTTCGTCGATCTCGCGCTCGAGCGCGCCTTCGTCTACAAGGAGCACGCGCCGTCGGAGGTCGTGCCGCTCGAAGGCGACGACGCTCGACCGCGAGAAGACCGCGCGCTTCTCCATGCTGGAGACGCTCGCCGACCACGACGACGAGCTGATGGAGCAGCTGCTCGAGCGACATCCAGCCGCCGCGCGACAAGGTGTTCGACGATCTCGCCAAGGAGCTGCGCGACGGCCTGGTCGTGCCCGGTGCTGATGGGCTCGGCGACGCGCACCAACGGCGTGCTGCGCCTGCTGAAGGCGCTGCGCCACGAGGCGCCCGACGTCGCCGACGACCGCCAAGCGCCTCGGCGTCAAGGCCGGCGACGAGCCGGTCGCCTATGTGCTCAAGACGCTGCACACCGCGCACGGCGGCAAGATGTCGATCGCGCGCGTGCTCAGCGGCCAGATCGGCGACGGCACCGACCTTCGATCGCCCGAGCGCGAGGCCGGCCGCGTCGCCGGCGTGTTCAAGCTGCTCGGCCAGACCACCGAGAAGCGCGGGCCGGCGCAGGCCGGCGAGACCGTCGCGCTCGGCAAGCTCGACCACGCCAAGACCGGCGACACGCTCACCGCCGGCAAGCAGGCGCACGCGGCGCTGCGCCAAGGTCGCGCCCTATCCGCCGGTGCTGGCGATCGCGGTCGCCGCCAAGGAGCGCAAGGACGACGTCAAGCTCGGCCAGGCGCTGCACAAGCTGCTCGAGGAGGATCCCTCGATCACCGTCGTGCACAATCCGGAGGCGCACGAGGTGGTGCTGTGGGGCCAGGGCGAGATGCATCTGCGCGTCGCGACCGAGCGGCTCGCCGACCGCTTCGGCGTCGCCGATCGAGCCGCGCAAGCCGACGCGTCGGCTATCGCGAGACCATCAAGAAGCGCGATCGTGCAGCGCGGCCGCCACAAGAAGCAGTCCGGCGGCCACGGCCAGTTCGGCGACGTGGTGCTCGACATCAAGCCGCTGCCGCGCGGCTCGGGCTTCACGTTCGACGAGAAGATCACGGGCGGCGTGGTGCCGCGCAACTACATCCCGTCGGTCGAGGAGGGCGTCATCGACGCGCTCAAGCACGGCCCGCTCGGCTTCCCGGTGGTCGACGTCGCGGTGACGCTGATCGACGGCTCGTATCACACCGTCGACTCCTCCGACATGGCGTTCCAGCACCGCCGGCCGCATCGGCATCGCCGAGGGCCTGCCGCAGTGCCAGCCGGTGCTGCTCGAGCCGATCCATCAGGTCGAGATCGTCTGCCCGTCGGAGGCGACCGCCAAGATGAACGCCATGATGTCGGGCCGGCGCGGCCAGATCCTCGGCTTCGACACCCGCGAGGGCTGGGACGGCTGGGACGTGGTGCGCGTGCAGATGCCGGAGATCGGAGATCGGCGACCTGATCATCGAGGTGCGCTCGGCGACCGCCGGCGTCGGCAGCTTCACCTTCAAGTTCGACCACATGGCCGAGCTGACCGGCCGCACCGCCGACCAGATCGTGGCGGCACGGCGCGCACCGTCAGCGGCGTAAGCGACGGACGACGGCGGTCTGTCGTCCGCCACGAAGCCCGCATTCGCGACATCCGAAGATGAGGCGATGACTCGCCGCTATAAGCGGCGCATGGATATCGCCCGTATCGTTGTCGTCATCGTTCGCTCGACGTTCGTGCTGGCCGGCTTCGTGAAGGGGGTGATCGGGCTCGGCCTGCCGACAGTCGCGAATGGGGCCTCCTCGCCGTGCGTGATGACGCCGGCGCAGGCCGTGGCGCTGCTGGTGGTGCCGTCGTTCGCCACCAACGTCTGGCAGGCCGTGGGTGCGCGGACCGTCCGCTGCTGCGCGGCACCTGGCCGATGCTGCTCGGCATCTGCGTCAGGACCTGGGGTCTCGGGTTGTCTGGGCCGGGCCTGCTCACGGCCGACGACGGCACGCGCGCCTCGATCGGGCTCGGCGATCGTGCTCGCGCTCTACGGCGTCGCTAGGCCTGAGCTCGCTCGACAGTTCTCGGTGCCGGCGCGGCTGGAGCCAGTGGCTGTCGCCGCTGATCGGCGCGATCACCGGCCTCGTGACTGCGCAGCGACCGGCGTTCGACTGCGATCCCGTCCGGCTCCCTACCTGCAGGCGCTCGGGCTCGCAAAGGAGGACGACGCGCTGGCGATCGGGCTGTCGTTCACCGGTGTCGACCTTGGCGCTTGCGGCCATTCTCGTTGCGAACGGCGCATTGCAGACGTCGGTCGCCGGCGTCCCGCTGCTGGCGCTCGTGCCGGCGCTGCTGCGGCATGGTGCTCGGCCAGTGGGTGGGGGCGAGTCAGTCCCCGCGTATTCCGAACCTGCTTCTTCGCGGGCTTCGCTGATCCTGGCGCTCATCTGGTGCTCCGCGCATTGGTTTGACCGAACACGGGCCGGCGAAGATTACGTCGGAACCAGCGACAACTGGCAAATGCATGATCGCTAGTGCGCTTTGATTTGACGTTCTATCGAAGGACTCGCGGCAATGCTGATAGGAACGTCAATCTGGCGCCGCACCAGTTGATCACGGGCCACGATCCTGATCACCTGGTAACTGACTTGCCCGTGATGACCGGCGGGCGTATCGACTGGAGCGCCTGAATCCGGAGGACGATCCCTCATGCACGTCATTCGCCGCCGCGGATGGGAAATCCCGGAACGCCTCGCCACGCCCGAGCATCTGTTCCTCGACCGCCGCGCCTTCCTCGGCCGCGACCGGCGCGGCCGGCGCTGTCGCTCGTCGCCGGAGCATGGCGCTTGCGCGCAGCGCGTCGCCGACCTGCCGGATCCGACCACGGATCTCTATCCGGTCAAGCGCAACGAGACGTTCACGCTCGACCGCCCGGTCACCGACGAGAAGATCAACACCAACTACAACAATTTCTACGAGTTCGGCTCGACCAAGAACGATCGCGCAGGCGGCGCAGGCGCTGCAAGCTGCGGCCCTGGACGGTCAAGATCGACGGCATGGTGGAGAAGCCGCACGAGATCGGCATCGACGATCTGATCCGCAAGATGCCGCTCGAGGAGCGGCTCTATCGCCACCGCTGCGTCGAGGCCTGGTCGATGGCGGTGCCGTGGACCGGCTTTCCGCTGGCGAAGCTGGTCGAGCTGGCGAAGCCGCTGTCGTCGGCGAAATATCGTGCGGATGGAGACCTTCCTGGATCCCGACGATCGCGCCGGGCCAGAAGCAGACCTGGTATCCGTGGCCCTATATCGAAGGGCCTGACCATGGCGGAGGCGACCAACGAGCTCGCCTTCCTGGTCACCGGCGCCTACGGCAAGCCGGTGCCGAAGCAGCACGGGCGCGCCGCTGCGGCTGGCGGTGCCGTGGAAATACGGCTTCAAGTCGATCAAGTCGATCGTGCGCTTCACCTTCACCGACCAGCGGCCGAAGAGCTACTGGGAGGCGCTGCAGGCGTCCGAATACGGCTTCTGGGCCAACGTCAATCCGCAGGTGCCGCATCCGCGCTGGAGCCAGGCGACCGAGGAGGTGCTCGGCACCGGCGAGCGGCGCGCCGACGCTGCTGTTCAACGGCTACGGCGAATACGTCGCCGACCTCTACAAGGGCCTCGGAGAAGGAACGGCTCTGGGCGTAACGCCGGGATTGCGCCAGCTGGCGCGTCGCGAGGCGCACAGCGAGCGGCGTAAACGCGCGTAACGCTCCATCCGACCTACGGCGCTACGCTGTCACCCGCCGCGGCGGCCGGGGCAGAATCAGCGGGTTGATCCAGTAGCAGGTGCCCTGTTGAGGGTGATCGTGGGGCCCCACTCGACTTCCGTGGCGACGTCCGGAATCTCGAATCCGGGGCGTGACGCTCGCAAGCCTGTCTCTCGTGGATTTGAGCGCGGTCACGCCGACCGCGGGCTTCCATTTGTACACGGTCTTCGTCGGCCGGATCGGACACGGCAAACGTCACCGGCTTCTGATAGAGCACGAGCACGCGGTTGCGGAAGCCCGAGCAAGGCGTCGTTCGAGCTCAACAGCGTCCGCCGCATTGCCGATGTCGCTGATCGGAGCTCGGCGACCAGCCCGGCAAGATCATTCCAGTCAGCGGTCACCGGCACGATCAGAGAAACTGCAGCGTGTCGAGCTTCTGTTTGGCCCTCCTCGTCGCATTCGGCCATCGCCTGCACGATCCAGCCGTAATCCGTCGCTTGGCATCGCGCTCGGATTCGGAGGCCGGATCGACGCATCCCTCAGGCCTGCGCGCTGCCTTGGCCCCGAAAGACCAGCAGTGCCGAAGCACGATCGCGGCATCGCGCGACCAGCAGCACCGCACGCCCAAGCAGCGACGACCGCAACCGGGTCTCGGCAGGTTCGGCGTCGACAGACCGGGCAGACAGCGAGCGAAATATGGAGACGGGCGTCGCCGCAGCTCCGGCATCGACCGACGGGCAATCCGAGTCATCAGATGGAATCGACCCGCGAACGCAGGCAGAGATTAGAGCGTTTTGCGGCGTAGGGGAACGATTGGCCAGACAGTCCTTGTCGTTCGAGGTGGCCTGATTCAGAAGGCTCAGTGATTCACGGCTGGCTTTCTCGTCCGCTTCCGCCTCGGCGAGCTTGCTGCGCCAGTCCTTGCGGCTGCGGATCAGCGACAGCGCCGCGAGCGCCAGCAGCACGGCGCAGACCGCGAGCAGCGTCGACCGCGATCGGGCGCTGGAAGAAGATCGTCCAGTTGCCGTTCGACATGATCAGCGACTGGCGCAGGCTCATCTCGAAGGTCGGCGCGATCACCAGCCCGAGCACCAGCGGCGCCGGATCGAAGCCGAACTTGCGCAAGCCGATAGCCGACCACGCCCATGATCAGCATGATCCAGACGTCGACGATCGAGTGGTTCACCTCGTAGACGCCGATGATGCAGAACATGATGATCAGCGGATAGAGATAGGCGTAGGGGATGCGCAGCACGTTCACGAACAGGCCGACCAGCGGCAGGTTGAGCGCCAGCAGCATCAGGTTGCCGACATACATCGAGGCGATGAAGCCCCAGAACACGTCCGGATGCTCGTTGACGAGCTGCGGCCCGGGCGGCACGCCGTGGATCAGCAGCGCCGCCATCAGCACGGCGGTGACCGGCCCGGTCGGCAGGCCGAGCGCCAGCATCGGCACGAAGGCGCCGGTCGAGGCCGGCGTTGTTGGCCGATTCCGGTCCGGCGACGCCGGCGACCGCGCCCTTGCCGAACTCCTCCGGGTGCTTGGAGATGCGCTTCTCCACCGCGTAGGACAGGAAGCTCGAGATGATGTGCGCCGAGCCCGGCATGATGCCGACCAGGAAGCCGAGCACCGATGCCGCGCGCGATCGGCATCGCCGACTCGCGCCATTCCTCGCGGCTGGGCAGCAGCTCGCGCAGCGTCGGCGCGATCACCTTGCCGGTCACGGTCGTTGCTCGGCGTCGACAGGATCTCGCCGAGCCCGAACAGCCCGACCGCGACCGGCACGATGCCGATGCCGTCGCCGAGCTCCGGGATGTCGAAGCTGTAGCGGAAGTGGCCGGTCATGACGTCGATGCCGATGCATGCCGAGCAGCAGGCCCGAGCGCCGCCATCAGCAGGGTGCGCGACAGCGAGGTCGACGACATGTAGGCGAGGAAGATCAGGCCGAGCACCAGCAGCGCCGTGTATTCCGGCGGCCCGAAGCGCAGCGCGAAGTCGGCGAGCGGCGGCGCGATCACGGTCAGCACGATCACGCCGAAGGTGCCGGCGATGAACGAGCCGACCGCGGCGATGCACGAGCGCGGCGCCGGCGCGGCCCTTCTGCGCCATGGCGTAGCCGTCGATGCAGGTCATCACCGAGGCGGCTTCGCCCGGGATGCGCATCAGGATCGAGGTGGTCGAGCCGCCGTATTGCGAGCCGTAATAGATGCCGGCCAGCATCACGATCGCCTTGGTGGCGTCGAGGCCGAAGGTCACCGGCAGCAGGATGCTGATGCCGGCGAGCGGGCCGATGCCGGGCAGCACGCCGACCAGCGTGCCGACCAGGCAGCCGAGGAAGGCGTACCAGCAGCACGTCCGGCCGGAACGCGACCGAGAAGCCGAGCAGCAGGCTGTCGACGGTTGCTTCCACGGCGCTTAGAACCCGAACAGGCCGCGCGGCGAGCGGCGATCTTGAGCAGCGCGCTGAACAGCAGATAGGTCGAGCAGCGATCGACGCCGACGCTGAAGCGCCGCGGCGCGGCAGCGGCTGCGGCGCTCGACGACGAAGATCAGCGCGAACAGCAGCAGCGCCATGGTGACGATGAAGCCGAGCGTGCGTGTAGAGCGCGATGGCGGCGGCGGTGACGGCGACGACGCGCAGCGGCGTGCGGCAGGTCGCTCCAGGCGATCGTCGGCGAGCGGCGGGCTCTCGCCCGCGCGCAGCGATCAGCGATCAGCGCCGAACGCGATCATCAGGCCGGCGACGAGCTTCGGCATCATGCCGGCGCCGGGCAACGCCAGCGTGCCGAACGGCAGATCGCCGCTCGACGCGCGAAGACGAGCAGGCCGGCGAGCGACGAACACGCCGCCGGCGACATGATCCGTGCGCAGGATCACGCGCTTGCCGGCTCGCTCGCCGGCCGGGCGTGCGGTCATCCTCACACCTTGCCGATGGCGTGCACGGCGGCCTCGACGCGCTTGGCGTCGTCGTCCCAGAACTTGCGCGAATTCCGGCTGGTCGAGATAGGCGACGATCCTGGCCGAGGTTGTCGATCGCCGCCTTGAACTGGTCGGTGTCGCGCCGCCTTCCTGGATCTCGTCGCGCAGCTTGGTGACGATCGCGTCGGGCGTGCCCTTGGGCGCGAACATGCCGACCCAGAGATAGAACTCGACGTCGTAGCCGAGCTCCTTCATGCGTCGGCACGTCGGGCAGCGCCGTCGAGCGCTGCGCCGCCGAAGCAGGCGAGCGCGCGCAGCCTTGCCGGCCTTGATCTGCGCGATGGCGGCGGCGATCGACGAGACCAGCACCTGCGAGTTGTTGCCGAGCAGCGCGGTCAGCGCCGGCCCGCCGCCGTTGGTCGGCAGATGGCGCATCTGGATCGCCGGCCGCCTTCATGAACAGCGCGGTCGGCAGATGCAGCGCGCCGTAGAGGCCGGACGAGCTGAAGATGATCTCGTTCGGCCGCTTCTTGGCGTCGTCGACGAACTCCTTCAGCGTCTTGTAGGGCTGCTGGTCGTTGACGACCAGCACGCATCGGATCGGCGATGAAGCGCGCGATCGGGATGAAATCGGCGCGGGTGAACTTCGGCTGGCGGCCGAACAGCTTGTCGACCTCGGCAAAGCCGGAGATCGACGACGATGTGGACGAGCAGCGTGTAGCCGTCGGGCTTGGCGTTGGCGGCGAACTGCGCGCCGACCTGCGCCGGCCGCGCCGGCCTTGGTCTCGATCACCACCGGCTGCTTGATGATCGGCTCGAGCACGGCCGCGAAGCGGCCGCGCGACCACGTCGGCGGCGCCGCCGGGCGGAAACGGATTGATGATGGTGATCGGCGCGGGACGGATAGGCCGTCCTGCGCGTGCGCGGATCCGCGCTGGCGAGCGCGGCGGCGGTGGCGGCGGAGCCGACGACGAAGCTGCGTCTGTCCACGTTGTCCTCCCGGAGTCGAATCGTGCCGCTGTTGTTGGCGCGATGGTCGCTCAGCGAACGCGCGGGGTCAACCTCGCGGTCCGGTCGATGCGGTCGCACGGCCGCTGATCACGTCGTCGCTAGTCGAGAATCGCGACGGCGCGCGTCCAGCCGGCGGAGCGGCCGTGGACCTTCACCGGGAAGCAGCTGATCGATAAAGCCCTTCGCCGGCAGCGTGCTCGAGATTGTGCAGCTTCTCGATGTGGCAATAGCCGATCTCGCGGCCGGCCTTGTGGCCCTCCCAGATCAGGCTGGCGTCGTGGGTCGCGAGCATATTTCTCCGCGGTGTGGACGAACGGCGCGTCCCAGCTCCAGCCGTCGGTGCCGGTGACGCGCACGCCGCGCTCGAGCAGATAGAGCGTCGCCTCGCGGCCCATGCCGCAGCCCGCGACGACGTAGTCGGGCTGGCCGTAGGCGGCGCCGGCGCTGGTGTTCGACCAGCACGATCTCGAGCGGCGACAGCGTATGGCCGATGCGCTTGAGCTCGGCCTCGACGTCCTCGCGCGGTCGCGACATAGCCGTCGGCGAAATGCCGGAAGTCGAGCTTGATCGCCGGGCTGAAGCACCATTCGAGCGGCACCTCGTCGATGGTGATCGCGCGCTTGCCGCGATCCATGGTCGAGGCGAAATGCCAGGGCGCGTCGAGATGGGTGCTGCAGTGGGTCGAGAGCTTGATCCATTCGATCGCCCAGCCTTCGCCGTCGGGCAGAGTCCTGCTCGGCGCAGGCCGGGAAGAACTTGACTGACATCGGCCGCCGTCTGCCGGTGCGTGAGATAGTCGATCTCGGCCCGTAGCCCGGCGGATCGGCGGCGACGTCGTTCTCCAGCGGAACCGAAATGTCGATCAGCTTGCGTGGCATGATGTTGCTCCCTTCTTGCTGATTGATCTTTGCCAACGCGTCCAGTTGTTCACGAGCGCCGACGACATCAGCTTCGTACGGAGGCTCAGAATGCCGGCCTATTGGGTTGCGCGCTCGAAGATCAACGATCCGGTCGAATACAAGAAGTACACCGATCTGGTGCCGGGCATCATCGCCAAGTACGGCGGCAAGGTGCTGGCGCGCGGCGGCCGCTTCCAGATCATGGAAGGGCCGCGACAAGTTCCAGCGCTTCGTGGTGATCGAGTTTCCGACCTTCGAGCAGGGCGTCGCCTGCTTCACCTCGCCGGAATACGACGCGGCCGCGGCCTTCCGCCGCAGCGGCGCGGGCGAGGTCGAGACCATCATGGTCGAAGGCGGCGACGCGACGCGATGATGACTGGCCGGCGGCGGCCCACTAGCCGCATTGCGCGCCTGGTCTGCCGATAAGATGACCGCGAACCAGACATACCAATGGGAGGAATGACCATGCTGCATCGATCTGACATGCAGGGCGTTCGCTCTTGGCCGCACGCCTGGCGCTGCGGCGCGACGCTGCTGCCCGCCGGCCGGCCTCGGCGCAGATCCGGCGAGCCGATCAGGATCGGCTTCAGCATGGCGCTGACCGGCGGGCTTGCGCCCAACGGCAAGTCGGCGCTGCTCGCGCAGAAGATCTGGGAGGAGGACGTCAACGCCAAGGGCGGGCTGCTCGGCCGCCCGGTCAAGCTCGTCTACTACGACGACCAGACCAATCCGGCGACGGTGCCCGGCATCTACACCAAGCTGCTCGACGTCGACAAGGTCGACCTGATCATCGGCGGCTACGGCACCAACATGCTGGCGCCGGCGATGCCGGTCGTCATGCAGAAGAAGAAGGTGTTCATCGGCCTGCTCGGGCTCGCGGTGAACAGCGAGTTCAACTATCCGAACTACTTCGCGATGATCCCGTCCGGGCCCGACCCGAAGCCGTCCTTCACCAAGGGCTTCTTCGACGTCGCGATGGCGCAGAACCCGAAGCCGCAGACGGTCGCGATCGTCGCGGCCGACGCCGAGTTCTGCGCGCAACGCCTGCCGACGGCGCGCGCGAGAACGCCAAGGCGGCCGGCCTCAACGATCGTCTACGACAAGACCTATCCGCCGGCGACCACCGACTTCGCGCCGATCGTGCGCGCGATCGCAGGCGACCAATCCGGACATCGTCGTCGATCTGCTCCTATCCGCCCGACTCGGTCGGCATGGTGCGCGCGGTCAACGAGATCGGCTTCAAGCCGAAGATGATCGGCGGCGCCATGGTCGGCCTGCAGAGCACCGCGATCAAGACGCAGCTCGGCCCGCTGCTCAACGGCTGGACCAACTACGACTTCTGGCTGCCGGTGCCGAAGATGAAGTTCCCGGCGTGGCCGACCTGATGAAGAAGTACCAGGCGCGCGCGCGCGGCCGAAGGCGTCGATCCGCTCGGCTACTACATGGCGCCGCGGGCCTACGCGCAGCTGCAGGTGCTGCAGCAGGCGGTCGAGGCGACCAAGAGCCTCGACGACGGCAAGCTCGCCGACTACATCCGCGCCAACACCTTCAAGACCGTGCTCGGCGACGTGAAGTTCGGCACCAAGCGGCGAGTGGGCGGAGTCGCGCGTGCTGCAGGTGCAGTTCCAGAACGTCAAGGGCAACGACGTCGCCCAGTTCAAGGACATGTCGACCCAGGTCGTGGTGGCGCCGGCGGAGTACGAGTCGGGCAAGCTGATCTATCCCTACGAGAAGGCGAAGTAAGACGTAGCGTAGAGAGCGGCAGCGCCGCGTCGCACTTTCGGTGTGTCATTCCGGGGCCCGAGCGGAAGCGAGGGGCCTGAATCCATAACCACCGCCTGGGAACACGAGATTCCGGGGCCGCCGCTACGCTGGCGACCCGGAATGACGGAATTTTGTCCCCATCAGCGGGTAGGAAGCATTGCTACCAGCCGATCACAGCCCGAGATAAAATTTCCGGATCAGCTCGTTTTGTTG
>ERZ1370068.4444-contig-3517_pt1 | contig 11382 bp, 23 predicted proteins | sample MGYA00561227_ERZ1370068 | MGnify/ENA primary metagenome ERZ1370068 (study PRJEB38410, sample SAMEA6850437) | metagenome | study: Metagenomic assessment of the ecological functions of the soil: analysis of the soil microbiota associated with the...
CGAACAGTGGCGGGCAAATGGAATTCAGTATTTTCATGAGCGTCTGCAGGTTTTGGTTTGTGGATGCGGATTCCCGCAAAGAGCAAAAAGCCAGCAGTTCTGGAGCGTGCAGGAGACCGGTCGTGTCGCTGGCCAGGCAGCGGGTCGCGGGCGAGGCCCGGAAAAGGCGAATCGTCAGGCCGTTGGAGCATTGTCTTTCATTTTTTCCTCCAATCTTCCCGTCCCGAAAGAGAGCCTTCTGATCGCTTCCTTCATGAGGCGTTTGCCAGTTGCATCCAACGGTCCCATCCCGCTGCCAGGCACCACCCAGACACCGAAGTCTGCGTCATGGCAGTAGTAAACTACGACGTCTTCCTGTGGCGCCGCACGGTAAAAGCTAGCTTGCGGTTGCTGTTCGATGAGGCGCAAGAACTCGTCGCCGCCACGGATCGTCGACAAACTCTTCCTCATGCGTCTTCACGATCTTCTTTAGCTCGTCAGCGCTGATGGCTGCTAACGACTCCTGAACGCCTTTTCGCCGCTCTTTCCATAGTTCCTCGGGATACTTTAACTTATCGAACGGCATAGGTATCAGTCCGGTTAGGCACGAACGCCTCTGGTTGCAGGCTGCGCGATGTGATGCTTCTGCGCGCACGAACGCGGGCTATTTGCTCCGCCGTAGCTTCGATGTCGCGCGCGGTAATCGTCTGCTCGATCTCGCGCCCGAAGAAAAGGTCCAGCGTCCAATCCACCGCGACGCGGAGCTTCTTGGCCAGTCGTGGAAGCTTTGCCAGATAAACGCTGCGCCACATCCACCAGGCGACGAAGCCGGAGAACTTCATCCCGAAAAGCATGGCTACGCCACGTGTGGTGGCCGAGGCTGGCTAGCATCCCGATTGTCTTGTAGCGGAACGGCTTTAGCGGCTCGCCGGCTATCGCACGCGCAATGTTCTTTGCCGCAACTACCGCCTCTCGCATGCCATGCTGCGCGGTCGGCGGGTAGAACTTACCTGCGCCATCCGGCACTGCGGCGCAATCACCTGACTGCCCATAAGCCAGGAACTCCTGCGACAGCGAGGCATTCATCCACGCAGAATCCGGCCGCGTTGTTTCTCGCATGGTAAGTTTATCGATTACCGGACTGGGTTTTGCGCCCGCGGTCCAGATAAGTGTCGCAGCCGAAATAGATGTGCCGTTGTTTAGCTTAACGACCGAGCCATCGTAGCTCGTGACGAGCGCGCCGTTCATAACTACTACTCCGCGCTCGCGTAGCTTGTCGTTCGGCATAGCGGCCCAGCTCCTCGCCTAGCTCAGGTAGTAAATGTTTGCCCGCCGTGAACCAGGACTGTGCGGATCATCTCTGGCTTAACCGCTGGATAGAACCGCGCAGTCTCACGCAGGAAATCATTGACTGCTCCGGTTGTCTCCGCGCCGGAGAAACCGCCGCCGGCCGTGACAAAGGTGAGCAATTCTCGCTGCGTCGCCTCATCCTTGCGCAACGAGGCTTCTTCCAGAAGTGCCGACCATGCGGATTTCCGCAGCAACGCGGCATCGGCAAGGTTCTTCATCGTGACAGCCCAATCACGCACACCGGGTGTATTGAAGAAGTTTGTTTCCGCAGCCGAGCGGCGAGGAGCAGATGATCGAATCCTGGAAGGTTAGCTCCACGTCCTGCAGCGCATTCCATGGCAACGAACTCGTTCGTTGTCGTTACGTCGATAGCTTCGATTTCCGCTACGACGACGTTGACGCCGGCGGAGAATGCGACGGAGCGGATTGACAATGTCGCCCGGCGAAAGATCACCTGCCGCCACCTCATGCAGCATTGGCGTAAACAGAATGAAGTTCTCGCGACTAATCAGCGTGACCTCGATGTCTGGACGTCGGGCCAGCGTGCGCTCGAATTGCTTCGCCGCATATAAACCGGCGAAGCCGCCACCCGCGATCACGACTCGTGTCCTGGCTGCGCTCGTCTTCATTCTTTCGGTCTCTCGGACCTGGTGAAGCTTACGAACTGCGCCAATCTCCTTCGGGCGGCGAAACTTGCGAAATCCTCAGCGCGATTCTTGCATCCGGTTCATGCCTAGACGTTCCCGCGCTGCGGAACCAGGTTGAAGATGCGAGCTTTGACCGCAGCTCCTCCCACGGTCGTAGTCGGGTGAACCTCAGCCGCATCGAGGTATCCACCAAAGAGGTAGATGACCATTGCCATTGCTAAAATCGAAAGCGCGTTCATGGCTGTTATTAGGTGGATGGCCGTGGGGCAGGGCATGCTGGCAAAGGTGCGAAGCTAAGACGTTGTCTGAACACACCAGCGGTCAAATCGCGCTCGGCTTTCTTCTGACATATGCGCGTCGTGAGTTTTCATTGTCTTATTCGGTGATGCCTCTATCTACCCGGTTCACCTGACGACCTTCACAAAAATCCGGGTTTTTGTGCTGCGTTAGTGACTGCCGGTTAGGTGTTGTTTTCATCACCTGAATATCCAGTGCGGCAGCGCCCGTCCTGGGAAAGACTTTGTTGCTTGCTTCAGCATACCTCGCAGGCATAGACTTACCGGCGGTGGAACTGCGGCATTTGCGCTACTTCGTTGCAGTAGCGGAGATGGAAAACGTCTCCCGCGCTGCGACGCAGAGACTGCACGTCGCGCAGCCGTCATTAAGCCGACAGATCCGCGATCTCGAAGATGAGGTCGGTGTGCCGTTACTCGAACGCACCCCGAGAGCGGTCCGCTTGACTGACGCCGGCCGCGCTTTTCTCGATGAGGCGCGCGCCATTCTGAAATACACCAACGAGGCAGTGCTGAAAGCGCGCGCGATCGGCGGCAAGCGCGAGACCGAGTTGCACGTCGGGGATTTTCCGCTCGTCGCCGCGCGGATAATGCCCCGGCTTCTCCGGGATTATCAAACGGCGATGCCCAACGTGCATGTGAAGCTGCACGACTGGCCGGTGGAGAAGGAGATCGCCGCAGTTCGCGATGGCCAGCTTACAGCTTGCGATCATCATTCGCTCCACTCACCGGAAACTGGCGCCGTGAGCTCCGCTTCGAAGAGTTGATGAGCCTGCGCGTTTGTCTCGCTGTTTCGTGCGACCATCCTTTCGCGCAACGCAAGGCCGTCTCATTAACTGAGGCGGCGCGCGAGCCTTTCATTGGACTATTGCACGAGGAATATCCGCAACACCGGGCTATACGTTGATGCCATCTTCGCGCGGGTGAAGGACAAGCCGCGCTTCGTGGAGGAGCACGATGGTTGGGCCGGGCTTTTCTCTGCGGTGGACGCCGGCACAGGCGTAGCCATCGCTTCGGACGCTTTCGACTATGCCTTCGGTGATCGCGTCAAACTTCTTCCTCTTACGCCTGAGCCAAAGCGCGTTCCACTCGGAATTATCTCGCGCAAAGGAAGACTTAAGTCCGGCAGCGGAGAAGTTCTGCCAGTGCGCGAGAGAAGCATTCAGCGCGGCGCGATAAGGTCACGCCTGCAGCCGGAATCATCTTGTAATCACAGCTGAACGTCCTTCACACGCAGAACGATCTTGCCGCGGACGTGACCGTTTTGACTAAGCTCATGTGCACGCCGCGCTTCACTCAATGGCAGAATGCGATCGATAATCGGCTTGAGCTTCGCTGAGTCGATGAGCTTCGCGATCTTACTTAGTTGCGCACCGTCAGGCTGAACGCTGCACATCATTCCGCGCACGCCCGAATCGCTTGGCTTTTTGCTCCGATGGCGGTTGCACTAACGAAATCAGAGCGCCGCCTTTGTTAAGCACGCGCCACGAGCGCTCCTGCGTCTCGCCGCCGATGGTATCGAGGACGAGGTCGATCTTCTCGACGACCTCTTCGAATTTGTGAGTTGTGTAATCGATGGTTTCATCCGCACCAAGCTTACGCAGCAGTTCCTGGTTCTTCGTTGACGCGGTCGCGATGACGTAGGCGCCTTTCCATTTTGCAAGTTGCACAGCGAAATGGCCAACGCCGCCGCTGCCGCCGTGAATCAGAATGCGTTGTCCAGATTGGAGCTGCCCGAGATCGAACAAGGATCGCCACGCTGTAAGCGCCGACAGCTGGCACAGCGGCGGCGCGCACGTGATGGAGCGACTTAGGTTTCAGTGCGAGCGATGCGCTTCGCGAACCGCGATGTAATCGGCATAAGCGCCGTCGCGCGTCGGGTCAGCCATTGCGAAGACCTCATCGCCTCTCTTGAATTGCGATACACCTTGGCCAACTTCTTCCACCACGCCCGAGACGTCCCAACCGGGAATCAGCGGAAGCTTGTGGTCGGATGATTCCATTCGAACTCACCGGCACGCACCTTCCAATCGAGCGGGTTCACGCCAGCGGCATGGACGCGGATGAGCACTTCGCCTTCCCTTAGCTGTGGGCGTGGCGCTTCTTCGTACCGCAACACTTCCGGTCCGCCGTAACTGTGAATTCGGATTGCGTTCATAAAATTGCTGAGTTGCCACGCGAACCTTGGCGTGACGATCCAGCAGCACTCGGTAAAGTTTCGATGCCGTTACCATCCGGCGCCTGGCGCCGTACGTTTTGAAAGACTCTGTTCGTTGCCTCAGCATATCTGCGAGGCATGCCGAGTGCGCGCGCGTGAAACTCAGATTCTTAGGCAGCCGTCCGCATCGCTTTTAGTTCGCGACGGCACACTTCGCCGAATGGCTTGAGCGGATCTTGATCTCTCGACCGAATCGAGATTGCGCAGCTGCTTCAACGGAAAGATTCGGCGAGAAGTATTGCTCGGCTATGAAGTGCAACGATTCTTTCCGCCTCGTGCCAGCACGGCATCAGAGGCGCAAAGCCGAATGCGATTGAGCAGCGCGTACACGTGTAAGCAGGGTTTCCGGGCTTGCTCTAGGTGGTGGTCAAACGCGTCAACGCAGGCGAGCTGAGCATTCGCTGATGAACTCGCCGTAGACGCTTCGCGTCGCCTGATCTCAGCTGCGAAGCAGGTCACGCTTACTCTGAGTCCTTTGCGTCACCCAGGTTGTTGCGACCGTGGCCGAGCCACCGACCAGCGAACCGAGCACAGCACGACATGGCGCTGATAACTGAGGTGTCCATGAGCAAAGTTATTGTTGGCCGAAGATAACGAGAGGCATCACCAAAGGCCGGGAATAAGTCGGGTGCCGAGCCATTCGACGAAACCCGATTGTGAAAACCGGTCGTTGCCATATTAGTGCCAGGTTTGAACTAAGCCGGTCGGCATAGCCGTGCTTGAGGTTGTGTTCGGTTGTGAAACGCTGAGTAAGAGAACCCAGAAATCGACGAACCGCCCTCGACTACAGCGCCGACGTCCAACGACCAAAGCATGCCAAAGGAAAGATCGCCGATCAATTCCTGCCGAAGATCGTCTGGCGCGCGATTCAACAGCCCGCACACATTCTTGGAACGGAAAGGGCCAGGAAAATCGTCGGACATTACCCAGCTATAAGCATCGTGGTAAAGCTCGCGCTCGACTCTGCTTGTCTGACGATGGAACCGCCGGAGGTGCCTGTGTGGCTTGTTTTAGTCACACCAGCGGCCAGTTCGCGCTGGCTTTGGTCGGATACATACGCATCGTTAGTTTTCATTGTCGTCTTCGGTGATGCTCATATCTACCGACTTCGAATGATGACCTTTCGCGAAAAACGTCAGATTCTGCTGCGCTTTCATAGAAGTCGCTGGTCGCCGGACCCGACCGAGAGCCGCCGATGCAGTTCCTTAATAGCGCACAGGCGGCGGATTCTTCAGCAGCGCTTCGAAGCGCGTGTCCTTGCGCAAGGGATCCCAGTAGGGCGAGTATCGAAGTTCGCCGGGGTGAATCCCGCCAGGTACTTCAAGCAGGTGCGGAAGAGCGTCAACGGCTGCCTCGACTTCGCCCAATTGCGCTAGAGCTTTTGCGCGGAAAGCTTCGGCAATTGGCTTAAATAGAGCGTCATTCTCGTACTCGGCAACGGCTTGCCTCGCCTGCTCGTGCGCATTGGATCTATCGGCTAGTCCCGCGTAGGCAGCGGCCAGGTAAAGCCGCGATCCGAGAAGTGGCGGAGTGCGGAGAACTCCGCTAGGTGCGACTTCCTGGATGACACGCTGGAAGGTGGTACGCGCTTCTTCATTTCGCCCGGCCCACAACTGACAGTATCCCTGCAGCACGAGAGCAAAGATGTCCTGCGTGTTGAGCGACTGTCCCGGACTTGGCGAACTTGTTGCTTTGCTAGCCCAAAAGAGTGCTTCATCGAAGTTACGTTCGAACAGCGCCTGATCCACGCGATGTATCATAACGGTCTTATCCGTGGAATCTTGGGGATACGCGCCAGCTCTTTAGCGGCTTCATTTAGCTTACCTTCTTGCTGGTATAGCTCAGTTTTCAGCGCGATCGTGAACTCATCGTTAGGCGAAATTTCCAAGGCGCGATCGAGTGCCGCCTCCGCCTCTGCCCCGCGACCTAAAGGCCAGAATATGTCATACGCCGCACTGGTCCAAAGCCGAGCATTGCGTGGGTCAAGCTCGGTTGCTCTGGTAAGGTGGGCTTCAGCTTCCCTCCAGTCACCAAGCCGGCGCTCCGCATACGCCATGTATTCGTTAACAAGCGCGCTGTTCGGTAAACGTTTTGAGCTTCGCGATACGCTTCCACTGCCTTAGCCGGATCGTTCAACACTCGGGAGCGATATGTGCCCTGCGCCAACCATGCTTCGCCCAGTTCTGGTGCGAGTGACATCGCGCGATCCGCAGCCTCCTTCACTGCCACGGCCGAATTCGCGCTTGGATCGACGGAGTGGTAGTAAAGGAAGCTCCTAACAATGCTGAGTCGCGCCCAAGCGAGGGCGAAGTTCGGGTCAAGCCGAACAGCTTCCGCATAACTCGTGGCAGCATCCTCATACACGTTGCCGCCGGCTTGGCTGTGCTCGATGCCCACGCCACGGAGATACGCATTGTAAGCGGCCGTGTTTGTCGTCGGCGGCTTAGTGCTAATCCTCTGTACCAGCTTCGCATCGAGTTGTTCTGCGATCGTATTCGCTACTTCGGTTTCTACGGCAAAGACATCATCCAGCTTGCGGTCGTAGCTGTTCGCCCAAAGGTGGGCGTTGGTGCGGGTATCGATCAACTGCACATTCACGCGAACCTTCTCCGCCGACCGTTGCAAAGATCCTTCCAGAACTCTGCCCACGCTTAGTTGCCGGCCAACCGTCCTTAGATCGACAGGTCTGCTTTGGTAACCTTGCGTTGACGTGCGCGCGATGACCTTCAGATCAGCCAGACTTGCGAGCTTGGTCAAAATCTCATCCTGAATGCCGATCGCGAAGAATTTATCGTCCGCGCTCGAACTTAGACTCTCGAACGGAAGAACGGCGATCGCTCGATCGAGCACGGAACTAGAGGTAGTGCGCTGGTAGATTAATAAGCGCGGCCAGGAGGAGTATGAGTAAAAGCGCGACCCCTGCTGAACCAAGGACCAGGCGTTTTCGTCGGCGACGTGCGACCGGGTCGAACCGGAGACAGCACCGGTGAAGCTTTGTCAGTAGCTCGTGCGCGGTTTGCGGTCGGTTTGACGGATCGAGAGCTAACATTGATTTCAACAACGCCACGCATTCGCCGGGACCGTGCAGCCTTCAACTGCTGTAACGGAAGCGGCTGGGCTTGTTTTGCCCGAACTTCCTCAATCGAGCGGCCCGCAAACGGCATTTGCGCAGTTAGTAGGTACCAGAACGTTATGCCTAACGAGTAGATATCCGAGCGGGTGTCGACCTGCTGCTGGCCACTTTCGTTGAATCTGCTCCGACTAGCGAAGGCTGGCGTGCCGATGAATCCCGCTTGCGTTTGAACGGCCGGATCAGCCGCCATTACCTTGGCGACGCCATAATCGATTATCTTTACTACCAGTTCGCCACTCGTATCCGATTGGACCATCAAGTTGGATGGCTTAAGATCACGATGAACCACTCCGCAGGCTTCGGCCGCCGCCAACCCGCGCGCCACTTCGCTCTGATTATTCGAAGAGCAAGGTCCAAGGGAAGTCGCCCATCTCGTCGGACGCGCTCTTCGAGCGTTTCCCCGTGGACAAGCTCCATCGCATAAAAGCATTCGGCATCCTGCTCTCCGTAATGGATGACCCGGGCGACATTTTGATGTTGGATCTGCGCAGCGGACTGCGCTTCGCGGATAAATCGCGCGCGAGCGGTTGGGTTCTCGGCGAGCTTTCGCCCGATTACCTTAAGCGCGACCGGCGCGTTTAGAATGCGTGTCGCGAGCGCGATACGTTATCGCCATTGCACCGGCGCCCAGGATGACGGGAAACCCCGAAGGGTTTACCTCCAGTTCGAAATGCTCGTAGCGCACGGGCGCGGGTCGCAATCGACCGCCCTCCGCCTCGGGTCCCGGTTCACTGTCGTCCGCCAGAAAGCCGAAGCGCAACGAGGCAGCGAAGACATTCTCCTCGCGGGCCGACATGCGTGATTGACCGGCCACACGTTGGACATATGCCCGCATCAGCCATCTGGTTTGTCGTTGCCGAGAACTCTCACGCGCTCAAAACTCGGAAAACATAGTGAAGTCTCGTCATCAACGTCGGCAGGATCGGAGACCGTGCTTGCCACCTCAGCGCGCAAGGCGCTGCGATAACGTTGACGAAGACGCGAAAGCCAGACCCGCAAATTTTCAACCTGAGTTCCTAGTTTGTTTGCGACCTCCTCTTGATTCGGCAAGGCCGCTGTTCCAGCGGCGACAAACGGCCTTAGCTCATCGACCCATTCACCTTTTCCGTCGGCAATGCATTTCTCCCGAACGTTGTTCCATGCTCGCGTGACAATGCTGGACGCCCACGCGACGTCGTAGGAACTAACATCGCCGAGATGGGACGTCGCCAGCATCGCCGCTTCAGTTTCGGGCAAATGCAAATCAAAAGAGACCATCTGCTGCTTTCCGCCCCGTTTAACCGCGCGCATACGTTCCCATTGTTTGTGCAAGAAATTTTCCAGCGACGTCAGCAAAAAGTCCGTAATCGACCTCTCTCCCGATCTGCGCGGCTCAGAGTGTTTTGTTCGAGCAACTGCACGAAAAAGCCTGGACGATGTCCTGTGCGTCCGCGGGCGAATAGCCGCGGCGGCGAACGAATGTGTAGAGCGGCGGCCAGTACGCCTTCGCTAAAACTGGCGAGCGCTTTGCGCCGACTTTCATCAGATTCCGCGCCGCCCGCCTGCAGCACGACCGTCCAGTGCGTCGTCTGGAACGGCGCACCACCTCTCTTGCAGCGTTCCTGGAATCGGTTTCGTAGACTAGTTATGATAAGCTCCCGAAAGCCTTTTACGATAAAAAACAGAGTTGCCTGAAGAGCGCTGGGCTCTCGGCGGACGTTGATGTGGTCCACGTGCTGCGTTCGCACGACGCCAGTCGGTGCCATTCGCTGCCGACATGGCGCGGGAACGAGCGAGATTAAGCGACGTTCAGAACGACGCGGCCGTTTACTTTGCCTTGTCTCAGTCGACTGAAAACTTCATTGATGGAATCGAGCGGAGTTGCTCGATCGTCGCCTTCACTTTGCCTTCGGCGGCAAAGGCGAGCGCTTCCTCAAGATCTTTTCTTGTGCCCACGATCGAGCCTCGGAGAGTGTAGCGACTTAGCACCACATCGAAGATGGACACCGGAAATTCGCCGGGAGGCAATCCAATCAGGACGCATGTGCCGCGGCGACGAAGCATGCCGATGGCTTGCTTGAATGCGATGGGCGACACAGCTGTGACGAGAACACCGTGAGCTCCGCCGATTTCATCCTGAATTTTGCGCGCTGGATCCTCCGCGCGCGCGTCCACTGCAATTTGCGCGCCGAGCTTGCGCGCTAAATCCAACTTTTCTTCTCCGACATCGACAGCCGCTACATGAAATCCCATGGCTGTGGCGTATTGAATCGCGATATGCCCTAAACCGCCCACGCCTGAAATCACGACCCATTCGCCGGGACGCGCGTCTGTTTCTTTCAGGCCTTTGTACGTCGTGACGCCTGCGCACAGAATGGGTCCCGCATCGACAAACGAAAGCTGGTCGGGAATTCTGCCTAGGAAATCTGCCTGCGCGAGCGCAAAACTCGGCGAAGCTCCCATTCACGGAATAGCCCGAGTTCTGTTGAGCCTTGCAGAGTGTTTCCCAACCCGAAACACAGAATTCGCAATATCCACAAGCGCTATGCAACCACGCGATGCCGACTCGATCTCCTTCCTTCAGGTGAGTGACACCCGGGCCGAGCGCCACCACAACACCAGCACCTTCATGTCCGGGGATAAATGGCGGAGTCGGTTTGACCGGCCAATCGCCATCGGCCGCGTGCAAGTCGGTATGACACACGCCGGTCGCGATGATTTGGACTAGAGCTTGCCCAGGTCCAGGTGAAGGAACTGGAACCTCGCGGATCTGCAGCGGTTCACGGAACTTCTCCACCACCGCCGCTCGCATCGTCTCTGGTATCACCCGGTCGCGCTTTTTCTTTGTCTCGCCCCATCAGTTCTGACACCGCATTTTCCATAGCATCTCCTCCACTTGTTAGGCACTTATCGCCGCATTCCCACTCGTTGCTCCGCACTCTTTGCGAATTGCGGAGCAGTTTTTCAGGACGAGTAGATTGTAGCCTGCCTCGCGCTGTGTCGCACGCACGCTACAAGCTCTTTCTGTATAACATTACATCGGCAATCGGGTAAATCACGCTGAAGTCTGTCAGCCGGGATTTGCATTGATCTCTCGATCGCTGCTGCGCGACGCGCGCGACAATGCCGGTAAACAACTGCATCGGCAGATGTAATCGCATTCCCCAGGCTTTCTCATCGTGAGCGGCGTGCGGAAAACACAGGTAAAGAAGATCGCGACCGTAGCGCCAACCTCTGCTGACCAGAGCCAGCGCCATCGCGACGGTCACTTCGTAGTTATCGCCCGGCCAGCCGCTATCGAGATAGAAGCCTACGTTGCGCTTCGGCTCGCTCAGCACTCGTTCGAGCAGATCGTCTTTGTGAGAGAAGGTGCTCGACATGCAAACAGCGCCGCCGAATATCTCCGGATATTGCCAGACAGTGTAGAATGAAACGACACCGCCTAACGAGGAACCCCACATCGTGCGGTCAAGTCGGTTCCCCGGTTGTCCTAAGAAACAGTTGCTCAGCAGGCACCAGCTCTTCCACCATCGAACGCGCATAAGCCTCGCATCCTGGCTTGGTGTATTCCTCTTCGCGGCGCTCACCCGAGTAAACACCGACAATAATGAAGTCCTCGATGGCTTGCATTGCCCGCAGGATCTGGCTCGTTTCCTTTACGCCCCAATCCTTGTGCTGAAATGCCTCGTGGGGAAAAAACAAGTTCTGTCCGTCCTGCATGTAGGCGAATGGGTAGCGCGCGACCGTGTTCTCCTCAGCAATACGTAACTGAACGAAGTACAA
>ERZ1370068.3787-contig-2889_pt1 | contig 11375 bp, 16 predicted proteins | sample MGYA00561227_ERZ1370068 | MGnify/ENA primary metagenome ERZ1370068 (study PRJEB38410, sample SAMEA6850437) | metagenome | study: Metagenomic assessment of the ecological functions of the soil: analysis of the soil microbiota associated with the...
GCGTGGTCGGGTCGAGCTGCTGGATCGTGGCGAGACTGGTGCTCTCGTTCTGGATCACCAGCGCGCCTTCGCTCGCCCAGCGCGGCGCCGACAACGCCGCTGATCGGCGCACGGATCGTCGCGTAATCAAGATTGCGTTTGGCGCGCGCGCACTTCGGCCCCTGCGGCTGCCGACCTCGGCCTCCGCCTGACGCTGCGCCCCGACGGCTTTTCGTTCTCCGCCTCAGGGCGCCGCGCGTGAGCCGCCGTCAGCGTCACGATCGCGCCGAGCATGCTGCGACGCGCCAGATCGAGCGCAGCCATTGCCTTGTCGAGTGCCGCCTGGCGCTCGCCTGCAACTCGACCTCGAACGGTTTGGGGTCGATCCGGTAGAGTGGATCGCCGGCCGTCACTTCGGTTCCCTGCCGGAACAGGCGCTCGACGATGATACCGGAGACGCGCGCGCGGACGCGCCGGAACCCGCGTTGGCGCGATCCGCCCCGGCAACTCGCGGATGATGGCGCGGGCCTGTGGCCGGACGGTGGAAAGTGCCCAGTTCGAGGCTGGCAGGTGCCAGCGCAGCGGCGGCCATCGGCTCATTGCACAGCCAGCCAGCAGCGGCGCCATCGCAGCCAACATCATCGCACGATGCATGCCGATCGCGTTCGAAGTCCGGACATTGAAAGCTAGGCCCCAATTGAAGTTGACGCGCGAATTCAGCATTCGCGACGTAGTCGTGAGCAGGTCACTATTGATGGGAACAGGATAGGGAGAGCCTGCTGCGATGCAACGCGTTTCGTGGCGGCCCAATGTCACACTGGATGCTATCGCGCTGAATTAGCGGTGATTTTTGAGAGTCACTCGATTGGTGAGCGCGGTTCCATTTCAGCACTTCGATTGAGATTGCGCGGAGTCGATCGGAACCACGTCATTCAGCTGCACAGAATGGCGAGGCGTTCAGCCAGATCAATCGGCAGGCCGCGCTTCATCCGGTAATGGCTGACGCCCCATTCGCTGCCATCGGCGTAGCCGAACAGACCGGCGGTGGCGAGCAAGAACCAGCGCCAGCGCCGCATCCACAACGCGGTCTCGCTGCCATAGACCTTGCGAAGCACGCGCTCGATCTCGTCGCGATGGCATATCGAAATTGTCCAGCCAGTCCTGCGCGGTGCGCTGATAATGCGTGCCGCTCCAGCGCCATTCCTTTTCGACCTCGAACAGATCGGCATATTGCCGGATCAGATGATGGCTCGGCATCACGCCGCCGGTGAAGAAATGCTGCGCGATCCAGTCCTCGCCGTCAGCGCGATCGAACAGATAGGCGCCGGAGCGATGGGTGAAGATGTGCAGGAAGAAGCGGCCGTCGGGCTTCAGCCACGCGCGCACGCGCGTCATCAATTCGCGCCAGTTCATCATGTGCTCCGAACATCTCGACGGAAACGATACGGTCGAACTGCGCGCTCGGGCGTCGAACACGTTCATGTCCTGCGTGATAACGCGCAGATTGGTCAAGCCGCGCGCGTGCGGCTTCGCCCTCGATATATTCGCGCTGCGCATTCGAGTTGGAAACCGCCGTGACCAGCGAATGCGGAAATTGCCGCGCCATCCACAGCGACAGCGAGCCCCAGCCGCAGCCGAGTTCGAGGATCGATTGGCCGTCGGCGAGGTCGGCATGCTCGACGGTCTGGCGCAGCGCCTCTTCCTCGGCCTCCTGCAAGCGTCGAGGCCGGCTCCTTGTAGAAGCACGAGGAATATTTGCGGTTAGGACCGAGCACATGGGCGAAGAACGCCGCCGGCACTTCGTGAGTGCTGGGCGTTGGCCTCGTCGGCGTATTCGGCAATGGCGCGCGCCGCCATTTCATCGGCGAACCAGGCATCGCTTTCCGCGTTCCCGGTGGCGAGCCGTGTGGCGGTGCGCGAGCACAGCCGGTGGATCGCGGCGCGGATGATGACATCGGGCAGCGGCACCCGTTCGGCGGTGCCGATGATGGTGGACGCGAAGTTCATGTGACCACTCCCTTCGTTTCGATCTCCGCGCAAACGCCGGTTCCGCGTTCGTCGCGAGTAAGAACCGGTCTCCACGTTTGCGCTAACTGGCCATCAGGTCGAATCATGCTTGCGGCAGCCACGGAAAGAACGGGGCTGGTGCGCGACTGGTAGTCGCGATAGCGATCGCCGCGCGAGCGCAGCATCTGCGCTTCCAGCGGCGGGATGCCGGTGACGTAGACCAGGATCCAGTACATGAAGACCGGGGCCAGCAGCGCCGCAAACCCCACGGATAGGAAAGCGGGTCGCCGAGGCGAAATGCCGATCACGGGATAGGCCAGCCACCCGAACCATTCGAAGAAATAATTGGGATGGCGCGACCAGCGCCACAGTCCGACGTCGCAAACCCTGCCCTTGTTGGCGGGATCGGTCCGGAACGCCTTGAGTTGCGCATCCGCCAGCGCCTCGCCGGCGATGCCGGCCAGCAGGATCAGCGCGCCCAGATAGTCCGCCAGCCGCAGCCCGTCGCCGGGCACGCGGGCGGCGACAAAGATGCGCGAATGCCAGCGGGATCGATCCGAGCGCCTGATTCTGGAGAAAGATGAACATCCTCCGCGGCGAGATCGGCTCCCATTCCCTGGCGAAGGCCGCATAGCGGGGATCGTCCGATATCCCTGCGCTGCGGATCGCGATGTGAACCCCGAGCCGCAGCGACCAGATCGCGACCAACGCCGCCACCAGCCATTGCCGGGCGCTTGGGCGGGGCCCCTCGACCGGCCACAAGGCGCTTCCAACGCCGACCAGGCCGAGCGAAAAGGTCCAGATCGGTATCGACCCAGCCGGAATTGCCGGTCCGCTGCTGCACCACCCAGGCGCCCGCCATCAGCACCGAAAGCGACGCGGCAATGGCCACCAGCGCCTCGAGATATAACGCCGTCATGAAAAATCCCGGTTGGACATCGAACCGTTCCAAAATACGCTTGATGTCAAAGCCGGGTTTCAGGCAGAGGTTCCACCATCGTCTACCTGAAATCGCGGCTTCCCAGCTTTTTCTCCAGCCCGCTGTGCCATATTGGTTCCCCAGCGCGGCTTTTCGTAACGGATGACACCCGCAAATGCCCTCAGGCCCTTCCTCCCGCTCCGAAATGGAGATCGAACTGAGCAAACTGTCCTCGCCCCGGATTTTCCTGGTGCGGATGCTGGTGTTCCTGGTGCTGTGCACGCTGATCACGGTCGTGCTCTACAAGCAGATCATCGCGGCGTTCTTTGCCAATCCCGGCCTCAACGCGCTGATCGGCGCGGTGCTCCTGATCGGCATCATCCTGTCGTTCCGGCAGGTGATCCGGCTCTATCCGGAAGTAGCCTGGGTCAACAATTTCCGCATCGCCGATCCCGGGCTGGCGATCGAGCGGCGCCCGACGCCTGCTGGCGCCGATGGCGGCGATACTCGGCGGCGAGCGCTCCGGGGCGGATGACGATCTCGCAGCAGACCATGCGGCATTTGCTGGATCTCGATCGCGACGCGGCTGGATGAAGCCCGCGATATTTCCCGCTACATGACCGGCTTGCTGGTCTTTCTCGGCCTGCTCGGCACCTTCTGGGGCCTGATCGAAACCGTAGGCTCCGTCGGCAAGGTGATCGAAGGTTTGAAGGTCGGCGGCGATTCCGGCGCCCTGTTCGATACCCTGAAAGACGGGCTGGCCGCGCCGCTCGGCGGCATGGGCATTTCGTTCTCGTCCTCGCTGTTCGGCCTCGCCGGCTCGCTGATCCTGGGCTTCCTCGACCTGCAGTCGAGCCAGGCGCAGAACCGCTTCTACACCGACCTGGAGGACTGGCTCGCCTCCACCGTGCGCGAATATGGCGATGGCGGATCCGGCCTCGGCGGCGAATTGCAGCATGCGATGGAGCGGATGCGCACGGTGGTTGAAGAGAGCGGCGGCGGCCGCAGCACCACGGCGGCGATGGCCAACCTCGCCGAGGCCATCCAGGGCCTGGTCGCGCATATGCGCACCGAGCAGCAGATGATCCGCGAATGGGCCGACGGCCAGGGCGAGCAGAACCGCGAGATCAAGAAGCTGCTGGAGCGGATCGCCAGGCAGCCCGAGAAGAGCTAGACGGCAAGAGTTCCTGACATGCTCGACCACGTAACCATCGGCGTCAGCGACATCGAGCGAGTCGAGGAAGTTCTGGCGATCTGGCGCTGCAGTCCGTTGGGATCACGCGCCTGTATGCGGAAGGCGAAACGGCTCTCGGGCTACGGAATCGCTCCCAAGGCCTTCTTCTGGATCAGTTGGCGCAGTTCTTCCCGCAGACGGGCGCCCATATCGCCTTCACGGCGCAGGACCGGGCCGTGGTGGACCGGTTTCACGCGGAAGTCCATTCGCCGCCGGCGGCAGGGACAACGGAGCGCCCGGAATACGCCCGAATTACCACCCCAGTTACTACGGAGCTTTCGTCCTCGATCCCGACGGCCACAATATCGAGGCAGTCTGCCACGCGCGGCAGGGATAGGCTGCACGCCAATGCGTCAACCCAAGAGATAGAGAATCTCGAATGGCTCCTCGCCCGTGCACGCCGCAGCGAATCCGGTTTCAACTACTGGCCGGGGTTCGTCGACGCGCTGTCGACGCTGGTGCTGTCGATCGTGTTCCTGCTGTCGGTGTTTTTGGTGGTGCAGTTCTTCCTGTCGCAGGAAGTCACCGGCAAGGACAAGGCGCTGGAGCAGCTCAACGCCAAGATCGCGCAGCTCAACGACCTGCTGTCGCTGGAAAAGCTCGGCAAGCTCGCGCTCGACGACCAGGTCGGGCAATTGCGCGCCGGCCTCGCCGCCGCGGAAAGCGAACGCGACCGCATCAAGGGGCTTTACGAGGGGCTGGCGGGCGCCGGCGGCGACGCCCAGGGCCGCGCCAACGAAGCTCAACAAGGCGCTCGAATCCGAAAAGACGGTGACGCTCGCGCGCGCTCGCCCAGATCGAGGTGCTGAACCAGCAGATCAGCGCGCTGCGCCGCCAGCTCGCGGCGCTCGAGGAAGCGCTGGAGGCTTCCGAAAAGCGCGACAAGGAATCGCAAGGGAGCGATCGCCGATCTCGGCCAGCGCCTGAATGTCGCGCTGGCGCAGCGCGTGCAGGAATTGTCGCGCTACCGTTCGGAATTCTTCGGCCGCCTGCGCGCCATTCTGGGTAATCGCCCCGATATCCGCATCGTCGGCGACCGTTTTGTCTTTCAGTCGGAAGTATTTTTCGACACCGGCCAGGCACTGCTGCTGCCCGAGGGCCGCGCCGAGCTGGATAAACTCGCCACGGCGCTGATCGATCTGGACAAGCAGATCCCGAGCGAGATCGCCTGGGTGCTGCGGGTCGACGGCCACACCGACATGCGGCCGATCAACTCGCCGCTGTTCAAGTCGAACTGGGAATTGTCGTCGGCGCGCGCCATCTCCGTGGTGCAATATCTGGTTTTCCTCGGCGTCTCCGCGCAGCGGCTGGTCGCCGCCGGCTTTGCCGAATTCCAGCCGCTCGACACCGCCCCCACCGAAGAAGCCTACAAGCGCAACCGCCGCATCGAGCTGAAGCTGACGGAACGGTGAGCCCTCCCAAGCGTCGATGCGCTGATGGCCAGTTTCCACGCTCCGGCCCTATCGCGCCGAGGACGAAGACGCTGCGATCGAGCTGTGGCGGCTGACGTGGCAGCAGGCCCACCTCTTCGATCGATTTCACCGCGCGCGTGGCGTGGTGGCGCGAGCGCTGGCGCAGCGAGCTGGTGCCGAATGCTTCGATCATCGTCGCCGAACACGCGGACGCGCTGATCGGATTCGTGACCATCGACGGATCAGGCTATCTCGACCAGCTCGTCGGTCGGCCCGATCACTGGGGCTCGAAACTCGCCACCGCGTTGGTCGATGAAGCGAAACGCCTGTCGCCCGGCGGCGTTACGCTGCTAGGTCAACAAGTGACAACGCCCGCGCCATCCGCTTCTACGAGCGCAACGGCTTTGGGCATGCCGGGGAGGACGTCAATCCGACATCGGGGCGTCCGGTCTTGCGAATGACATGGAGACCGTGATCGTCATCACAGGCCTGACGAGTGGGGTGCGGTAAGCCGACTGCGCAACTCAACAACGGAGACGAAACGATGACGCGGGCCGAATTTGCCAAGGGCTCGGCGACGTTTTTGGTGGTGATCGTCGCCGGATTGCTGTCTGAGACCTATCTGGATCGGCACCTCGCTGCCACCGAGACGGACAAAAAGCGACGTCGCGCGATGGCACCGAAGCATCGGCGCCAACCACATCGTCGGCGGCATGCGTCGGGAAAGACGGCTCCTGGAAAAACTGGCCGTGGTCGAACGTGCCGATACTTATCGCCGAAATGCCGCGAGGATCGCCAGCCGCTCAAATCCGCGACGTCACACGCCGCCGAAACAGCACGCCAATCATCAACACGACATAGGCGATGGACAGAACGTCGAATACCCGCGACGAACTGATGATCGGGACGGAAACGTGAGCATAATGAACGAGAAGGCGATGAGCCGCCAGCACCAGCGAAATCACGAATATCACGAGCGACGGCGGCGTAAGCGCGAAACCTGCGCGGCGGTAAGGCATGCCCCTCTCCTGTTCGATCAGAACCAGATGTAGAACGGGGTTACAACAGACACACGACGTTCTGGTTCCCGCTTTTCTATCCTCCTCGAACTGCAACCGCGCCAGCCGCGCGTACAAGCCCGTTCGCTGCAACCAGCTCCGGCATGCGTGCCCTGTTCGACGATCCTGCCCTGATCCATCACCATGATGCGGTCGCAGGACAGCACGGTGGCGAGGCGATGCGCGATCACCAGCGTGGTGCGGTGGCGCATCAATTCCTCCAGCGCGGTCTGCACCAGCGTCTCGCTTTCGGCATCGAGCGCGGAGGTGGCTTCGTCGAGCAGCAGCAGCGGCGCATCGCGCAGGATCGCGCGCGCGATCGCGATGCGCTGGCGCTGGCCGCCGGACAGCGTCACGCCGCGCTCGCCGAGTTGCGCCTCGAAGCCGCCCGGCAGGCGGCGCAGGAATTCGGTGGCATGGGCGAGATCGGCGGCGCGCTCGACCTCGGCATCGCTGGCGTCAGGCCGGCCGAAGCGGATGTTTTCGCGCGCGCTAGGCCGCGAACACCACCGAGTCCTGCGGCACCAGCGCGATGCGCGAACGCACGTCGACCGGATCGGCCGATCTGACCGGCACGCCGTCGAGCGAAATCGTGCCGCGCGGCGGGATCGTAGAACCGCAGCAGGAGATGAAACAGCGTGCTCTTGCCCGCGCCCGACGGGCCGACGATCGCGACCTTTTCGCCGGCCTTGACCGCGAGCGAGACGTTGTCGACCGCGAGCACATCCGGCCGCGTCGGATAGGCGAAGCTGACATTGTCGAAACCGACATCGCCGCGCGCCGGCTGCGGCAGCGCCACCGGCTGCGGCGGCGCCGTGATCTGCGATTTCACGCGCAGAATCTCGAACAGCCGCTCGGCGGCGCCAGACGCGGCCGAGACTTCGCCCCAGACCTCGCTGAGCTGCCCGAGACCGGTCGGCGGCGAACGCCGCATACAGCACGAACTGGCCGAGCCGGCCCGGCGCTGATCGCGCCGGTCAGCACGTCGTGCGAGCCGACCCACAGGATCGCCACGACGCTGGAGAACACGATGAAGATGATGATCGAGCGTCAGCACCGCGCGCGCCCGCGTCGAGCTGCGCGCCGCCTCATAGGCCTGTTCGACCTCGCCGCCGAAGCGGCTGGTCGCCATCCGCTCGCTGGTATAGGCCTGCACGGTCCTGATCGCGCCGATCAGTTCGGAGGCGTAGGCGCTGGCGTCCGCCAGCGTATCCTGCGCGTTGCGCGACAGCCGCCGCACCCAGCGCCCGAACGCCACCAGCGGAATCACGATCAGCGGGATCGCCAGCAGCACGAAGCCCGACAGTTTCGGGCTCGTGATCACCATCATGGCGGCGGCGCCGATGAACAGCATCATGTTGCGCAGCGCGATCGACACCGAGGCGCCGACCGCGGATTTGATCTGGGTGGTATCGGCCGTCAGCCGCGACACCAGTTCGCCTGCTGCGCGCGGAATCGAAGAAGGCCGGCGACAGCGAGACCAGATGCGCGAACACGTCGCGCCTGAGATCGGCGACGATGCGCTCGCCGATCGTCATGACGAGGTAGTAGCGCGACGCGCTGGCCGGCGGCCAGCACCGCGACAATGGCGATCATGACGCTGAAATAGCTGTTGATCAGGGCGATGCCTTCGGGGCTGAAGCCGAAATCGATCATGCGCCTGACCGCGATCGGCACCACCAGCGTGGTGATCGCCGCGACCGTCAGCGAGATGAAGGCGAGAGCCGCGCGTCCGCGGTAGCGCGCGACGTAGGGCGCCAGCGCCAGCAGCGGGCGGAGCTTGGCGCCCGGTCTTGGCCGGCGACTGCGTCAGCTGGGCCTCGATGAAGGCCTCTTCCTCGAGCAGGGCGTCGCGCCGTGGCGGCGCGGCTACGAGGGTCTTCAAGCTGTTCCGCTGCGCTCATGAAATCCGACCGGTTTTGCCGCTCCCAGATAGGCCCCGCGGCCCCCTCTGGCAAATCCGGAGATTCCCAATCAGGAGTGATACGTAGCTTGTTTTGGCGGCCTGACTTACGTTATAGAGCCGCCAAATCCCGTATCCCTTGACATTTGAGACGGGCGCCGGCGCGCCGAAGGATATGCCATGAAAGCCGAAATTCACCCGAATTATCATACGATTACGGTCGTGATGACCGACGGGACCGAGTACCAGACCCGCTCCACCTGGGGCAAGGAAGGCGACAAGCTGAACCTCGATATCGACCCCAAGTCGCACCCGGCCTGGACCGGCGGCTCGCAGCAGCTGCTCGACCGCGGCGGCCGCGTGTCGCGCTTCCAGAAGAAGTTTTCGGGCTTCCTCAAGAAGGACTGAGGGTTTTCGGACCCCTGCCTTCCGGCCCAGAAATGCAAAAACGCCCCGGTTTGCCGGGGCGTTTTTTGTTTTGCTCGTCATGGCGTGTAAGCAAAGCGGATCGGCGCTACCGGGGCTTCAGCACAAGCTGGACAGCCCACCGCCGCAGACAATACCGAGCCCAGGCCAATACTGATGCCGACGCCCTGTCCAAACGGCAGGCCAACGGAAGCAGGCCGCGGCAGCGAGTACTGCTGCCAGTCCCACCAGTATTCCGATCACGGTCAGCGGTCGACTGACGACCGGCGCCGAGGCGCGAATTTCATTGGCCAGCGCCACCACGGCACCGCCGCCGAACGCGCGACCGTTCCCAGCAAAAGCACGTCGAACAGGCGCTTGAATCCGGCAAAGACACCCGCACCGTCGTTCAGCCCGCCAGCGGCGCGACCACGTAGCCGCCGATCGCATCGACAAACGTAAACACGACAATGCTCAAGAACATGGCGATCCAGCCGGCCGCGGCGATGCTGCGTTCCCGCTGAACCAGTTCGAATGCGACCAGGGAGCACCCCGACAGCCATGACGATGTCTGAAAAGATCCCGACTGTGCCGGCCGCATGCAGAGGTCGAGGCTCCCGATCTGGCACCAGCGAGGGCCAGGTCGAGCGGGTAAGCCGGCAGCGCCGCCGCAGGCGGCAGAAAGCGCATACAGCACGCTCGTCACGGTGACGCCGATCGAACCGAGCGCCAGCGCGGCACCGCCTGCCATCAGGACGGCCCGCTTTCGATCCGCCTTGGTCGCCTGGAGATCGATGGCTGGACTGGCATAGGTCATTTCCAATCTCCTGCTTGCAGGGGTGCAGTTTTGGTTGCAGAGTGAAACCATACGCACAATGGGTTTCACTCTGCAACCATGCCCGGCAAACTGATCTTTCGGAACTGAACTGCTCGCTGGCTCGAACGCTGGAAATCGTGGGCGACTGGTGGACGCTCGCTGATTATTCGCGATGCCTTCCTCGGCGTCCGGCGCTTCGGCGATTTCCAGAAGAGCCTCGGCATCGCCAAGAACATCCTCGCCACGCGGCTGGAACGTCTCTGCGAAGATGACATTCTGGAGCGCGGCGGGTCGGAAATGCGGCCCCTCTATCGGTTGACCGACAAGGGGCGCGGGCTGGTGCCTGCGATGGTCGCGCTGATGCAATGGGGCGACAAATGGGCATCTGGCGGCAAGCCGCCCGTCATCGTGACCGATCAGCAAGGACGAGCGCTTGCACCGGTGAAGCTGCAAGGCCGCGGCGGCGATGTGGACGTTCAGAACGGTACGGTTTTCCCCGGACCGGGCGCTACCGCACGCACGCGTGCATTCTTCGACGCGCGTTGTCACCGCCGAGCGAGCGCATAGCGCCGCTCCGGACAAGGCAGGCTAGACTCTTCGGTCTGCAGGATAGGCCTTGATTACCGCTCGAACGCCGCCTTCAGGCGGTTGAGCTGCGGCACCAGCGGGTTGCCGATCGGGGCCCGTTCCGCCGGCGGGCGTGGATCGTGGTGTCGAGCCGGCGGACCCGCGTCTGCAGGCTCATCGAGCGCGCGATCAGATCCTGCAATTGCTGCGGCAGCTTGGCGATCATGTCCTCGGCGCCGGGATCGGCGGCCGGCGAGCTTGACCTTGGTCTTTTCCCGATTGGCCTGGGTCAGCGTCATCTCGCCTTCCTTGACCGCGCGATGCAGCAGCAGCCAGGACGCGAGCTGCATCAGGCGGGTGGTCAGGCGCATGCTTTCGGTTGCGTAAGTCGAGGCTGACGGAACGTTCGAGCGCCTTCGCCTCGGTGCGGCCGTCGCCGTCGAGATAGGCGGCGGTCTCCTCGACCAGATCCATGCCTTCCCGAAACAGGGTTCCGAATGCCGCGGAATTGGTGAGCCGCTCGCTGAACTGAACGAGCGCGGATTCGCTATGCGAACGGTCCGCCATGGTTAACGCCCTCACGCCACTGTTTGCCCCACCGGCTGTGAACCACCGGCTTATGATGAACAAATCATTGCGCTTGTCCGGGCGAGAGTCCAGCGGCAACCGGATTTATGGTTTCCAGCGCTGTGGGGGCAACAAAATAGCCGTGCTGCGCACAAAAAGAGCCGCCGTTTCCGGCGGCTTTTGAAGTTGATAACAGGGAGGCGTCAAACAGAGTGGACAGGGAGCCACTCGGTGTCCAAACGAGGACGATCCTAGTCATAAAGGAGAAAGCTTAATCCTTCGTAAACGAGCGATTTTCTTCAGGGATTATTTTGCCATGTCGGCCAGTGGCCGAGTTTTGAGTTGACTCCAACAACCGGTCGGTACCGCCTGGTGCGCAGTTGCGCACCAGGCAGGACGACCTTTGGAATGAGAGCGTGTTCCAGAAAATCCTACCGTCTTGGAAAAACTTGTCCGCCGCATCCTTCGACGCGCGCTTCTTCGTGACGTGCCTGCTGGCGTTCGATC
>ERZ1370068.4260-contig-3343_pt1 | contig 11366 bp, 11 predicted proteins | sample MGYA00561227_ERZ1370068 | MGnify/ENA primary metagenome ERZ1370068 (study PRJEB38410, sample SAMEA6850437) | metagenome | study: Metagenomic assessment of the ecological functions of the soil: analysis of the soil microbiota associated with the...
CACTCCTCTTGGCCTTCTCACTCTCTCTCGGGATTCAGGTTTGCCATTCTGACTATTCCAGCTGCTGCGCCAGGTGTTCAAGATTGCCCCGTTGCCGATCGAAGCCTGGGTATTGACGGGGGCCATGGGGTTTCTGCCATTCTTACTGATGGAACTGATTAAGGCTCTGCGTCGGCAAAGAGGCTGTCTTGGCAGGTCCGGGGCGGGCGGGTAAGAAGAGCGACTGTTTCAGCGTCCTGTTGGCGGTGGAACGTAGTCAGTGGATGAACGACCTATGATGGCATCACCCAAATCCGACCCCAATTCAACGTACGAACGCCTCCTCACCCTCTGGACGTCCGGGGTGCGCGACTATCACACGATGCTTTCCGACTACCTCACGGCACATTCCATTTTTGTCGCGGTGATCGGACTGATCGTGTCGCGGGAGTCACCGGCTTTGTCCTTCACAGTGCTGATTGTGGTTCTCTGCATCTTTGGGATACGCCTCTGTCTCCAATGGCGATCGTCCTCGGACGATTGTCCGGCCAGAATGCGTTGTGGGAGTGGCGATTGAGAGGAATCGAGCTAGATCCTGAGTGGCATGACGAGAAACTGGTGACAAGTCTCTACCGGCTCCATGAAATCCGGCAGCCGATTGAAGATCGACAGGAATGAGCCTCCGGTGTTTGAGCCGAGTGGGCATTCCGTCAGCATCGTCCAATGGTGGGCCCATCGCGCCATCAGCCTTCTGTGGTTTCTCGGGGAGCGTGTATACGCTGTTCCTGTTGTGGAGCGTGACAAATTTGCTGGATATCTGAACTTGCGAGGGTCGATCTGGTGTAATTGGATTGTCTCCTTTATTCGTCGAACCAGACTAAGCGGATGAACCAGAGAAACCAGATAGACTGGAAGAGAGGATTGTCATGAAAGGGTCGAAGCTACTGCTGCGTTGTTTGGAAAATGAGGGAGTGGAGTGGATCTTCGGCGTGCCCGGAGAGGAGACGCTGGACGTCTTGAACTCGCTCGTGGATTCGCAGATCCGATTCATTGCCGCCCGACACGAGCAAGGCGCGGCCTTCATGGCTGATGTGCATGGGCGGCTGACGGGAAAGGCCGGGGTCTGTCTCTCTACTCTGGGGCCCGGCGCGACCAACTTGCTCACCGGCGTGGCAGACGCGTATCTGGATCGTGCCCCGCTGGTCGCGATCACGGGACAAGCCTCGCTGGATCGGAAGCACAAAGAATCGCATCAGTTCATCGATGTCTTGTCCATGTTCAGGCCGGTCACGAAATGGAACGCCGAGATCTTTCACCCTCGGACCATTGCCGAGACGGTGCGTAAAGCGTTCAAGGTTGCGCAGACTGAAAAGCCCGGTTCGACTCATCTGGAGCTGCCGGAGGATGTCGCGGCGGAAACGGTGAGTGATCGTGATCGTGGATGGGCCGTTGCGCGTGCAGGCGCCGTCGTTGACGGAGCCGCTGGCGCGCCAAGTGAACCGGGCCGTCGAGGTCTTGGCTCAGGCGCGTCGGCCGATCCTCCTGGTCGGCAACGGGGTGATTCGGGGACAGGCACATGAGGCGGTCCGACGGTTTGCTCGACAGGCGAACGTGCCGGTCGTCCACACGTTCATGAGCAAGGGCGTCGTTCCAGACAGCGATCCGCTGTCTCTCTATACGATTGGACTACAGATGCGGGATTATCCGGCTGTGGTGATCGAGCAGAGCGACGTTGTTGTGGCGGTGGGTTATGATTTTGTGGAGTACGCCCCATGCTTGTGGAACCCGAACCGCGACAAGCATATCGTGCATGTGGATGTGTCGCCGGCCGAAGTGGATGCGCACTATATTGTGGATGTCGGCGTATTGGGAGATATCGCCTTATCCCTCGATCAGATCGGCGAGCATCTTGCTTCGTTCGATCTCGCCTGGGCCGAAGAGAGCCGTCGGCTTGTACAGACAGCCTATGAGAAGGAGTGGGCGCAGCCACCTGGATGGCCCCTGCGACCTCAGCAGATCGTTCGCGATCTGCAGGCAGGCTCTGGCAGCGGACGATCTGGTCATCTGCGATGTGGGAGCGCATAAATTATGGATGGCCCGGATGTTTCCCTGCGAGGTGCCGAACACGTGCATCATTTCCAACGGGTTTGCAGCGATGGGGATGGCGCTGCCCGGAGCGGTTGCGGCCAAGCTCCTGTTCCCTACGCGGCGCGTCGTCGCCGTGACCGGGGACGGCGGATTTCTGATGAACGTCCAGGAGCTGGAGACCGCCGTGCGGTTGCACCTTCCACTCGTCGTGCTGATCTGGCGTGACAACGGCTACGGGGTCATTCGATGGAAACAGCAGATGAAGTTCGGGAGGACCTCCGGTGTTGAGTTCGGTAACCCGGACTTCGTCGCTCTGGCGCAGAAGTTTTGGAGCGGTCGGCCACCGCGTCGAGGGACCGTCTGAATTGGGGCCAGTGCTGAACGCCGCCCTCGCGTGCGGAAAGCCGGCTGTGATCGATTGCCCGGTGGATTACAGCGAGAATCTTCGTCTTTCAGAACATCTCAAGGCACTCGGAGCTACATAAGGAGATGTAACCGGGAATCAGAGGCGGAGGATGTTCCCTTCTCTGTAGCGTCTTGCGACAGCAAGCGGATTGTCATCGGGGTCTTTTTCGCCAGTTCCGACGATCTGTCGGTCTATCCTCCGGCCGTTCTCTCCTAACGCATTGTTTGTGAGAATGTTTGGCCGCGCACATTTCGCATGTCTGACGTGGCATCTCACTCGCAAGGACATTCAACGGGTGAGAAGGTACGGAGTCCCACTCTGGAGGCAATGCGATGAGAGTTGTACTTGTCGGGATTGCGGTGTTGGCGTTTGCCGGAGGGGCAAGTTTAAAAGAATTGAACGTGTCTCAGCCGGAGCGTGATGTAGCTCAGTGGCCAAGTCATCTATTCAACGATCTGTATCCGTTGTCATGGAGTCGACGGGAAGGGGAAACGGGCACATGAAGTTTACTCCTCCAGTCGCCGACCTCACGTCTCCGGCGGTTCAAGGGAAGCTGGATGCGAGGTTATTCAAGAGTGTGCATGACGGCAAGCCGAATTCCGCGATGGGAGCTTGGAGGAAGCGCTCACGGACGACGAGATCTGGGATGCGCTCGCCTATGTGCGAACGCTGGCCCCAGAAGAAGCCGGCGGCATGGGCAGCGGGCTCCGATGAGACTGGTTGATCTGATTCATTTGGTTTGTCTGGTTTGTTTGGTTTCTGCAGGGTAGCCGCTCGACAGATGAGGTGCGGATACGAGTCGGTATCTGAATGGTTGCGGGCCAAGTGCCATTGTGAGAATATCTTTGCGCCGCTCTCAATAGGGGAGCCGCATGCTCTGACTGTTGGATAACCAAGGAGGTCGCATGAATCGGATGTTTGTAGGAACTGCGATTGTGGTATCGGCATTCATGCCACTTGTCGGTTGCTCGTATTACACGGGCAAGCTCGAAAAGCCCTTGCACGCGAAGGCGATCATTGCCGGCCCCGGCATTACGGGAGAGGCGCATCTCTACGAGAGGTATGAAGGGCTCGTCAAGATCAAGTTGAAGCTCGAAGGCACGCCGGAAAGCAAGTTGAAGCCGGGACTCCATGCGATCCACATTCACGAGGTCGGCAACTGCGAGCCCTTTGCGGCGGCCAAGGGACACTATGACGGGAATGTGGATGCGGCAATCAATCCGGAGGCAAACGTCACACCAGGATTAGGGAACCATCCCTACCATCTCGGCGATCTTCAGAACATCTCCGTGGACGACGACCGGGAAGGGAAGCTGCGTACGGTCACAAGTCGGGTGACCCTGTCCGAGGGGCTGAACACTCTCTTCGATAAGGATGGGAGCGCCTTCATTATCCATGAGTTTGAGGATAAGTATTTGCCGGACCCGCCGACCAAGGATGCGCCGGGTGGGCCCCGCATCGCGTGCGGCGTGATTGTGAAAGAGTAAACGCTCGCCTCGTGTCTTTTTCACCAGCGAGAGCGGCCAGTATGAGCACCGGATGAGATGGGCGGGAACGTCGCGGTCAGAAGTTCAAAGCCCTTGACACCTCGAACTTCGGATCGCGACCCCCTCGCGTCTCGACGGTCTTGCGCGGCTGTCCTGCGGGGATGTTCGCTCCTTGCCCCAGCCTTCATTACTCATGAGCGTTTCTGCACCCGTCTCGCTTTTTCTCGCAAGTCTCGCCTCTCTCGCCTCTTGTCTGGTTTCTGTGGCATCCCGCAACAACCACAGGGTCGGCGCTGTGGCTTTTAGCTCCAGGTTGATCGAAGGCTCACGGCTAATCTTGTGATTTGACAGGCTAAAACAATAGGCAGGTCGTCTCTGCTAGTGGCACAGTCTTGGCACAAGGAAGGGGCGTGATATGGCTCTTGTCAGCTATTCTCGGGGGACTATGCTCCTGAGCTGTTCAGGCGAGGGTGCCCGGGTCAAGATCCGAGGAGCTTCCGGGGGTCTGATCAAGGTAATGTCAGGAGAGATCGCCATGAAACTTACCGTGGCCTACCATGGTGGAATGCGGCATGACATCACCAGCGGCAAGCACCGCGTCGTCACCGATCAGCCGGTCGAGGATGGGGGACAGGATGCCGGCATGAGTCCAGTCGAACTCTTCGTCGGTTCACTAGCCGGTTGTGTCGGGTTATTTCGTGGGTCGCTACTGCGACCGCCATCAGATCTCGACCAAAGGGTTGAGCGTCGAAGCGGAATGGACCATGGCGGAACAGCCGCATCGGGTGGGTCAGATCACACTGGCGATTCACTTGCCGCATCGCATCACGGCCGAACAAAGCGAGCGACTCCTCAAAGTGGCGCACGGTTGCACCGTGCATCAATCCCTCACGGTGCCTGCCGGCGTGGCGATCGAACTCAATCCCCATCGTAGCGAGAATCCATCGTGAAAGAGAGTGGCAGACTGACAAACGACGAATCGGAAGGGACTGAAGGATGCCGACCCCACAACCAGGCGTGCTCCCCGCAGGGGTGCGCATGCCTGTTTTCTGACGTTTATGGCTGACCGATGGCGCAGAGCCCACCGTTCTGAGCAAGGCAATACGGGATAGTCTTTCATCAACGCGGGCTCTGGCGAAGAAGGCGAAGACGGCAAGGCTCCTGTGCACTCTCGGCATCGGCTCCGAACTCTGGGACCGGCTCTCGCCAGCTCGCCGCCCAGCCGGACTCCGACCGTTCCGTGCCGTCACAGCAAATGGGCGAGTCGCACCGGCGACGGGAGGGGATTTGTTTCTTCAGATTACCTCTGACCGTCATGATCTGAATCTCGATCTCGCGATGGGACTCGTGCGGCAACTGCAACCGTTGGCGACGGTGGCTGAGGAGATCCACGGGTTCCGGTATCGGGATTCACGGGACTTGACCGGCTTCATCGACGGAACCGAGAACCCTAAGGGAAAGGCCAGGGCTCTTGCCGCCCTGATTGGAGACGACGACCGGCCCTTTGCGGGCGGTAGTTATGTCGCGGTCCAGCGCTATGTTCATGATCTTGAACGATGGCGACAGGTTGGATGACCGGGAGCAGGAACAGATCATCGGAAGGACGAAGCGGGGAAGCGTCGAGTTGTCCAAAGCGAAAAAGCCCAAGACGGCTCATATCAGCCGTGTCGTGATCGAGCGGGATGGCGCGGAGTTGCAGATCCTTCGGCAGAGCTATCCCTGGGGAACCGTCCGCGAGGCGGGGCTCTACTTCGCCGCCTACACGAAGTCCCTTGATGTCTTCGATTTGATGTTGGCCCGGATGATGGGGACGACGACGGGCTGCACGACCGCCTCATGGAATTCAGCCGAGCCGTCACTGGCGCGACATTCTTCGTGCCTTCGTTGGAGACGTTATCAGCTCTCAAACAATGACGATATGACACACGGAGGAGCGTGACACCATAACGTGCCATTCTAATTCCGCATCATGAATCAAGGAGAAAGCACAGAAATTCATGCGATCGACGAATCCATATCGAAGCGGCTGTCTCAAACCGATTAGAAGAGCGACTCTGAGACAAAAGATGTGAATCTTCGTGATCAGCGGTGAAAGATGTGCAGATTTCAGCAGCGAGGCTGCCCTGATCAGGCGAACGTAATTATTCAGCATTACAGAGGAGGATGTTATGGCTACATTAGCGAGACCGGGTGTTCCTGTCGGGGATTCAAGACTGTCGGGCAAATTCATGCGACGAACGACCTTGTATTTCAACGAAACCAGAATGCGATGGGAGTGGCTGTCGAATTACTGTCTACGCACACGCCGGGAGCGCCGGTGGTGGACGAACGGGGCGAGTTCGTCGGCTTCGTCAGCGAGTTTGACATCCTTCGCGCACTTGAGGCGAAGAAGGACTTGAACCGGTTGAGCGGCAGGTGATGTCATGGCCAAGGACCGTATCTCGGTCACGGAGGACACCAGCATCGACGAGGCCGTGAAGATTATGGAAGAGAAACGACTCCTCAACCTGCCGGTCAAAGTGAATGGCACGGTGGCGTATTCGATCACGCGGCACGATCTGCTGCGGGCCTGGATCGGTCTCGGAGTCGATATCGAATCCAATATCGCCCCGTGAGGTGTGTCCGCTGCGGGAAAAACCGACGCTGTCCTCCTCGCATGTCGAATGCGAGGGGACAGCGGTTTGACCTCGTGACCATCGACTCGTGATCAACCGCCTGCGATGATCAGCACCTACCGAGTCTTCAACTCATGTCTTCTGGCATCAGTCTCAGCTCGGTCAGCGAGTGTCAAACTCGCCCCGACGTGAACTCGCCGCCACCATTGGGACAGCCCATCGTGCAGTCTCGTCTGTGAATCCCAGATCGCCAGTGGCAGCCGCATCACTGCTGTGTGCTCGTCTTGCCGCCCGTCTCGGTGGACCGCTGTGCATGTGTAGCTACGATTCATGCATGACTGTTTTTGAAACCTCATGCATGAATGATTCTTTGGCACGAATGCCGTGGCATTGGTGACTTATAAATCCCGAGTCAAGCTTTCGTCCAATGGTGAGCTCTGCAGACGGTTCAAAGGCCTCCGAAGAATCTGGCTTTCTCGTGTGCATGAGCTTTCGCTCTTGCTTCCACGATCTTTCCCGGGTATCGTCATGGCTGGCAGCGCAGCTGCCACCCAGTGTCAGGCGGCTGGCTCACGTTCGTGACTCCCCGTGGACAGCCTGCGCATCACGACTGTATCTGTCGCCAGATGCGTCACCGCCTGACGGCCTGGAGAGGCTGAGACGGCGGCAGGCGCCGTACGCCCTGCTCACATGTGCCCATGTGAAAGAAAACTACCCCTGATTTCCGCTGCGATGGATTCTCGCCCGGCTGGACAATTCTTTTGCTCGTAGCTGGTGGGAGTCGCCTAGGCACCGTGTGACTCACGTTCACCATGGTCATTCCACTCATTGATCGCTTAACCCTGCGGCACAGCTGTAGTCGACAGCCTACCATGCCCGGCATCCTGTCAATCTCTCACGGTGTTTGGTGCCCGGCCACGGCACGTCGGACACAGACCACCGCCTCCCCCGACAAAATCTCGAGCATTGCCAGCCTGTCAAATAAGACCAGCTCCACCCCGCCCATTTCAACGATTTTTCGAACCCGAAGGCTGCCGGCAGTTCAGTGCTGGCCCTTTCATGTGTGAACAGCTTTAACATCCCCCCACGTTGTCGCCTCAAAGGGCACTTGAGCGGTTCAATCAGACGGTGCGATCAATTGGCGGTGACTCTTCTCGCCGTCGGCGGTCGGTAACTCTGGTTAACCGTCGAGATTCAACCTCGGTTGAAGTCGTTGTCATATATGTGGGGATCATCCACGTCATAATCCTTGACACTGCAAGGCCACGGTTGCGGCAGTCCATTTCAACGACCTTTTCTCCAGCCCTCGCCAGGGCCGGCAATGCCCCCTTGGCCGCACGACGCGACCTGTGCACGCCAGGCGTCCCGGGCAGCCAGACAGCTCTCCACTCGGTGGCGGCGTGGCACGACACGCATTCACTGTCGCCTCACCTGCGGCCTGGTCCTCTGTCTGCCACGAGGGATGAATTCACGTGGGTCACCCAGCTCCATGGCGGTGCTCCCATTCAGGCTCCGCGACACTTAGGAGACATGAGATCGGCACGTAAACTCTGTAGCCTGCTCCGTCATTTGTAACAGATGTTCCGGCCTTGCGACAACTAGCCTCTGGCAGTACAGCTAAATAGTACCCCTGGACTCCGCCGGATGTGCTCTGCGTGGCTGGCTGCGAGATAGGCCCCACGAAGCAGCCGTTAGACCAAGTGATGAATCAGGCAGTCCCCGTAGACCGTCACTGCTGTCTGAGGTCAACTCCGGTGCCCAGGCGTTGCGAGAGACAGAAGATTCCTCCACCGGGCCGACTCACACGTGGCGTTAGTGATCCCTGACCATCGCCAGGCATTGGCTGGCGCCACCGAGTACCCATCGGTAACCGCCAGCCGCCAGATCGGCACCACCACGGAAGACGGTCATCCACGGCGGCTGTGCACCACCGTGGCTCGCTCCGACCTCCCCTGACCAAGCGGAAATGACCAAGTGTTTCTGCCATCCATGGTATAGCATCTATGCGAATATTGATCCGCTGCCAAGCTGTTCATTTCCCTGCTGAGACATCCTTAGGCTGTCTGCCTGAGGCAGTGGCTGAGTACTCGTCTATTCGTGGAGACCCTTAGTGATATCCATTGACATTTCCACATTAGATTTGAGTTTCCAAAATGTAACACCGGTAACAACGCAAACTCGCAATCGTGGTCTTCGATCGTAGCCCCTACCATTTCGGACGCTACTGTCCCCATTCCGCCATTTCAGAAAGTCGACGGACAAAGATCTTGACTGCGCCTCGGCGGTGCCTGCGGCGTATCCCGCGCTTACCGCGCTACGATCCTCCGTTGTCTCGAGTAATCGACGTTGGTGTGGACAGACATCTGATGCGACTAACTCAGCTCCGATCCGGCATTGCCAGCCTGCCGGGCTAGATTCAGTTTGAAATTTGCTCATTTATCGGCATTAATATCAGCTAGCCCGTCGCAGCCTGTAGAGTGCAGCTTTGCTCCCGGCTAGAGCTTTGATGTCCCACCGTGTGCTGACATTGTGCCAGGCACCAGATAGTTCGACCTGCGATTCTGATCTTGCTCTGGCTGCAGCACCTCGTCGAGGACTGTCATGAAGAACCTGTCAGCTGCTGTGAACAGAGGCGACCATTTGACGTCGGTCAGTCACCACGTGTGTATAGTGTGATCTTTTGACCTCAGAAAAATGAGCATTCATTACATTGGAGGTCGGGCTAGTAGTATCTTTCTTCGAGACCTGCCAAGACAAGCCTCTTTGCCGACGCAGAGCCTTAATCAGTTCCATCAGTAAGAATGGCAGAAACCTTTAAATACCCAGGCTTCGATCGGCAGCGCGGGTCAGCCCTGCCTTTGGCGCCTGAAGCGTGTCTGTGGCATCGACGATCTCCAACATTGTTTACATTATTGGAGTTCTGTTGAGCCAAGCTCGGTGAAGCATGGCGGCTATAAATGATCAGTGACTGATCCCTGATCGTTGTCAGCCCCTATCCCATTTGGATGTTGTAACCCCAACCTGGCTGTCAGCAGATAACATTCCAGCTGGGCATCGGCGGGGATGACCTGTCATATTTTTAACTACCACAGCCGTGCGTCAACCATGAACAAGCAAGGAGCCATTGAATAGCGCACAATGGCCAGGCCTGCATCCGCCAGTCCTCAAAATCCCGAGAGGATCGCCGCCCCGATAAGCACCCAAACAATATTTGTGAACTGGGAAGAAAAACAGGCAAGCCTTCAGTCTCTCAGCTGGAACTGTGCGTCGTGATCAGAACTCATTTAAACAAGTTTGGGCCCCTATTCAGGCCTTCAATCATGCAGTGTGCAACCATTGCCTTCTGCTCGCCAACGACAGCATGGTCAACTCGTCGTCACGGCTCTGACTCCCTCTGCTGTTGCTCTTGCAGCTCATTTCCCACGACTGCTTCCGATTAGACTGCCGGCACCCGAGCCTGCTCGTGGCCTTGGCACATTGATAAACCACGCCATTGCCACACCAGTGGCCATCGTCCTTCACCCCACTGCTGTAGCCAATTGTGTGCGAGCCGCCGTGTTTGCAATCCTGCGATGTCAGTCAATTCACGAGGGTGAAACCTGCGCCTTTGCCAGTCACAGCAATGCACCGCCTGTCAGCAGATGCATCCCTAGTCATCCCAAACTGTGGAAGGCTGGACAGGAGTCGGGCCATGGCGATCATCTTCATGACAGCCCGAGTCATGCTGTGGCGACCACCACTCGAACTCCCAAGCTGTCAGCTGAGTGTTTGGTGAGCCCGATCAGCAGCAATGAGCCTTGGCTCATGCGGCCTCACTGGGGTTTGCACCGCTCCGATCAGCCACTGTCAAATTGTGTCAAATCCAGCCTCTTGAGTGTTCTGCTCTCCTGTCATCAAGTCTGCAGAAGCTCGAGGTCAGTAAATCGATCAGCTTCCATTTGGTAACCAGTCACCATCCCAGTGTGCCCCGCCACTCAGCGACGCTGGCACCCTCGACTGGGTGAAACATCAGCTGTCAAAGGGTTGTGTCGTTCCGGCACCGCCATTACGCAGTCTGCTGTCACTACAGACATTTGATCTCAGCGCTCAATTGCTGTCAGTTCGATTCAGCGTCGAGGCTGCGGAAAAATCAGTTAATCCACTGTACGAGTGTGCCTTGATTTGAAGGTTTCAGAGGCTCAGCTCGGCTATTCTTGATAGCAACTGTCAGCCCGTCACCTGCTGTACACCCGTCCGTGATCGAGACCGTGTCGACACTTCTTCAAAGCGACACACTCGCCGTCGGCGGCCAGCTCGCACCTTTGGCTGCGGCGCTTCTCTCGCGGGCGATCTTCCCTGTCGCCTCAACGACGATTACGTGATAGTCCCAACGACCATAATAGCTATTGCCACTGTGAACTCTTCCTCCAGACAGCATTCTTGCTCTAGCTCCAAGTCTTGTCAATCGAATTATGCACCAAGTCAGAACGAAGAGTATAATGCATCCAGTGTTCAGCTGGTGAGCTCCACTAGGCAGATAGCGACTACCATCTTTTTCCATTTTCCATTCAATAGCAATGTTGTGTGACATAATGTTTGGCTGATATGCCTGTATTCAGCGGATCCCACCGAGGCTTTCGCATCCCAAATAAACAGCACTGGCAGCAATCCACTGGCAGCTTTCAATTGCTGCTTTAATTTTCCAGGAGGCTCTCGGATCTGTGACTCGCACGGTTATTTCTGCCTTTTCTCCACAGTCTTTAAGCGCTGGACTACACATGATACGGCAGTATTTCTTTGAAACCACGCTTG
>ERZ1370068.2585-contig-1725_pt1 | contig 11362 bp, 18 predicted proteins | sample MGYA00561227_ERZ1370068 | MGnify/ENA primary metagenome ERZ1370068 (study PRJEB38410, sample SAMEA6850437) | metagenome | study: Metagenomic assessment of the ecological functions of the soil: analysis of the soil microbiota associated with the...
GTTGTACTTCGTTCAGTACGTATTGCTAGAATCAATCGTCGCTCGCCCCGCTGATACGTCGGCGAAGGACTTCTGCTGAGCAGTACGGCCACGCCGCCGCCGCCGCACCGCCGCGGCCGCGCTCGCTGTCGAGGATGGGCGCTGCTGGCGCCAGGCGCGGCGGCAGATGGAGGGCTCAGGTGGCGGCCGCGGTCGCGCCTACCGCAGCGACGTGGCAAGGTTGCCTGCCGAATCAGCGCCGCCGCCCGCGGGAGCGCGGTGGCGCACCCGGTTTAGCACGGGCCTGCGCACCAACCACTGTGGCGCTAAAAGGCGGTGAGTAGTTTTGCGAACATGAAAATATCCTTGGTCAGAATGGGCGACGGGCGAGCGAGGCCGCGTTTGCCAATGCCAGCGCCTTCGACCAGTTCGCCGCGCTGGCAATGGGCCAGCGCGGCGTGACGACTGTCGACCTGGCGGCCAATCCCAGACCGTCAGATCCAGAAGCTACGACCCGATTGACCGGTCTGGCAGCGATCGCCGGCGGATTTGGCGGCGCGACCGGTCACCAGCACGCGCTCGACGCGCCTGCCGACCATCGCCTGGCGCGCTCGCCAGGCATGATAGCTGCGCATCGATGCGCGCTTGCAGGCGTCGCAGGCGGGCTCTCGGCGGTCGGCGCGCGGACACGGTGTCGGCAGCTGCGCCGCCAGGCGTGCCCAGGCCGCGGACTGTAGAGGAGAGCTGTAGCTGCCGTCAGAGCCGACGATCCTCGACCAGCGCATCATCGTCTGCTCGAAATCGGCGTCGGTCTCGCCCGGGAAAGCCGACGATGAAGTCGCGACGTGAGCGACAGCTGCGGGCGCGCCGCGCGCAGCCGGCGCACGATCGACTTGTATTCGAGCGCCGTGTAGCCGCGCTTCATCGCCGCGAGCACGCGGTCGGAGCCCGACTGCACCGGCAGATGCAGGTGCGAGACGAGCTTCGGCGCATGCGCGCGTAGGCGTCGATCAGCCGCTGGCGTCATCTCCTTCGGGTGCGACGTCGTGTAGCGGATGCGCTCGAGGCCGTGGATTTCGGCGAGATACTCGATCAGCGTCGCCAGATCGGCGATCGTCGCCGGTCGCCCATCGCGCCGCGGTAGGCGTTGACGTTCTGGCCCAGCAGCGTGATTTCGCGCGACGCCCTGGTCGGCGAGGTCGGCGACCTCGGTCAGCACGTCGTCGAACGGCCGCGACACTTCCTCGCCGCGCGTGTACGGGCACGACGCAGAACGCTGCAGTACTTGCTGCAGCCTTCCATGATCGACACGAAGGCCGTCGCGCCGTCGACGCGCGGCGGCGGCAGATGGTCGAACTTCTCGATCTCGGGAAAGCTGATGTCGACCTGCGGCCGGCCGGCTGCGCCGCGCGCGCGATCAGCTCCGGCAGGCGGTGCAGCGTCTGCGGGCCGAAGACGACGTCGACGTACGGCGCGCGCTCGACGATCGCCGCGCCCTCCTGGCTCGCGACGCAGCCGCCGACGCCGATGATGCAGCTCGGGATTCGCGGCCTTGAGCTCGCGCACGCGGCCGAGATCGTGGAACACGCGCTCCTGCGCCTTCTCGCGCACCGAGCAGGTGTTGAACAGGATGACGTCGGCGTCGTCGGGCGCGGTCGGTCAGCTCGAGACCGTCGGCGGCGTGCAGCACGTCGGCCATCTTGTCCGAGTCGTACTCGTTCATCTGGCAGCCGAACGTGCGGATGTACAGCTTGCGGCTCACGTAAGAGGCGCGGCGGCAACGGCCGGTCGTTGAAAGGGGCAGCGAATTATAGCAGTGCGCGCAACGCGCGCGTCGCGTCGACCAGGCGCCGCCATAATGCGCCGCCAGCAGGTGTCCGCGGCAGCGCGTCAGACTCGCGCCGCGGGTGAAACGGGAAGCCGGTCCGTCGCGGAGCGAATCCATTGCGGCCATATCCGGCGCTGCCCCCGCAACGGTAAGGTCAGTGCGGGCCGCTCTCACGACGCCACTGCTCGCGCTCACGCGAGCGGGAAGGCGGGCGACCAGGACTGACGAAGCCCGGAGACCGAGCCTGCAGACCGGCGCGCTCCCGGCGCATGGCGCGCCGGAACCAGGCGCATCGCGGGAGGCGGATGTCCGGCCGGACGGTCGCTGCTGCCGGCGCGCCATCCGCCGCGTCTTCCTCTCGCGTTGTTCGATTCACCGCCGTGCGGGGATGCGCGGTCATGCGGAGACGCCCAATGTCCCGTTCGTCTCGTTGCAGCGCAGACGCCGCGCGCCGTGTCGCGTCTCGGCTGGCCGCATAGCTGCTGCCGTTCGCGCGGCGCCCAGCCGGCGCCCGTGCCGACAGCGTGCTCGATCCCGTCGTTGTCACTGCCGCGCGGTCGCCGCAACTGCTGGACCAGTCGCTTCGCCGACGTGACCGTCATCGGCCGCGACGAAATCGCGCGCGCCGGCGCGCAAAGCCTCGCCGAGCTGCTGCAGCGCCAGCCCGGCGTGCAGATCGTCGCCAACGGCGGACCGGGCTCGACGACCGGCGTATTCCTGCGCGGCGCCAACGCCGACCAGACGCTGGTGCTGCATCGACGGACTGCGCGTCAGTTCGTCGAGTTCCGGGCACCACGCCTTCGAGGCGATTCCGCTCGACCAGATCGATCACATCGAAATCCTGCCGCGGACCGGCAGCGAGCCTCGTACGGCGCCGACGCGATCGGCGGCGTGATCCAGGTGTTCACGCGGACCGGCGGGCGACGCTCTGCGGCAAATGCCAGCGCCGGCTACGGCACCTACAACACCGAGCCAGTCTCCGGCTGGCGCCTCCGGGTAGCGGCGGGCCCTGGCGCTTCTGCGCTGCAGGGCGGCTACAGCCAGAGCTCCAGGCTTCAACGCCATCGTCGAATCCCGCCAACTTCAGCTACAACGCGACCGCGACGGCTACGCCAACGGCAGCGGCAGCGGCGCACGCCGCGCGTACTTCGCGCCCGGAGCAGGTAGCTATCGCGCGCAGATGCTTCTACAGCCGGCATGAACGCGCGGTTCGACGCCGGCTCCGGATCTACGACGATCGCACGCATCACCACGGTGCAGAGCTACGCGGTCGCCAGCCGCAACCAGCCTGGCGACGTTCTGGAAAGCACGCTCGAGCGCCGGGCGAATCGAGTCGACGACAGCGATCCGCAGACCGGCTTCGGTCCGTCGCATTTCAAGACCTACGCAGCGGCAATACACCGTGGCAGAACGATTTCAGCGCTGCCCTCGGGCGCATTGTCGGTCGCGCTGACGTCCGGCGCGAGGAGCGCCTGGACACCGACGCCGGCTTCCCGGTGACCGTCGCGCAACACCAATGCCGATCGTCGGCGTCTACCAGCTGCGAGTACGGGCCCAACGCGCTGCAGGCGAACCTGCGCCGCGACGACAGCTCGCAGTGACGGCAGGACGCACCGGGGTCGCTGGCGTATGCGTATACCGATCATCACCGGCCTGCGCGCGAGCGCAAGCTACGGCACCGGGCTTCAGGGCGCCGACCTTCAACGACCTCTACTTTCCGATGTTCTCCGAATCCGCGCTGCAGCCGGAGACGGCGCGCAACTTCGAGGCCGCGCTGCGCTACGCGAACAGGCAGGTCAACGCCAGGCAGTCGTCGCGTACCGGAACCGGGTGCGCAGATCTCGATCGTGTTCGCAGTGCGACGCGCGACTTCAACTGCGCGCCGCAGAACGTCGCCAGACGCGACGCTCGAAGGCGTCACGCTCGAGCTCGCAGGCGATCCGGCGACACCACGCGTCGAAGGCAGCGCTCGATTTCGCGCGCGCCCTACGACGACGCGACGGGCAACCTGCTCGCCGCGGCGCGCGCGCCGCTACGGCAGCGCTCGAGCGTGACGCAGGCGGTCGGTGCCGCTGCAGCTCGGCGTCGCAGGTCGAGCGCGTCGTCGGCCGCGCTACGACGACGCGGCGAACACCCGGCGCATGGGCGGCTATGCGATGGTCAACCTCAACGCCGAGTACGCGTGGCACCACGCAGTGGGCGCTGTTCGCGGTGCCTGGCAATGCCTTCGACCAGGCACTACGAGCTGGCCGCCGACTACAACACCATGGGCGCCAATGTCTTCGGCGGCGTGCGCTACCGCTACTGAAGCATGCGCCGCGCGCTCGCATTGCTGTTGTCCTGTTCTGGGCGGCTGCCGTCGACGACTGCGCGCGGGCCGCGATGTCGCGGTCGACCGACGCGAGCGGCGAGCGTGTCACGCTCACAGCGCCGGCGCGCGCGGATCGATCAGCCTCGCACCGCACGCGACCGAGCTGCTCTTCGCCGCCGGGCGCCGGCGACGAAGTCGTCGGCGTGCTCTCTCCCGCGGACTGGCCACCCGAAGCCGCGGCCGCCCACGGTCGGGGATTCCAGCGCGATCAATCTCGAAGGCATCCTCGCGCTGAAACCGGACCTGGTGGTGGCATGGCCGTATCTGGTGCCGGTGCAAGTGGAACGCCTGCGCGCCATGGGCATCGCCGTCTACCTGTCGAATCCGCGCACGATCGATGCGATCGCCGAGGATATCGAACGCCTCGGCGCGCTCACCGGGCACGATGCGCGGAGCGGCCCGCGCCGCTGCAGCGTTGCGCGCGCCTCGCCGCCGCGCGCGGTCGTGCCGCGGGCGCGCGCAGGTGCGCGTGTTCTACGAGATCTGGAACCAGCCCCTGTACACCATCGGCGGCGAGCACCTGATCAGGCGCGGCGATCAGCCTCTGCGGCGGTGAGAACGTGTTCAGTCGCTGCCTCGTGCCTGCGCCACAGGGTCAGCCTCGAGTCGGTGTTCAGCGCCGCACCCGACGCCATCGTCGCCGGCGCGGATCGGCGGGAACGGCCCGCGTGGCTCGAAGCATGGTCGGCGGGCCCGATATTCCGCGGTCCGACGGGGAATCTGCTTCGTCGTCGATTCGAACCCGCCTGCACCGCTCGGGCCCGGGCGTTTTGTCGACGGCGTCGGGCAGTTGTGCGCGGCGTTGGCAACCGCGCGCGTCGTCGCGTCCAGTCGCACCACTGCGCCGCGTGTGGTGCGCTGTCGCGTTCCGACGGGGTATCCCATACCTGGCCTCAGTAATTTGCACTCGGCAAACCGGGTGACGCATGTGGCCGGGTTGCGACTCCGGGTGTTCTGGCAGCGATGAACAGGCGATTTACGCGCGAGAACAGCCGAAGCCGACGATGGCGACGTCGATGTGGACGACGTCGCTGCCGGGGAAGGCACCAGAATTATGCGCCCGGGCGGCTTCCAGCGGCTAAAGCCGAACTGGACACGCTGGTCGATAAGAGCGCCCGGCGTGTGGCGACGGTCGCGTGGGCGGCAAGCAACGGCGACCGTTCCGAAAAACGGCGATTACATCTACGGCAAGAAGCGCCTTCGCGCGAGATCGACCGGCGCATCCGCTTTCTCGTCCGGCCGCCTCGATCGCGCCGGAAGTCGTCGATCCGCTTGCCCGACGCGATGCCGACGACACCGACCGCGTCTTTTTCGGTGCGACCGTGCATCGTGCGCGATCGCGCCAGGCGCCGAGCGCACGGTGAGCATCGTCGGCGTCGGACGAAATCGACACGCCGCGCGGGATACATCAGCTGGATGTCGCCGATGGCGCGGGCGCTGATCAAGGCCCGCGAAGGCGACGCCGTTCCGCTCGTACGCCGGCGGTCGAAGAACTCGAGATTCGCGAGGTTCGCTACGAACCGCTGGACACCGGAGGCGAGGCGTCGAGCGGTTGACGCGGCGAAATCTTCCGCCTATGGTCGTCTGGCGGTTCCGAAATCTCGCGGGTCTGGAACGCTGAGGTCGCCTCGCTGCTTGCGCCGCTTCAGATACCACCGGCTGCGCGCGGAGAACAACCGCGCGCTGCAGAGCGCGTGAGTACTGGCCGGCGCAGGAGCAGAGCCGCGCGCTTGCGGCGCGACATGCTGGACGGCGGCGACTTCGCGGCTGGATTCCCTGCTGCAGCGTCTGCGCGGAGTCGGCCGGCTAGGACACAGTCACAGGGCCCATGCGACGACCGCTCGACGATGCTCGACGTGTCGATTCTCGGACGCGAATATCGCGTCGCATGCAAGGAAGTCGAGCGCGACGAGCTGCATGCAGGCGGTGCAATACCTCGACCAGCGCATGCGCGAGATCCGCGACGCGGGCAAGATCGCGGGGACCAGAGCGCATCGCGGTGATGGCCGCGCTCAACATCACGCCCACGAGCTGCTCGGCGCGAAGAAGCGCACCCTCGCGCCAGCAATACGGCTTTTGACAACGCGGCATTCAGCGTAGAATTTCCGCCGTGCAGTCGGCCATTGATCGCGCGATGGCGGAGCAGGACAAACTGCTCTAGCGGCTGCGCCGCGTTGTCCCCTGCGGTGTTCGAACTGGCCTTACGTTCTTTGAACCAATGCTACCTTAGCGAGGTTGCCGAGCCTTGATCGGGCGGCCGTGTGCGCCCCTACGCGGAAGCGCCAAATGGCCCTGGCAGCGACCCTCTTGAACCGCCGCGGTTCAAGACCTGGGCCGTACGGCACAGGCGGTGGGGACTCATACTTGTAGCGACGGCGCTCGCGCAAAGCGGCGCGCCGTTTTGTGCGTCAAATGCAGGACAAATATGCGTTGCTGGCTGATGAGTTCACCGCTCGGACCCACTCATTCTCCCACTTGCTCATAGTAGCGTGCCAGTGGGGTCAGTCACAGTACGTGCTAAGGCAACAACGCACTCCTTGCTTCAGTGTGGCCACTGTCAGCTGCAAGCTCCTCGAAATGTTCTTCAGGCGGCCTGCGACGACGCAATATTTAGTCGAACCTGCCAAAGCTGTTCCAACCAGCACCAGACCTGCGGGCTCCGGCACCGAGCGCGGAACCCGCTGGGACCGTTGTACTGCTGGCGATATGCGCCCGTAATACCGCTGCAACCGCCGTCGATCGACGGCGGTGCAGATATCAGGCGAAGAAGTAGCCTGTCGCCGTTTGGCCGTTGGTGGTGAAACTGCTCAGACTCACGTTCTCAATCGTGAAGTCGAGCGTGCCAACAAACAGTTACTTCCACCGGCGCCACATACAATGCAATCGATCTCGTAGAACCAGCTTCCCGTGCCGTCGAGATTCCCCGTAGAAGTCCCGTTATGCGACATGGCGAAATTGGTCGAGTTCAGGCCGGTGATCGTTACGATCGGTTGGCCAATCAGTTCAAGTCAGCGCCGCGCCGGCGCCCGTGTTGACGAAACCCTCTCCACCGGACAGGGTTACGGTTACTTGGACATTGGGTCCGCCGTTGTCGTTTAATTCTACGGTGCCGTAGGGCCAGCCGGCGGAGTTCCGCTTCCGGTGTAAAGAGTTCAGGCTGTAGTCGATTATCGTGGCTGGAAGCGGGGTGTGATGCTGCGAGACCCGCGGCCAGAGCTGCTGCAGCACTATCGTGAACACGTACGAGCGGAAATATTTCAAACAGACTCCTATCACACATGAGAAGGATCGATTCAGTGCGGCGGCGGAGCGAGTCGACGGTTGCAAGATGCGGTGCCGCTCTTTTCTCGGCAGACGCATAACACATTGCTGTCGTTATGTTTTCCAATGTTTGCGGTTCCTGCGTTTTTCCGAGGCGAAGTAAGACGTAAAAATGCCTGCCAATGATCAACTTGCGAATGTCAGGTTGTGATGGTCAGGTGTGTCGGACACATGCTGTAGCTTCGAACAAATCGCGAAGCTGCGGGGACAAAGTCGACGTACAGGTTGGGCATCCACAATCGCGCGGGTATCGACATTTCCTGACTTGCCGCCTTTAGGGTCATAATTTCCAATGTTGAACTTCCGACGTGTCACGCAGGCGAGATAATCGATAACCCTGACCCGAGTTCCGCCGGGCCCGGATGCGCAAGTAGAGGCCGTTGGTTGCCGTCGCCAAGCATTACGTCTCCCCTGGCGCGAGGCTTCGTTGCTTTGCATGTCCCATCGGTTGCTTTCCCATGATAGGGTGTGAATTTCAGCAACTCATACTGGACTTCGCAGACCCGCAATGACTTTAAGCATGAATCAAAGCCATTGCGGATGTTTTCGGACCTTATCCAGGAAGGCTGATGCGCTACTGGCTGATGAAATCCGAGCCCGACGACGTGTTCTCGATCGACGATCTCGCCGGCGTGCCACGGACAGACGTCGCCTGGTTCGGCGTGCGCAACTATCAGGCGCGCAACTTCATGCGCGACCAGATGCAGGTCGGCGACCTGGCTTTCTTCTACCACTCGAGCTGCCCGGAGCCCGGGATCGCCGGCATCGTGCGCAGTCAGCCGCGCTGGCGTATCCCGACGCCACGCAGTTCGACCGCAGAACAGCGCGTACTACGACGCCAAAGCCACGCGCGACGCGCCGCGCTGGGTCAACGTCGAAGTCACGCTCGTGAAAAAGACGCGACTGATTTCGCTCGCGGAGCTGCGCACGCACCCGCGAGCTCGCCACGATGCTCGTGCTTCAGCGCGGCAACCGGCTGTCGATCACGCCGGTCAGACGTCGCAGCGAGTGGAAATGCAGTCGCCACCAAGCTTGCACATGCGCGCCCGGGCTGACCGGCGGCGGCGCGCGCTCGATCCGACTGAGCCGCATCTGATCCACTGACCCGCTGTGGAGTGGTGGCTTTCCGGTTCTTATCGCCGTCGGCGCGCATGGTCGGCTTTCTTTGCCGGCCTGCTCGGCATCGGCGGCGGCATTCACCATCGTGCCGGTGTTGATGCGAACGCTTCACTTATGAGGGCTTTTCGGCGGCATGCGTCCTGCCGCTGGCAATCGGTACTTCGTCGGCGACAATCATGTTTACCGCGTTGTCGTCGGCGCGCGCGCACATCACCTGCGCGGCGCCGTCGATTGGAATATCGTGCGCGTCCTGGCACCCGGATTGGTCGTCGGATCGCTGATCGGACCGCAGATCGCCAGCGCCATGCCGATGCGCGTGCTCGCGTTCCTGGTCGGCGCGGCGTTATCTGGACCGCCGGATTTCGCATGTTCCTGAATCGGCCGCCCGAGGCCGACGGGGCGCTGCCCGCAAGGGCGGCGCATTGTTCGCGGTCGGCACGACTGATCGGATTGGTCGCTGGATGGCCGGCACCGCCGGCGCATTCCCTGCGCGGTGCCGTTCATGGTTCGCTGCAATGTGGAAGTGCATACCGCACGTCGCTACGTCCGCCGCGATCGGATGGCCGGTCGCCGTGCCGCGACGATCAGTTACATCATTGCCGGGCTGCGCGCAGTCGGATCTTCCGCCGTATTCGCCTGGCTATGCGTCATCTGCCGGCGCTCGGCCGGCGTCGCCGTCGCGCATCGTCGTTCGCGCCACTCGGGCGCGAGTCGCGCATACGTGGCCGGTGGCGGCTGCGCGGGCGTTCTCGCTGATGCTGTTCGTGCTGGGCTACATGTTGTAGCTGGCTGCGCGGCTGTGGTGCGACGTCGCCGAACGGCCGGTCAAAGGCTCCGCTCGACCAATCGGGAGCTGCGTAACGCTGTCTGAGCGCATTCTTTCTTCGACCTTGCCCATGGCGTTGCGCGGCAGGTCATCGACGAAGTGAACTCGCTTGGGCACCTGAAGCCGGCGATCTCGACTCTGAGCTGCGCGATGACGCTGGCCTGTCAGTTTGCTGTCCCCGGTCGCGACGATGACCGCGGTGACGCCTTCGCCGAAGTCGGCGTCGGGAACGCCGATCACCGCCGATCTCGATCACGCCGGGGAGCGCGTCGATGCGATCCTCGACTTCCTTGGGATAGACGTTCAGGCCGCCGGTGATGATCAGGTCCTTGGCGCGGCCGACGATGCGCAGGTAGCCATCCGGCCATCGTGCTCGCCCATGTCGCCGGTCTTGAAATAGCCGTCGGCGGTGAACTCCTCGCGCGGTCTTCTCCGGCATGCGCCAGTAGCCGGCGAAGACGTTCGGGCCCCTTGACCTCGATGCCGCCGACCTCGCCCGGCGCGCAGCGGCGACGCCGTCGTCGTCGACGACGCGCACGCTCGACGCCCGGCAGCGGCGGGCCGACGGCTGCCGCAGCGCGCGCTCGCCGTCGCAGCGGGTTCGACGATGTTCATGCCGGTCTCGGTCATGCCGTAGCGCTCGAGGATGGTGTGGCCGGTGCGCGCGCGCGAACTCGTCGAAGGTCTCGGGCAGCAGCGGCGCTGAACCCGAGACGAACAGGCGCATCGTCGTGCAGCCGTCGCGCGCCGAACGCCGGCTCGCGCGAGCAGGCGCGAGTAGAACGTCGGCACGCCCATCATCACCGTCGCGTGCGGCAGCGCTCGCGATCACCGTCGCGGCGTCGAACTTCGGCGAGCCAGAGCATGCGTGCGCGCCGGCAGAGCAGCGCGCAGTGGCAGGCGACGAACAGGCCGTGGACGTGGTAGATCGGCAGCGCGTGCAGCAGCACGTCGTCGTGGGTGAAGCCCCAGCGCTCGACCAGCGTCAGGGCGTTGCTTCGCGAGGTTGCGGTGCGTGAGCATCGCGCCCTTGCGCGCGCCCGGTCGTGCCGGAGGTGTACAGGATCGACGCCAAGGTCATCCGGGCGCGCGACTGCGGCGGGATCGAAAGTTCTCGCTGGTCGCGCGCGGCGTCGAGCAGCGTGCCTGCGCCGGGGCCGAGCGTGAAGACGCGTTGCCTGCGGCCGAATGCGCCGCAGCGTAGCGTGCGGCACTCGGGCTGCCCGACGATGACCGCCGGCTCCGCATCGCCGAAAAGTAAATAGTGCAACTCGCTCTTCTGGTACGCGGTGTTGAGCGGCAGGTAGACGAGCCCCGCGCGCAGGCAGGCGAGGTAGAGCGCGAGCACCTTCCCAGCACTTGTCGACCTGAACGGCGACGCGGTCGCCTGGAGCGCAACCGGCACGCGACCAGTGCGCGGGCGAAGCGTGCCGACGTCGATCGAGCTCGTCGTAGCTGATGACCGTGACCGTCCGGAATGAGTATGCACGGCTGCATCCGCGCGCTCGCAGAAAGTGATCGCGCAGCAGAGCGTAGCGGTTGGCGTTCATCGCGAGCGGCCCGGTTGAACACACCCTGGCCGAGTCGAACGCGCACAGGCGGGCGCCGTCGCCTCTACGCTCACGCCGCGCTAGCTTCGCCGCACCCTGGCAAGAGCCTTTCGACGATCAGCGGCCAGACCAGGAGGACGATCGCCAGGCCCGTGATGCCGCCGACCAGCCAGTTGGAGAAGAAACATGCCCGGCGCTGCCCTGCGATATCAGCATCGACTGGCGGAAGCGAATCCTCGGCACGGTCTCCCGAGCACCAGCGCCAGCACCAGCGGCGCGAGCGGGTAGTCGAGCTTCTTGAACAGATAACCGATCACGCCGAACAGCATCATGAACCAGATGTCGAGCATCGCCCGTGCACGGTGTAC
>ERZ1370068.4976-contig-4022_pt1 | contig 11345 bp, 20 predicted proteins | sample MGYA00561227_ERZ1370068 | MGnify/ENA primary metagenome ERZ1370068 (study PRJEB38410, sample SAMEA6850437) | metagenome | study: Metagenomic assessment of the ecological functions of the soil: analysis of the soil microbiota associated with the...
TCGGAGAATGATTTGCTGTTTCACAAAAACAACCTTAAAGGAACTTTAGCTGCCTGAGATGGTTGTCAGTAACTGTTATTTCTGACAGGTCGAGCGGGGCGTCACTCGGCGATGGATTAGATAGTGACCTTTAATGATTGTGAAGACGATTTAGTCCCCGGGTTTCACCTTGTAGTCCATTGGCTCCAATACCGGACTCCAACTCCGATCCGGATTGAAGCGCTCCAGATTCTTGAAAAATTCGACCGTTAAGGGCCCGAGATCTTTTTCATAGACGACGCCGTCCTGGCTCACGATGAAGGACTTGACTCCAGTGTTCCGGTATTGTGCCGGCGAAGCGACCAGGGCGAAGCCGCCAATCATCACGCCCTTGATGACGTAGTCCAGTTGGCCCAGCGGCGCGGCCTGACCCTGACCTTTCAGAACTTTGAAGTAGTAACCGTGATACGGTTCGGTGCGGCTGCTGTAGCCGAGAGCAATTGCTGCCGCGACCTTCTCGCCGATTGGTCCATCCCAGGTTCCGTCAGCGTTTTTCCAGGCCAGGCCATCCTGTTTGCCAGGTGTGCTGATGATCCGTTGCGCGTACTGGTTGACGTCGTAGCCCTCGCGTCTCTTCAATGCATATTCATGCTGTGCCTCGACATAGCCGCGACAGATTTCGATCGCGTCCAACTCGTTGCGTCCAATCCGCCGCAGCAGAATTTCCTGCCGGCCAGCCTTTGTATCGAAGAACCAGCTCGTACCGACTTTCACGATTGGCACCGGGAACGGCCAATTCTCATCGCCGACGATCATAGTCGCGCGATTCTTTGCTTTGTTAACCTCGATGCTCATTTTCGCCTCGCGCTTGCGCGGCGAACTCTTTGCATTTCTCGCCGTCGCGCGCCGGCTCGCCGGTGTGGATGATGTCGTAGCTGCCAGGACCCAGGACTTCGGTCAGCGCGGCCTCGTCATATTTTTCAGCCGCGGCAATGAGTGAATTGGCGGCCTCTTCAGGTGTGGCAAATTCCTTACCCCTTGCCGTCGGATTTGTCTTCGCGCCGGCATGAAATGCGAAGCTCAGCACTAAGGTGAGCAGCAGAGCTGCGGTCGCGACTGCTGCGAGAAGTCTTTGCCAAAACAAAGTCGGAGTCGTTGAGTTCACGATCGCTTTTTGAATGTTCATGATGTTTACCTCCTGCGCCCCCGCCGCCGCGCATACCACCACCGCGCATACCGCCGCCACCAAATCCGCCCCGACTGCCACCATAACCTCCCATGCTGGATGAGCCACGCATGCTGCTGGAACGAGCACTGCCCCGCTGTACCCGCCCGACCCGCCGCCAAATGCACCGCGATTACCCATCGAAGAAGTGTTGCCGACGCTGCGATTGCCGACGCGATTACCACTGGCTGCCGAAGTTGCCACTTCGCGCCTCGCTGCGGTTGCCGTCAATCTCCAGACGAGCGATTGCTCACACCGGCGCCACCAACTCCTCCAGGGCGCGTCGTGCTGCCGAGATTTCCGCCTTGCCGGCCAACGTTTCGCTGCGCGCTTCGCTGGCGATTGTTTAATGAATCACCACGCGTGGCGCCGCCGAATTTGTTTGCGGTAGCGCGATCACCATAAGGAGCACCACCTCGATGGGAGGGATTGTGTTGCCACTTATTGCCGGCGCCACCGACACCCCCAACACCACCGGGACCGCCAACGCCACCGGGACTGCCAACACCACCGACACCCCCAACGCCGCCGGGACGTCCAGCACCGCCAACACCACCGACGACCACCAACGCCACCGGACTGCCACCAACACCGCCAACACCGCCAACGCCACCGGGACGGCCAACACCACCAACGCCACCAACACCGCCGGGACGGCCAACGCCACCGACACCGCCAACACCGCCAACGCCACCAACACCGCCAACGCCACCAACACCGCCAACACCACCAACACCGCCAACACCACCAACGCCCCCAGCGCGAACGAAGTTATTGGTTCTGTTGATGTTGATGCTGCCGCCGCCCCAGCCACAACCCCAGCCCCAACCGCCGCCCCAGGCGGCGCCGAGCGCCAGCCCAAAGCCAAACGTAATCGCAGCGGCCCCAAGATATGCGCCGGTCCCGTAATATGGCGGATACCAGATACCCGGGTAGGGGTAACCCATTGGTCCCCAGACATAAGCCGGATTGTAGGAGGGCACATAGACCACCTGCGGATTCGCCTGCTCGATCACGATCACCTGCTGGCCCTCCACTGTCTCTTCTTCGACCTTCTGCTTATCATTCGATACCAAAGCTCCTTTGTCCTTGGCCTTCGCGCGCATCCGCTGGATGGCGTCCATCACATCGGTTTGCTGCGCGAGAAACGCGTTACCTAGATCGGTGGTCCATTGAATGTCGTCGGCCAGCCGTTTCACCACGTCGGGCAAAGGCGCCATCGCCTGAATGCTCGGATCCCAGGGCTGTTTCTTCACAGCCTCTGCGAGTTTTGTCTGGTCTTTGGCGATCGCCTGGTTTTTGTCGAGCCATTGCTGAAGCTGAACGATCTCGAGCGGATAAGTCGATGCCGCCAGCGTCTGGGCCAACAATGGATCCGGATAGAGCGCGATAGGCGCGACCAGCGCATCGAGTTGATCCGCCGGAATCTTTACCGTTGGTTCTGACTTTTCCTGCGTGTCCTGCGCAGCGCTTCGGATCCTGCGCAGCCTTCGGATCCTGCGGGCGTGAGGGTGACGGCGACCCGGCGACGTGCGACGGCAAGATCAAAGCAACGCAGGTAACCGCCACCACGCACTGCATCACCTTCGCTAAAAATTCTCGTGGTATTGTCTTTTTCATTTCAGGCCTCGTTTGACGTAGTGCGCATCTTGCGCGGGCTCTCACGTCAGTTAATTCAAATGTGCGGCCTCCCAGCCCCGCACTTTGCGTCGCGCCTCATCAAAGATGCGCTCGTAGTTTCCCTTTCCTTACCTTCTCGCTCGCTTCGGGTGTAAGCAGCTTCCAGAACGGCTCGTACTGGTCATAGATCTTGAGATAGTTTTCCTGGTTCGACGGCGCGACTTCGTCAGTACCGAAGAGGAATCTCTCGGGTAGCGATTCACCAGATTGGCTGCCAGTTTTGTTGACGCCGGTGTGGCGACGATGTACTTGGCGACTTCGTCCCAGGAGATGTCGAAGAAAACATTGCGCAGTTCCGGATTCTTGAGGAAGTTTTCGACTATGGCTCCCTGGTCCTTGATCGGGCGAACCACTCGGCCCACGCCAATGTGCGCCCAAATGAACGTGGCATTAGGGTGACGCATGAAGAAGCGCTTTCATCTGCGCCGCGTAGGCCGGCGTAGCACCTGGTTTGGGAAATGGAACATCCACGTCATTGTGGATCAGAATTACCAGCCCGGCCTCGGCAGCAAAATCGATTAGTCGATCGAGCGCAGGATCCTGAAGACTGGCGACTCCGCCGCGCGATCTTTGCCGACACAAACTCCTTATGGATGCTGAACTCCCCGATTCCCGAAAAGACTCCCGGAAAGTCCGCAAGACCCGCCGAATATGATCAGCCGCATACATGTCCGTTGGATTGAAGCCGGTGATCATCGGATCAAAGCGCGCCTGTTCTTCCTTTGTTAGCGACTTGTAGGACATCGCAATCAGGCGTCGGTAAACGAGTAGTAATAAAGCGGAGCGTCTGAATTCAGGTAATAAGTTGGGCCACGATCGCCGTCCACTCGAAAAGACCATTGCTGCTGGAGCGGTATACCGAACAGCGCGACGCGGCCCACCTTATTGCCCATGATCCCCAGGAAGGCATGAATATCTGTGCCTTCCTGAATGTAGTTGGTAAGGTGAAAGTGAGTATCGTTGAAGAGGTAGTCACTTGTTTGCGTAGGGCGAGAACTTGATTTGGCGACGAGGGGAATCGATAACGCGATCAGCGCGACGCAGAGGACTAGAGTCTGATTCGCGACCAGTATCGCGGCGTGCAGCGTCAAGCTGTTACGCCGCGTTGCGAGTCTGATTGCGAGAAAGAGTTGAGAGTCATGACTGGTCACAGATCAAAGCCCTGTCGTGCTAATTGCCCTTCAATCCCACCGAGCGCGGTGAGAACAGGTTGTAGTCGAGTTTGTCTGCCACGTATTCGATCACCCTCTGGGCCTTGACGCTGTTGCCGGCTTCGTCGAGTCGAGGCGAGAACACTGCAATCGCGCCTTTCCCTGGCACGATTGCCACAATCCCACCACCCACTCCGCTCTTTGCCGGAAGACCAACCTTCCAAGCCCAGCCACCGGAGCCGTCATACAAGCCCGCCATCGTCATGGTTGAGAGAATGTAAGGAACGTTCGCAGGTTTGATTACCTGTTCGCCGGTCACTGGATTCCTGCCGTTGTTTGCCAGGGTCGCGCCCATGCGGGCAAGTTGGATCACGTTCACGCCGACCGAGCACTGCTTCGTATAAATGTCGACCGACTCGAACGGGTCGGCGTAAATGCGCTCGTATTTTGCCAGCAACATCGAGAGAGCTTTATTGCCGGCGTTGGTAGCAGCTTCAGACTTGTAAACTTCGTCGATCAGCGTGAGCTTTTCGCCGGCCGCGCGACCGTAGAAGTTGAGAATCTTGTTCCACTTCTCGTCAGCGTCTTTGCCCGAGATAAGACTGGTGGTAGCAATGGCGCCGGCGTTCACTAGCGGATTGCCTGTGTGCGTTGGCATCTCAACAACAGCGGGAACTGAATTAAAAGCCCTGCCGGTGGGTTCGCTGCCGACGCGATCAAAGACGCGGTCCGCGCCCAACTCCTCCATCGCTAACGCCAGCGTATAGACTTTGGAAATCGATTGGATGGAGAAGGAATAACTGACTTCGCCGACCGAGATCACCTGATTGTCAGTGCTGACCACAGCGACGCCGAACATGCGCGAATCCACTTGGGCGAGGAAGGGAATATAGTCCGCGTTCTTCCCACTGGTATTGCTGCGGAACTTTTCGTAGGCCTCCTTCACGACGGCTTCCACCTGAGCGCGGTTGGGTGCAACCGGACTCGCTTTCTGGCCAAGCGCCGCAAGCGGCGATAGTTACAAAGGTCGTCACGATAAACGTGACGACCAGAAACTTGGTGTGCGCTTTCTTCATCAGCATGAAGATCTTCTCCGTCGCGGCGGAGTAGTTAGCAATTCATTGTGAAACCCGGCCGTTCGACTTTTCAGAATTTGAATTCTTTTGAAAAGTTGTACTTGAACGAGAACTGTAGGTGGACGTCTTCAGACGAGAAACCATCCAGAAAATTCTCGCGCCTGGCCCCAGATCAACTCGCTGCCAACCATCACGTTGTTGACTGGATAAAACAGGATATTTCCCGATCGCATAATGACCGCGACGGAAGGCGTCGGGGAGCTGCCCTTCAGAGTTCGAAATTTTCAGCATCGAGTATCCGATCGAGCTGGCCGCATCGTTTACTCCACTTGTGGTCGAGATAGGCCATTACAGCCGTGACGGGCAAAGCTACGCCCTTGATCGGCGTGCGCGGATTCGTTGAATTAGTCCGCGCGATACCAACGTCAACCGGCGCATCATTCATGTAGTTCTCGATGCCGATGACCATAAACAAACGAGAACTTTCCGGTGTTGTTCTCGCCAAATTTCAGCACTGAAGTCAGGCCGAGGCCTGCGCCAGTGGCGCTACCGCCTAAGTCGAAGTCGTCAGCAACGGTGTCTACCCATTTGATCTTTCGAATTACGCCGGCCGCCTGGAAGTGGCCCCAATCTCGGTCGAACCTTACGTTCGCCGTCAGGTCGGGAAGCGGAAACCTGGCCTTAACGCCCTGCAACTCGATGCGATCCGCAACCCGGCCCGCGTCAACGCCCGCGCCGGGTCGCTCAGCCGCAATCGTTAGCGAGTTCCTTCCCTTGATTGGCATCCAACGAAACTGCACATTGCGGTACCACGCGATTCCGTTTGGTCCCCAATACTCGTTCGTGTTCGGGAAAACATCCGGGATCCACGAAGGTGCTCCAGTTTTGGCCGGCCCCAAACTGGCCCAACTCTCCGTAGGCGTGCCTCAGTCGAAAAGTAGTTTGACCAGCATCGGCGCCGGTGCCGAATAGTTCGAACTCAAATATCGTCTTGAGCTCGCCGTACTTGGTTGGCGTTGACGACTTAACACCAAAACGAGTCTGCCTGACGCTCGTATAGAAATTTCCGTTCGGCGCAAATTGATCCCTGAAAGCCGGCAGCTTCACGGGACGAACCGTGTCGAACCAGTCCGGATCGGCTTGCTTGAATTGGTAACCAGCATCGAGCATCGCAAATCCATAAATCGTAAAACTGCTCTCACCCTGCAGGGTGTCCGGGGATCTAGGTGCAGTGGCCGTGGCTGCAGTCGCTGGCGCGGAAATCAGTTCACCAGTGGCCGCGCCTGGTTTCTTCGCGACCTCCATGGAATTGAGTCTGCGCTTTGAGCTCCTCAACCGTTTGTTCGAGTTGCAGCAGTCGGTCTTTCAGTTGTTGAACTTCCGGAGTAGGCTTCTGCGGTTCCTGAGCCTGCGCTGGCAGCGACAGCGGAGACAGCAATAGCAACGTCGTTATGATCAGATTGAAGCCGACAACGATAACTGGCTTCGGTCGTTGATTCGTCATCTTTAAAACCCTCCATATCGAGGCAACGCTAGGTGAATGCGGCACTTGCAAGGTGAGTGAATCGTAAGGTGGCCCAGAAGGGTCGGGAACTGGCAAAACTTACAGGTTTTGCTGTGCTAGGATGCGGCCGCATCACCAGTCAGTCGGACGCTTTGTCTCTCCGTAATAACTAGAACAATAGATGATGGTTGATAACGAGCAGCTATCAGCCACTTGGTCATCGTTAGCTGATCAATAGCCAATCCTTTCCTAAGATATCCACCCTGTAAGTTCTTACAGTTCTCGCGAATTGAACTTGTCCCTACTCTCCACTAAGGCAATGCGGTCCGACCCAAACGACCTCTTTGATGCAACTCAATAGTCCAGTGTCTTACTTCCTTGATTGAGAGGCAGCTATGAGCACGGTAATAAAAAGGTTCACCGTGGCGACCGAAAGAATCGACAAACTAGCAAGCGGGACTCAACTAAATCTTCTGAGTTATAGCTGGCCAACCGGTGAGGTGTCCGGATCATACGGATTACGGCGCTGGCACGGGCAGCAGCTCAATGGCATGATGGCTCTCGCCGCTTTGTACGAACGCCACCACCGGCACGTCTATTCTCTTTGCCTGCGAATGACAAATAACTCAGCCGAAGCCGAAGACCTGGCGCAGGAAGTTTTCATACATCTGGTGCGCAACCTTGGCTCGTTCCGTGGCGAAAGCAAATTCACCAGCTGGCTGTATCGCCTTTACGGTGAACCTGGGTTCTCATGCATTTCCGGCGACTACGGGGTCGCAGAGGGCAGCTACTTCGACGATTTCGAAAAACGTTCTAGCCAAAACCGCGGCAATCGGCACGGCGCACAAATCACCGACCGAATCGCGCTGAAGTCCGCCCTCGCGCAAAGTTATCCAATGGTTGCAGAAAGGTCTTTGTTCTTTTCGATGTTGAGGGTTACAGCCACGTTGAGATTGCCCATTTACTCGGCTGTTCAACTGGAACCTCGAAGTCGCAGCTTCATAAGGCGCGGCCTCAAGCTAAGACGCCTTCTTGATGCGCAGTCTCCTAACTAGACATTCAGCTGATCATGTGAAGATTATTTTTTCACTCGCGGTGGATAGTTTTTGAATAGTTTCGCCAGCATTACTGATAACTGGTAGTTCTCACAGGCAGGCCGAAGGCTATCGCTACGGATTTCGGCGAATCAATGTGCGGAATGCTATGGCGCACAGGATCGCGCACAAGATTGCGATTGGGATCATGATGCGGGTGAGAAAGAAAAAGTAGCGGTCGGGGTTCTGATCAGTTTTCATGAAAACTGTTGTCATGCCTTGTTGGTACGCACTCGCCTGAGCAGCGTTGATTGCGGCTTCCAACCCAGTGCAACTGGACGCCAATTGCTCCAGTTGAGCGACCACGCGGTCCTTTTCAGTTTGTAATTGACGGCGGCGCGACTCCCGCAACTCTTCCGGACGGGTTGAGCCGAACCCATTGAAGTGACGCTCGATGTTTTCAGGCTTTAAGTCAAAGTTCAGTTGTTCCAGCCGAATTTTCAGATCGGCCACTCTGTCCTGGGCGGTACTCAATTCCGCGCGCAACTCTTCGACCGTTCGACCATCGCCGGCTTCCTGGGCAGAAATGGGCAACCACATGTAAGCCGACACGAGGATAGTTAGTAAAAGCGAAAGCAAGGCGCAACTTCATTGGGGACCGTCCTTCATTGATCGAGTTGGTGGCTCCAGAAAACTGTCCCGGATACCGGCAACTCTTACAGGATTTTGCCGCCAGCCAATCCTGTCAAAATTGCTAGTATGAAGGACTTCTCGAACCGCACTACGCTCACTTCCACAGTTGAATTTTGCCCCACTGCAAACGGCTTAGTGCTGTGGGCCAGTCAAAGAAAGATGAAGTGGCTCAAGAAACCGGACGCCCTGTTTGTTGGCCCACAACCTAAAACTTGAGAAGGAGAATCGACATGAGAAGCAGAAATTCCACGGTGGTGCTGCTGGCTCTGGCCTCTGTGATAGCGCTGATGACCGCAGTAGGGTCCGCGGCACAAAAACGCCAGCAATGCCACCCCCGTGCGGGTGGCGCAAGGTGAGAAGCGAAAGATTCAAGGGGTCGTGAGTATCCGCAACGGCGATTCGTTCAAAGGTACGCGATCCTGGTGGCGCCGAGACTACGGTTCTTTTGACCTCGAGTACAGATGTGACTTCCCACAGCAGAGGGCTAAGAGGCAAGAAAGACTATCCGGTGACCTACATCATGCGCGGCCTGCGTTTGCAAGCTCAGGGAAGGGGAGATGCCGACGGTAACCTGGTCGCTGATTGGGTCAGGTTTGATGAGCAGGACCTGCGCTCCGCCCAGGCTCTTGAGCAAACCGCTGAACTCGCTGTCGACAACGAGGCAAGAATAGCGGCAGCAGAAGCGGCCGCTCGAAGGGCCGAGGAGAATGCCCGCGTCATGGCCGGACAAATAGCTGAGAAACACGGCGGCAGCCCAGGCCGCGCAAGCAACGGCTGATCAGGCTTTTAAGGATGCCGCGCTGGCCAACAACCGGATCAACGGACTCGATGATTACGACACAATTCGTACCATCTCGGTCCTCTTCAACGTAAATAGCAGCGTTCTTAGCCCTGCCGCGAGGCAAGCAATCGATGAAGCGGCAGCCTGGGAAAGGCAGAGAAGGCCAAGGGAACGCCAACGGCTGGCTCGTGGAAGTAGTGGGATTTGCCGATACCAGCGGCAATACGGCAAGAAATCGAGCACTCAGCGAACGACGCTCAAAAGCCGTAATCCAATACCTGGTCGGTGTGCACAGCTCTGGATCTGCGCCGACTGGTGCAGCCCTTTGGCTTTGGAGAGTCGCGGCCCGTGGCGGATAACAAGACCGCCGCAGGGCGCGCGAAAAACCGAAGAGTTGAGATCCGCGTTTTGCAAAAACAAGGGCATCGCCAACAAGGGAATCGCAACTTCGGGCTCTTGAGCGTAGTCGTTCATCCCGATAACGATGACCACATCGCAAGCGCCCTGTTCTCCCACTAACGTTGGTGTCTACTGGTTGCAAAGATGTCTGACCGTGGCTGGATCTGAAAGCGACTTCCGGCCACGGACTGTATTTACGACAGCTCGCCCGACAGCACCCCGACGACATCCTCCGGGAGAGAAATTAATCCAATGCACTGCATTGAAGATCACCTCTAATCAGGTGCACCGTCACTTCTTAGCCTCAACATGGCAATTGGAGATACACATGATGTCCAGCCTGTCAGACAGTGAAATCGAACAATGGGTATTGAAGAGGAGATTGGCATAACGGCAAGAGGGTTACGGGAGATCGTGTTCTCTCTCATAACGGCGTGGTCACATTAAAAGGAACCGTCAAGAGCCGAGATCATAAGTTGGCTGTGAGCCGCGCTGCAGAGATTGCCAATGGCGTCGTCTGTGTGATCGATGACATAAAGGTCAAGCTGCTTGCGAAGAGTTTATCGAGTGACCTTAACGATAAGTCCTCCTCGAGGAGACGTACCAGAATTCCTTCTCACCACTCGGCCAATTTGCAGTCGCCCTCACGTCGAAATGTGGAGCCAGCGAGGTAGCAATAGCCGACGAAAGATGACCGGACTTACACATTAACATCGAGTCCACGTACGACTGGACGGCCAACCACTGTGCACGCTGGCCGCGTCCGGTCGTCGCTTGTCGCTCCAACAGACGACCCCCAAGCGGCTTAACTTTTTCGTCAGTCTTGCTGCCACCATGCGACATTTGTTCATCTGCACGCTGCTCTGCACTTTGGCCATACCAGCTCTCGCTCGAACCACGCGTTCACTTCCGCAGCCGCGCCAGGCTAAGCGTTCGGATCAAGCCAGGAAATCCGTCCAAGTGATTGACTGGGAAAATCGCGTGATGTCCAAAGACCCGAAGGTCCGGGCAATCGCCGAAGCCGCCCTGGTGCAAGGGGCGGGGCGTTCGCTGCCTTTGCTGAGACGATTCCTCAACCGTGACGATGAAGATCTGGATCTGAGGACGTTTGAGATCATCCAGCGGATCGGTCCGCCGGCCATTCCGCTACTCGTTGAACTGCTTCGTCATGACGAAGGTCTCCATCCGGCGCGGCGCCGCTGATGCCTTGATTGACCTGGCGCCCGGATACAGAGTGGATTCAGCCGGCGTTGAGACGAGCACTGAGAGACGAGGATTCGATGGTCGCGGGCGATGCCGCACGTGCCCTGGGCGCTTTGGGCCCGAAGGCCAGTCCTTCGGTACGCGCTCTGGTCACGACGCTCTCGCACGAGGAACCTTACGTCCGCGATCTACGCGGCGGAGGCTCTGGCGTCCATCGGTCCGAAGGCGAGCGACGGCGACCAGGGACCTCGCCAGAGCCTTGGCCGATCCAGTTCCCGGCGTCCGATGGGCGGCGGGTGAGGCCCTGGCAAGCATCGGCCCGGCCGCGCACTCCGCTGTGCCTCAGTTGATCGAAGCGCTGCAGGATGAATTTCTCTATGTGCGCATCTGCGCGGCCGGAGCGCTGGGAAGCATCGGGCCGGAGGCACAGATGGCCCGTGAAGCACTGAGATTAGCCGCGAACGATCCCGCACTGCGTGATGAAGCTGAGTGGGCGTTGAATCGAATCGCTGGCGTCGAGTCTGGAGAGCCGGTCGTCTCACCCGTTCGTGCCCGTGCCTTCCGTCGCGCCCCAACCGGAGACGACGGTGGCTCAAACGGGCAATCCTCCGGTTGACTGG
>ERZ1370068.6694-contig-5662_pt1 | contig 11331 bp, 15 predicted proteins | sample MGYA00561227_ERZ1370068 | MGnify/ENA primary metagenome ERZ1370068 (study PRJEB38410, sample SAMEA6850437) | metagenome | study: Metagenomic assessment of the ecological functions of the soil: analysis of the soil microbiota associated with the...
GCCAGGACTCGAGCGACCGTATCGTCGCATCTAAGATGCTACCGGCAGGAATCGTCGCGCCATTCACGTTCTACTTTCTGCAGTCTAGTGCGCCAGATATCGAGACGGACCGCGCCGAGCAAGAGTACGGGTACGCGATCTCCAACGTGCCACGCCAAGAGTCTGAGCCTCGGTTCGCCATGACGAGGATGAGCATAGAGAAGCGACATAGATGTCGGAGAACCTAACAGACGGCAACAAGGTGGGCCACGCGGCACCAAGCTGGGTAACAAATGACTCGACTCCAGTCGGAAGAATTGCCAGAAGCGAAGGGCTGGTGAGTCACCGAGAAGGAGAGGGACGGAGGACTATCTTCCGGTCATCCGCTCGTGGCTTTCGTATCTAGACTGCTCTCGATTCCGGGTGTAAAGCCTTCTCGCAGATGATCATCGGATGCACACGGTCGCCTAGGACGACGAGTAGTGATGATACGCGCGAAAGCGATCTCATTAGCCGACCGATCAACCGCGTGAGGACATGGCTGCCTCATCGTCGAAGCCCACGGAAACGATCCTCTTGGTCGATGACGACCTCGAGGTTCTCGCCCTGGCCGCCGACATCTTGCGAGCGTCAGGGTACGCCGTCCTGAGCACAAGAGACCCGCGTGAGGCTCTCTCGAATCGCACGCACCCGCGCGGGGCCCCTCCATTTACTCCTGACGGACGTCGTGATGCCGCTCATGAGCGGGCGGCAGCTCGCGGAGGAGCTCCGGGGCATCCGGTCCGAGGTGAAGGTGCTCTTCATGTCGGCGTACAGCATCGAAACCGTCGAGGACTATCTGATTCTGCTAGCCCCGGGAGAGCCGTTCCTGTCAAACCGTTCACCATGGCCGAGTTGAAGAGTAAGGTCCGTGCCGCGCTCGAGTATCGCTCCGCCGTTTTCGCGGCCACGAGTCAGTCCAGATGAACATGGTCACGATTGAGCTCGATGCCAACGTCTACGAGGCGATCATTGTCGCAATCCCGAAAGCGCTCACGCGACCATGACGACACCGCCTTGGGGCACAATGTCTTGACGGAAGGTCGGGCGTTCTCCACAGTGATCGCCCAGCTACTCGCAGTCGATCCAGTAACGGTCACGCACGCAGTCAGTTTCAGCGGCACAAAAGACAAAGCGTAGCGTTCCGGTTGGCCAAGCCGGAGGGCCGTGACGGCCTGACCACTCTCCTTCACACGTCCGGCGTCACATCCTCTGAGAGCGAAATGGTGACAAACAACCGCACCACGAGATTCCCGACGTGAAGCTGACACCGGCCAGGTCGGGTCTCTGAGGTGAGTCGCGGTTGACCTGGCCCGCGCCGGTCTTTCACGGCTGGATGTAGTCGTCGGGGCATTCCTTACGATGGGCATCGGTGTGACCGTCGCCCGAGCCTTCTCTCTCCTCTTCCCTCCCATACTCGACGAGTGTGGTTGGGCCGTCGGACTTATCGCTGGTGCATTCTCTGCCGGAACGATATGCGAGGTCTGCGTATCCAGTGGCTTGGCCTCGTCGTCGTTCGATGTCCGCAAGACGTCCAGGTCGGCCGGGACGGCCGTGAAGAGACATTTCGGTACAGTCGGCGTCCGGCTGCCGCGTGGATTGCCAGGCGATCATCCGCCAGTTCTTCATGGCGGCGCGGCACTCGCTAGAGCCTGGCTCACGACCTCGAGAAGGAGCGACAGCTCCCACGGTTTCGGAAGGAACACGGCCATGCCCTCGCGGAGACCGCTCGTCACTATCGGATCCTGATGTCCACTGGACAGGATTAGGGGAAGGCTCGGGCGGCGGCGGCGAATGCGGCCCATCATCTCCTCCGCCCCGACGTCCGGCAGGTGGAGGTCCAGGATGACCGCCACGATGTCGTCCCGGGAGTCGATCAGGTGCAGCGCTTCCCGCCCGTCGCGCGCGGAGACGACAGCGAATCCCTCGCCTTCTAGGGCGAGGGCGGCCACCTCGCGCACCATCGGCTCGTCGTCCACCACGAGGATCGTATGTCGGAGATGCCCGTCGCCGGCAGCCTCGCGCCCGGAACCCTCCTCGCGTCTCAGCGGGATTGCCGACGGGGACGAGACGATGGGAAAGAAGACGCGGACGGTTGTGCCGCGGCCGATCTCCGACGTCACGACGAAGGCGCCCCGATGGGCCCGTACGATCCCGTGGACGGCGGGCAACCCGAGGCCCCGTCCCGTCACCTTGGTGGTGAAGAACGGCTCGAGCATGCGTCGACGCGTCTCCTCGCCCATGCCGGAGCCCGAGTCGCTGATCTCGAGACAGACATAGTCGCCGTCCGGGATCTGCCACTGCGTGGAGGCGTCCTCGAAGTCCGCCCGTGTGAAGCGCCCCGAGCCGGGCACGGACCGCGATGGTCCCCGGACGGTCGCCGATGGCCTCGACAGCATTCGTGATGAGGCTCACGACCATTAAGCGCATCTGCTCGGCGTCGGCGTCGATCCCCGGCATGTTCGGAGGCAAGATCCTGCTCGACCGTCACGTGCTCCGGCAACGCGGCGCGCATGAGCCGCAGCAGCTCGTCCACCAGCGCTGAAAGGTCGATCGACGCCACTGACGAGCCGGGCCCGGCCGGAGTAGACCTGGAGCTTGTGGCAGAGGTCGGCGGCCGCGTTCGCGGCCGCCACGACCTGGCTCCAGCGGCCGCGGGCGGGACTGGACTCGGGGAGCCGCGCCAGCTCCAGGTGGGCAAGGATGGTCGTCATCGAAATTGCCGAACTCGTGAGCGATCCCACCGGCGAGGATGCCGAGACTCTCGCGCCGCTGGGCCTCGAGGACCTTGGCTTGGAACTCGAGGTGGGCTTGCTCCGCCCGCACACGGCGTGAAATGTCGCGGCCGAGGAGGAGCAGCGTGAGCCGTCCCGCGCAGTCGATTGCCCGCCCATAGACTTCGACCGGCATGACGGACCCGTCCTTGCGCCGGTGCAGGCTGTCGAAGAGGACGACTTCGCCTGCCAGCGCGCGGCCGATCTGCTCGTCCACGGGGCCCCGCGCGCCCGGGTCGGCGAGCACGGTGATGGGCTGCTCGCTCAGCTCCGAGGGCTGTAGCCGGAGAGACGGCAGGCCGCCTCGTTGGCGTAAGCGCACAGGTGAGGGAGGACGGGTCGCTGGCGTCCACCAGGAGCATGGCGTCGGAAGGCGGTCGCCGACAGCGCGGAAAGAGCTCCTCGCCCTCCCGCAGAGACCGCTCGGCCCGGATGCGGCGATCGGCTTCGATGGCCAGGGAGACGAAGTCCCCACCGAGCCCGCGAACGCTTGCTCATCGGCGCTCCACTGTCTCGGCGGCCCGACGTGTTCGTGGCACACGACGCCCGCAAGCTCTCCGCCTTGATAGAGCGGCGCGTCGAGCAGCGTCGTGATGCCCCGCGGCTGTAGGTAGCCGGCCAGCTCGCGGGTCCGCGGATCATTGAGGGCGTCGAAGGCGGCCACGGTACGAAGCTCGGCGAGGGCCGCGAAGTACGATGGAGCGACCGAGGCGAGGATCTCGTCGCCCTGCGTGTGCCGGTTCACCCCGCGCTCGTAAGCCTGAATGCAGCGAATCCGCGTCCGCTCGCGGTCGAACATCCAGATGTTTACCCGCTCGACCTGAAGGGCGGCGGCGCGCTGCCTCGGTGAGTGGCGCGAAGCACGCCGGAGAGGTCGCCGTCCTCCATGACCGTGCTGCGCGCCAGCCGAGCCAGGACGCTTCGAAATCGACCGTTCGCGCACCCATGCGTCAGGTCTCCCACCGGCCCTATTGCGAGATCGGGCCGGACAAGCGAGCGGCAGAGCCACTTCGACGGCTCGCAGGAACTGTTCCGAATATGACACCAGTCTACCCGGTTTGGCCTCCATCTTGGCGCCACTGCTGAAGGCGCAACATGAGAGCGTTCGGTTGCTCGCAAGTGCGTGGTCCCTGCGTACATCGGCCTGATGAGACAGGAGACACGGAACCTTCGGCCGCGGCGAGCACGCGCGCACCGGCGCCACGACCACCCGCGCCACAGGGCGGTCTGATCGAGAGGCTTCATGGCGCTGACGACGCTCTCATTCGAGACAACGCTCACGACGATCTCGCTCCTGGATCACGAGATCTCTGTACGGGACAAGCGCGGTCTCGGCGCGCACGACCGGCGGCGGCGCCGGGAGCCGGCCACGCTGAGGAAGCCAATGCTCTGCTCCGAGCTGAGCGCCCGGTGGGTGCCCACACTGGCTGCCTCGAGGATCGCGGCACGCGACGTGGGTGAGACGGGGCCCATAGGTAAAGCCCGGACGCATCGGAGAAGCACTACCGGCGCCGGGAAGTCGCGACCAGATCGGTGAGCGCCCGGCGGATCCGGTGGAGAGCATCCGTAGTCGTGGCGCAAGCTCGCGGTCAGCAGCCCATCGGTGTCGACGAATCCCTGGGCGTCCACGGCCCCACCGCGTTGCAGCTCGGCCAAGAGGGGTGCATAGGAAAGCGGATCCGCCGGGATCGCGAGGTACCGGCATCGACCGTCGCGCCACTCGAGGGTCGCCTCGTCAGCTCCGCGAGACGATCAGGGCTGATTCCTCGCTCCGACGCGCGATCACGACGTCGATCCCATCGAGCCGGGTCAGGATGCGGGCGGCCATCACCGCGCGATCAGGCGCGACGAAGCGCACGCCGGCTGCGACCTCGCCCATCGCCGGAAGGAAGAAGCCGTTGGGCCCCGGGAGACTCGCGGACGAATCCCGCCTGTTCGAGAGCTTCGACGCGACATCGGCGTCGCTCACGTTCGCGAGAGGGCCAAAGGCCATTCCGTGATCGCTCAGTAAGCACGACGGCGGGGGCGGTGCCATGCTCCGCTTCCGATCGTCCTTCGCGCGTCCACGAGTGCGGAGGATCACGTTCCGAACGTGGCGGTGAGCGCCTCTCGCCCGCTGAAATCGCGCGACGCCGTCCGTCGCGGCGGCATAGGCGAGCCAGTGGCCACCTTCCTTCGCGAAGCCGTTCACCAGCCGCAAAGACCTCGCCCCGGGCCATGAGCTGCGGACCAGGAACCCCGCCACCATCCCGAGCGGACCCACCGGGCGGATCCGGTATTGCGCCAGGTGCCGGTCGACCTCGGCAGTGATGAGCCCGCCGCGGATGTTACCGCTGGGCGGGTGGTAGTAGCGAGCTTCGTACCCGGGCGGCCGTGTGCCCAGGATCCGCCCGATCAGCGCCGGCACTGCGACATTCGTGAAGGAGGGGAACACGGAGACGCAGGGCACCGGCTCGAGAAGCCAGGAAGATGTCCTCGCCCCACACCTCGTGCGCGACCGCCCAGGGGATCGCGTCGATGACGAGCACGAGCGAAACCTGTCTGGTCAATCGCTCACTTCGAGGAAGGCGGACACGGGCGCGTGGTCGGACCACGGGTTGCGCCGGCCGCTCGCAACACCGTCAGCGACCGGACCGCGATAGGAGGTCGACTTCCGTCGCGTGACGTAGATGCGATCGAAACGTTCGGCCGTGTCCCCGGACCAGAACGTGGGCAAGGCGCTGCCGGCTGTGAGCGCGGCGTCGCGGAGACCTGCGGCGACCAGGAGCTCGGCGGAGCGGCCGTCATCGAGCCCCGTCAGAAGTTGAAGTCACCCATGCACAGCACCCGGCTCCTTGATCCGTTCAATGAGGGCCCGGAGGACCGAAGCCTGGCGGAACCGGATTGCCGCATGGCGCCGGCCGGCCTGCAAAATGGGTCACGACAACGCTGAGGTCGGCGTCACCCACTCGGATCACGCTGTGCAGGATCCGCCTTGCGCTTCAGGCGGTCGGCGCCGCGGTGATGACGGAACGGCACGAGGTCTCACTCGGCTGTCACTGGCCAGGCTGCCGGAAATGGCTAGTCCGGCATCTCGCCACGAGAGCTGGAACATGGAGGGGCACGCCGGGGAACCGCGGCGCCACGGCCACCACACTTCCTGTAGCCCCACGACATCGGGGCGGATGCGCGCGAGTAGCTCGGCGAACCTGGCCCTCTCCGGACCCTTGTCACAGCTCACCGGCTACGGCAGGCCCCACAGGTTGGCGGTGAGGGCGTGAAGCTTCACGGGAGGCAGTGTATTCCGCCAGCCCAGACACGTCAGTACGTAGAAACTACACCGCCAGTTTTCTCTTGGGCACCACGACGACCCTGGCGATCCTCGTTCTTCCACGCCACGCTCACCAGCCTTTCTCCATCAACAGGAGACTTCCCAGGCCACCTCAGAGACCAGTAGCCTCCTCCAGACTCTACCTGGCTTTCACTTTGCTTAGACTTCCGATGCCAGTAGCTTATGACCTGCTCTACTTGGGGGCAGAGACGTGAATTCTAAATGGATTGAAGTAGCAGCTGATAGGCGGGGTTTATTTTGTGTGTACCTCAAACCATGCGCGTAAGCCACGTTCCAAGCCAGCTATCGTCATCGGCTGCGACGATAAACGAAAGAATCGATGTCCATCAGTCAGCTAGCCAGCAGTAAGCTCGCCACCGATCGTAATCATTCGTGGGTGGCGGAAGTGCGAAAACACCCTGAAGGATACCACGCTCGGGAACGGCGCTGGATGAAGGATCTTCACCACTCTACCATATCTGTCTGACACGATCTTCTATAGTTTCCGATTGTCGACTTCGTGATCGTCGCGCGTGTCTTCGTGGCGGGTTCTCCTCAGGAAGTCGGCCCCGCCAGACTCTGATGAAGACAATGTCAGAGTCACACAAAACGAAGCGCCGCGAGGCCGCGCCTTTCCCCCTTTATCCTTACTCTTCAAACACCGATAAAACTTCGCTTATCAGCTACGTGGTAACCACGGCGTGACACCTCAGCTGCGGGCCGTGGGCCCCACGGCAACGCTGGTAGAGCCGCCATTAGAATTTCCAGTGATTTCGACCGCAGCAGCGATCCTGCGATCGGTAACGCCAGTCTGAAGCGGTGGTTCTGGCCGATCCCACCAGCCAATCCGCGGCCGCAACCTTCTCGAGGTCCTACGGCCTTTCAACCACGGCACGGCTTCCTCGCGGCGCGTAAACCATGGTAGCGCACCGTAACTTTGATAGTGCCCACGGCGTTGGCGTGACCATCGGTTGCTGAAGGAAGCGATCGGGCCCAGCAGGCATCAAAGATGCCACGATACGAACCGTCATGCAGGTTCTGAACTGGTAGGCCGTGCCGGAATGGCCCGGCGCGCCAGTCGCCTTGACAGCGACACTGACGCCTGGCGCAGCGCTAAACAGATAAAGTTACAAGGCCTTCTCGCGTCTTCTCAGGCTGCAAACCGCGTGGTCGATGATCGAAGCTTCCGGCGCGGTGCGCCTCGCCGTCTTCCAGGAAAGTCGGCAGGAACAGGCCGGCCATGGTGGCAACTCAGGGATGCGCTCCTTCCTTTCCCTCGGCGGCGGGCCACCCCTAATCGAGCTTGCCCTCGTTACCCGCGGTCCTTCTCTTCAATCAAGGTCGACTGTTAACTGGCGCGAGCCCATCGGCCAGGCTGGGTCGCGCCAGCCGTGGTTGTTTCGATCATCCGGCGAACAGCCCCACTCCACGGCGGCAGTGGGACTACGCCGCGTCGAGGGCGAGCTGATTAAGTCAGGTCCCAGCTATGGGCCAGAATGGATCGGGGCGGCATCAGCGCCAGCTCGTCATCTCACTCAACGCCTCGGCCCGGTGAACTGACCTTGCGTGCAGGCCGCTGGGCGGCATATCGATCGACCGATCATGGATCTACGTCGATGACCTTCACACCAGCGTTCCTCCTCTGGGTGACCGGCGTCACGCTGCGTTCCTGATCCCGCTCATCTTCAACGACTACCGCCGATCTTGCCAGCCGGAGTTACCAAAGTTGCCGACTGGACCAGCCCGCGCCGTACGACAGCAAGTCGCCGCGTTCAACGCTGCAGCGGCTGATTCCTCGCTCAGAGCTGCGCTGCACGGGATTCCGCCACCGCCTCATCGTTCGGATGTTCTCGAATGATCTTTGCCAAGTTTGCATGGCCCCGACGCTCGGCAGCGCGACAATCATGGCTTAGATCTCGCCGTTGGAAACCATCTCGTCGTAATGCCCCAGATCGTAATCTGCCAGAAACCAACTATACAAACGTAGTTCGGATGTGGCCAGGTCACCGAGCTGAATATGTCAGATTCGAAACCATCCAGCTAAACTTCGCCACTGGGAAGGGAAGAAGTATCAATTCGTTTTCGTCCAGCGGTCGTAACGCCAATAAACCTCTGGGTCTCAAATCATTCGCCGGAAGAACTGAGAACGCAACGGGCAGGCGGGGGTCCCGGCCATCGCCCCAGCGCCCGAAAGGGGCACGAATCGATGCTGCGGATTTCAGGCGCAGGCCTCGGTGCGTCTGCGTTCAATGAAGTCCGCGCAGCTACCCCCACCACACCCGGCGGCGTCCGGCCTCTAACAGCGATGACGATGTCGACTCCCGAGTAATACCTCTGGTCCACGATCCATGGGCTGCGGGACTATTAACGCTCGCCCGTGGCTGCACCTCCCCCCCATCTGGAAGGAAGAAAACGCCTCGATTGCCGAATTAGCGGCAACTGAAGGAAGGTCGTAAGTCTGACTTCAGCCTAAAACTTACCCGCGAGATCGTTCATTGGCCCGAATACCTGGCGGCGCGCCAGGCCCCATCCCCGCGTGGCCTGCTCAACCTGGGCAGTTGAACGTGTGGCAGGCGCCGCGCGCGTTGCGATGAGAGTCACTTGGTGTGCTCCCGGGCGCGCCGTTGCAGCAGCAGCGGTATCTGCGAACGCGCCGCCTCCGTTTCCATCTTTCCTGCGGGTAGCTCTCCAGACTTCGGCCACGCTTCTGCCGTTCCATTCCTTCTACGCTGAAACGTCGAGTCGGCGGAACCCTCCGGGAAAGAAGGAGGATCTTGGCGTTCTGCCAGATGATCTCCGCGTTTACGGCAACCACATCCGGTTTTTGATCTTCGCTTCTTCCACTGGATGTTCTTTCGGCTTTGATCTAAAGTTCTGGCGCTTTATCACTTTACCAGTTTATTTTCGACAACTTCCTCTCGCGATTTCGGTTTGCGCGGTGGTCTTTGGCGATACAACAAGTGGTGACCCTGCTCAGAAATTACAGGCTGATCGATGGGCGCGTCTCTTTCCTTTCGCGAGGGCCGCTAAAGGCGCGATACGGAGGCACTTCAACCTTTCTACCAGTCCTATTTCCCCAGGCGTATCCCTTCACGACCGGGCGACGGACGCTGCGGCTCTACCGCCACAAGAACTCACTTCAGGGTTCCCACTCGGGCGTGCCAGAAGGCGCTGATGTACAATCAAGTCACAAATGTGAGAACTCACATTCTCATTGTGGTCCTGGGGTTGTGTGCCCATTCAACTTATCCACTATTTGCTTAACTAAAAGGGGTTCACCACTCCATCATGTATAGCAGGATTGATGTCTGTCCAGGGTAAGTAGCGAAAACATCACATCATCAAGTTACCTGAAGAGACTGGGAACCACGCTCCGGGCTAACTATGGTGAAACCAGCGACCAGGAAATCCCTGTAGGTCAACTTAAAAGCCATCCAGCTCTTTGCTGCGGAAATAGCCCGGGCTTACCCAGAGCCAAGGTTGCGACACGTGAGGCATCATGGCGGTAGATCCCCGATATCCAAGCGTGAGGCGTGTATCGATGGGAAGGCGAAAGTCAAGTATCACCTTAGGCGCGAGGTTGCGAAGCGCCAAATGGCGGTAACTGATAAATATCAGCCTCAAAGTTGATTTGGAAGTTTGCGTCTCCATAACATCAGGTAAATCTCGTCGGTGACCACCGGGCACCACCTGGCGATGCTGCCAGACGTTCGCTCGTCGAGGAATGAAAGCGGCGCTGCTGCCAGGGCGATAGCCGGGCGTGTGGTGCTTTGCTCGTTATAAGTGGTCGACCCCCAACAACCAGCGCCACCGCGCTCATATGTTTCACCACCTCCTGACTCACTGAAGCCGCACTGATTGAAGCCATATATTAGAGATCTCCGACGCGATCTCATCGATCAGGACTCTATCCACCTGGGCCAGCGCTCGTTCGGCGATGTCGATGGCGTTGCGGCCGATCTGCAAAAGAAGGTCGGCGAGCGCTGGAGCATCGTGATGTGGGCGCAATCCGGGATCTCACCAGTGCTGGTAACGCCACCTGACTAACTTCAGACCGATGACCACGACCCGCTAAGCCCCCGGTGGCGTCAGGTCTCAGCCATCCACCGGGTGGACGATACGACCTAATCATTACCTCACTCCCGGCGTCGTACCTTCACGCGCTGTCTTTCCATTTAATATCTGGCATCCCTGGGAAGTTGGCGGTGAGAATGCTGACATCAGCAGTGTGTCGAACGGAGTAACCTCTGATGATCAGAGGTTCTCGGGCTGGACCAGCTCTTAGTCCGTCACGGTGGTGGTAGCGAATGCGACACGGCCGAGGTCGTTCCTCGATGACCTCTTCTATATGCAGCACTCAAGGATCACTATAACCACGATGGCAATGCATAACTGGAGCTGTACCCATCTCGACTTAAAGCGACCTGCTGGGTTTCTAAAGATCACTATCGGGCGGATGCCGGGAAGCGGTGGTGATCAGGTCCCTCCAGAAGCTGCCTGCGCCTCGACACCAAAACTCAGTACAGGTTGTAGCAATACTACCAACGTGAGTAGTGGGCCATGCGCCCACTGAGAGATGGCATGGAACCTGCAGTGTTCATAAGTATGATTCTCGGGAGATCACACCACTCGGAGAGAAGTAGTCTATTGATATTGGGCGGGTAGTCAGCTTCGGACGGTCGTCACCTGGTAAGCGCACAGACGACGCTCTTCCAGGCCATCGAAGGGTCCGTGGGGGTCGCGTCACGGCCAGGTGGTTCGATACTAAGCTCCGCCGATCTACTGATCCACTGCTGCAGGGTTGGCCTGAAAGCGGAAGCGACACGAAGGAAATTCTTACTCCATTCCTCCTTACGGTGCCTCGTGTGGGGTTTCGTGGTGGGCTCTTCTACGAGCGATGCTGTTGAGTCGGCCAGATGGAGACTTTCCTGCCATCGCCACCACCACTCGTGAAATCGTGGGCCGTGGTCGACGGGGTTTATCGGATATCCTCATCAGCAAACAACCGTCCGGGCTCATTTCGTCGCCAGTTCTTGATGTCTATCGTGGGCTTTAATCGATCCTCTATGCCCGGTGCGTAGCCACCGCTAGCGATCCGGCAGAGTTTCGTGGCCAATTTCTCGTCATCAGAGCAGGGCCGTGCTGAGCCACGCTTTAAACGCGTCAGTGTCAGGGCGACCGGGATATCACCGTCTCGGGGCGACCGAGGAGCGAGCAATACAATGAAGC
>ERZ1370068.7474-contig-6386_pt1 | contig 11331 bp, 16 predicted proteins | sample MGYA00561227_ERZ1370068 | MGnify/ENA primary metagenome ERZ1370068 (study PRJEB38410, sample SAMEA6850437) | metagenome | study: Metagenomic assessment of the ecological functions of the soil: analysis of the soil microbiota associated with the...
CGGATCCCCAGCTCCCGCTCTGACTTGCTTGAGATCGTCGATGTGCATCCGCGAGGCGAATCGGCTCGCCGCACCGGGCGCACCGGGCGGGCTTCGCCGTTCGCGCCGGCCTTAGCGGTAGAACGCGTACGCCAAGTTGCGCAGGCCGCTGGAAGATGTGGAAGAACTTTCCGAAGGGCAGGTAGAGCAGCGTGAAGATCACCGTGACGGCGTGCAGCTGCGACAGGAAGACGAAGTTCAGACCGCGCATCAGATGGGTCGAGACGGTCAGGAAAATGCCGGTGATGGAGACGGCGAAGAGCATCACGAGCGGCAGCAGATCGTCGCCGAACTGCTGGACCGCCAACGCGCCGCGGTCGCGGCCTCGCCGCCACATGGCCAGCGTCACGCCCGTGATGACCAGCACGGCCGAGATGTCCAGGACGTTGAACACCAGCGGCGCCAGCGGGCTGTCGAGGTCGAACGAGAACACGCACGCCGAAGACGAACGCCTCGGTACCGCTCGAGCGCCGCTCCGGCGGTCTCGAAGTGCACCCAACCGAAGGACAACGGAAACGTGACCGCGGCCGCCAGTACGCAGCCCCACGCGAGGCACCAGTGCGCGGCCCAGCGCAGCGGCGATCGTTTCTCGATGGATGCGCTGCGCGACGATGTTCACGGCGAAGAGCGCGGTGAGACGCGAGAGATTGGCCACGACCTGCGATGGCGCGAAGAACAGCCGCCAGCCGCGCCGCCAGTAGAGACGCGTCGGCGGCTTCGTCAGCCACATCGAGTAGCGGTAGGCGAGCCCGAATGCGGAGAAGACGCTGGCCCCGGCGTAGGGAACCAGCGCGGGTCGAAGTCCCGTAACCGCCGACTCCCGGCGTAGATGCCGGCCAGGATCAAGGTGGCGACGAAGAAGCCCCATCCCGTGGCGCGAGCGACTTCAGCGCGTGGCGACCGGCTCAAGCCATGCAGTATAACGACCGCCAGATGCAACGGCTATGACCCTGCCACCACGATGTGGACACCGATGAGCCTGTCAACGGGCCTGATCACGCGGCAGCAGCGCGGCGATCATCGCGTCGGCGATGAACCGTCCGTACCGTTCGACGGCCCAGCCCCGCCGGATGACCAGCAGCTCGTAGAGCTCCGGCGAGCTGTAGGTCCACAAGACATCCGCCGCGGCATCGAGTGTGATGCCCGTCCGCAGATGTCCGCCCTTCAGCAGCGTCCGCGCGTTGTGCGTCATGCGCGTCAGCCTGGCCGCGTCCATCTCCGCCTGCAATCTCGCCAGTTCCGGATCGCTCGCCGCCGCCTCGCGCACCAGCAGCAGCACCGGCGCCACCCTCGGCGCCACCTCCATGGCCAGGACGCCCCATCCTCGAATGATCCGCGCGCGGGTCGTTCTCGCTCGCCTGCATCCGGTCCGATCGGCGCTCGGCGTGCACCGGCCCGGCGCCGGCGAGCGCCTGGTCCCGGATCGCGCCGCACGAGCGCGACCTTGTTGCCGAAGGCCTTGTAGACGGTCTCCTCCGACACGCCGGCGTCCTCGGCGATCCTCGCGATCGTGGTCCCGGAAAATCCTCGCGCACAAAGAGGCGGCTCGCCGCCTCGACGATCGCCGCGCGTCGCCGTTGCGCCGCATCCTGGCGTCGCGCGGAGTCGTATCGCCGGGTGCGCTTGACTTTCGCGGCTCATGGAGCAGAGTATATATTTAATTACAGTTATAACTGTATCCATTATGGAGGTACACCTGATGACGAACGACGACACGACCGACGGCGCCGCCAGCGTGCTCGCGCGCCTCGAGCGCGCCACGAACGCGCACGACGCTGAACGCGCGTGGTGGCGTGCTTCGCTCCGGACTACCGGAACGACACGCCCGCTCACCCCGAGCGCAGCTTCACGGGCCGCGAGCAGGTCCGCCGGAATTGGGAGCAGATCTTCGCCGCCATCCCTGACCTCACCGCGACGGTGCTGCGCTCGGCGGTCAACGGCGACGAGGCCTGGAGCGAGTGGGAACACCGCGGCACGCGGCGCGACGGGTCGGCGCACGTGATGCGCGGCGTGGTGATTTTCGGCGTGGCCAACGGACTGCTCAGCTGGGCGCGCTTCTATCTCGAGCCGGTCCAGGAAGGCGGCGAGAACGTCGATGCCGCGGTTCGCCGGCAGGTCGCTGCCGCATGGCCCGCCGGCCGGCGGCGTCGGCACCGGAGCGGCGGTGATCCTCGTCGCCGGCGGAAGCGGACGCCTGGGCACGCTGATCGTCCGGCGGCTGGCGGCGCGCGGTCTGGGCGTTCGGGTGCTGACGCGCGATCGGAGGCGGACCGCTCACCTCGAGGGCAGCCGGGTCGAGGTCATCGAAGGCGACGTGCGCGATGCCGGCAGCCTGGGCGCGGCGATGGCGGGTGTGGAGCACGGTCGTGTCCGCGATTCACGGATTCGGCGACATCGGAAATGTGTCGCCGGCGTCCGTCGATCGCGACGGCAATCGCCATCTGATCGATGCGGCGGTCGGCCGCAAATGCGGCCGTCGTGCTGATGTCCATCGTCGGCGCGTCGGCCGATCATCCGATCGAGCTCTTTCGGATGAAGCACGCGGCCGAGGAACACCTGCGAGCGAGCGGCGCGCCATGGACCATCGTGCGCGCGACCGCCTTCGCCGAGTTCTGGCTCGATCTGCTCGACCAGACCGCAGGCGCCTCTGGCCGGCCCGGTCATCTTCGGTCGAGGCGCCAACCCGATCAATTTTGTGTCGGTGTCCGATGTCGCGGCGCTCGCCGAGCGAGCGGTCGTCGATCCCTCAGACGCGTGGTGCGACGTTCGAGATCGGCGGTCCGCAGAATGTGTCGTTCAACGAGCTGGCGGCACGGCCTGCAACGGGCTGCGGGCGCACGGCGCCGCCCCGACATGTCCCTCGGCCGATGCTGCGCCTGCTCGCCGCCGCGCTCGGACCTGATCCAGCCGAATCGTGCACGTCAGATGCGTGCGGCGATTGCGATGGACACCATCGATCTGACCTTTGCGCCGACAGATCTCCATCGCCGGTTCCCGGAGCTTCCGGTGACGTCGCTGGCCGACATCCTCGCGAATCGCGCGGCCGGGCAACCTGCGTGAGAGGAGCTGTGGCGTAAGCTAGCCGTATGAGCGCTGCGAGCCGGTCGGCGGGAGACCCTCAGAAAGATTTCGTTTCCACCGGCGATTCCGATCGTGGCCCTGCTGCTTGGCTGGGGGCTGGGGCGGCTGTGGCCGATCGACGTGAACTGGCCCGCCTGGTCCCGGTGGATTGGCTGGGTGCTCGCTGATCGCGTCGCCGGTGCTGGCGATTTCAGCCGTCCGCGCGTTTCGACGGCACCACACGGCGTCGTCAAGCCGCTTGGCCAGGTCGACGACGATCGTGGCGAGCGGCCCTTTCGGTATACGCGCAATCCGATGTATGTCAGCCTGCTCGTCCTTCAGGTGGGCGGCATGCTCGCGTTTCGATTGCCCTGGGCTGCCATCCTCCTGGTCCCCGTGTTTCTCGCGCTCCACTTCGGCGTCATCGTGCCGGAGGAAGCAGTATCTCGCCGCGGCGTTTGGCGAGCCATACCGGTTGTATCAGCAGCGCGTCAGGCGTTGGTTGTGATGGCCACTCGTCACGCGTCACGTCGCCTGACGCGAGCTCCGGCCACAAACATCACGAGCGTCGCCAATCCTGTGCCGGCGATTGGCACCAGCAGCAGCGCAAATCCCCAATCCAGCGAGACGAGTCCCGTCCTTTCGTCGAACTGTAGACAGCGGAAGCGTATCCGGCCCGGCAACGGGTAGCTTGCGACGAACGCCCCGGAGACCTCGCGAACCAGTTCATCCAGCCGCCCAGAGCTGACGACCCCGCCAACCAGCAGACGCACGAGCCGCCCGTCGCGAATGCCGGCCACCATCGCCGGGTGGTCGAACTGCTGCCGTACTTCATTCCAGTCGAACCAGAAGCCAGTGGCTTCTGCCAACAGTCGTCGCACGTCCGTGTGGCGCGGCAACGGCGAACGTCCAGTCCGCGTCGCGTTCGGCGCCGAGGTGCTGCGCGAGCGCCGCCATATCGGCGGCGGAATCCCGCGGGTCGAAGCTCAGGACGAGACGGTGGAAATGCGGACGGATGCGAGACCGACCGATCCGCCGCTCGCCACGATCGGAGGAACGGCGAACAGACGCCGGCGCACCGCGTGAACACGAAAGCGAGCAGCAGCGGCCGGCCCCGAGCCGCCTCCGACAACCGCACGTGTGCGCCGTCAGCGGTCGTCAGCGTGACATCGGGAAGCGACGGTGTTGAGCACCCGCTCTTCGTCGGGCGGCTGCGCTCGCGGGTCGGGCTGTGCGATGAGGCCGCTGACAAGGCGAGCAGCAGCGCCGCCGCAGAGCCAGCTACGCGAGAAGCGCGCGGACGCACCGGCGGCCCGTTTCCCAGATGTGCAGAAGCGCCCCGAGCGAGGAGCACGGTGATGAACACGAGCGAAATCTTCGCGTAGACGATGCCTCGCGCGACCTCGTCGGGGTAGGCAGCGTAGCGCCGCGGTATCGCCGGCAACGCCAGCCAGGTAGAACATCAGCAGAAACCCGTAGCCGCCGACGCCGACCGTCGTCACGATCGTCCGCGGTGAGCGTCCGGCTCTCCGGCAGCTTCGACAGATCGGTGGCGACGTGAAACACCGGCGCCCAGGATCATCAGCACGACGCCCATCACGTAGTAGGTGTGGAAGTGCGCGGGCACCCAGAGCGTGTTGTGAAACCTGCTGTTCACCATCGACCGTGGAGTCGATGACGGCCGCGACGCCGCCGATCGCCCATCCCATGACGCCCGAGATACAGCATCGTCGACGGCAGCTTCCACCGCATGTTCGAGCCCGCAGACGAGCGCCAGCGTGCTGAAGATCGTGACGACGGCGGCGGGGACGGAGATCAGATACGACGATGACCTGCCCGGTCACCTGCAGCCACTGCGGCTGCGCGAAGTCCATATAGAGATGATGCGAGATAGGCAAACATCACGAGCAGCAGCACCGAGGTTCCACGATGCCGCGACCAGCTTGTTCGTCTTCCACGGCCGTCCGGTGTACACGGGCATGATCTCGTAGACCATCGCCACGCCGAAATACATCGTGATGTTCACCAGCATGTGACCGAAGTAGAACGTCAGGTTCTTGATGAGGAGCGCGTCGTTGGTGAAGCCGCCGTTGAGCTGCTCGATCGCGACGAGCACGAGGATGACGACGGCGGCGACCAGTCCGGCGCAGGACGCCGATGAAGCTCACCGTCGCGATGATGATGATCGGCGGGCACCTCCGGCGTGTCGCGTCCGCGCGAGATACTGCCAGCCGAGCGCGTCCGACAGGCGGTATCGGCGCGCGATGGCCCAGAGCAGATCGCCGGCCCAGAGCGTCCAGCCCGACGCCCATGATGGCGAGCGCGGCGAACAGCGACGCCGTGGCCCACGCGCGGCCACGTGCCGCCCGAGTGAAACGGCAGCGGGTAGAGGAACTACCAGCCGACGCCCAGCCGGCCCGACCAGCGTGGCCGCGAGCAGCAGCACGACGCCAGCCAGCGTTGCGCCGAACGCGATCCACGAGACGGCGAGCGTCGGCCGCACGTAGCGCGCGAGAGAAGCACGCTGATGCCCGCCATCCCGGCGACGAACCAGAGGCCCACCATGCCCGAGGCCGTGCAGCGTCATCACCGCGTAGAACCATTCGGGCGGCAGTCGCGGCGAAGAAACCGGCCTGCAGCAGCCGCATCAGGAAACCGAGCACGGCGAGGACCGGAAACAGAACGAGCGCCACCAGCACCCACGTGAGCGTCAGACGCGTGAGCCGTGCGGTATAGCGATCGTCGTGGCTGACGGCCTGCGCCATCACGTCCTCCAGCGGATTACCTGACCTCGACGACACCGCGCATGCGGTGGTGGCTCATGCCGCAGAATTCGAGGCAGAGCACCGTGTAGGTGCCCGGCTGGTCGAACGTCGACGCGCAGCCGGTTGACGTAGCCGGGCATCGCCTGCGTCTGCGCGACCAGATGGCCGTCAGGCGCGTAGAGGCTGAACCCGTGGTTGACGTCGAGCGTCGTGACGCGGAATTCGACCGTCGCACGGGTCGGCACGGTCACCGTCGGGCGAGAAGTCGCGATCCCACGTCGCGAGCGTCGGCCCCGTGCCCTCGGTCAGCGACCACGCATACTGCTTGCCGACGGCGTGGACGACGACGATCAGGTGTGCGCGCCTCGACTCGGATAGGCGAATTGCGGCAGCGTAGACAGAGGAATGCCAGGAGGATGACGGCGAGGAGACGAAGAGCAGGAGCCGCAGGCGATTGACCTCGCGTAGTCGACTGCCGTCCGACTCTCGCGCGCTGCGTGCCAGCGGCCCCGGAACACCGCGATGGATGACGATTGCCGCGGCGAGAAACACCGCAAACGGCGTCCCGTCAGCGAGGTCCTCCGGGGGATTCCCGCTGCAGCTCGCGGCAGCGCCGGTGGCGGCAGATCTGTCAATCGGACGCGAGCGGCCAGATAATGACCGAACGGCCGTCGCCGACGGTCAAGACCAGGGCAATCGAATTCGCGCAGCCCAGCGGACATCGTTGAGAACCGGAGCCGGACGCCGCCGCCGCATTACCCTGAGTGCCCAGGGCAATGCTGCGCCGCAGGAAGCCGGACGCCCTTCAGGGGCACGATCGATCTTGCTGGTGCTGACTGACGCTGAGCCGCGGTCCACAGACCACGGCTACGGGATCGCGGCTCACGTCCAAATCGACTCTCCGACGACATCCTCCGCGTCGAGGAGGGATCGCTCTTATCCGGGCGCTCCATCGCATGGAACATCTGCCGGCTGGATTCGCGCCGAGTGGCAGATGACCGAGAACAATCGCCGCGCGCGGCGATCGCCGGCTGACGCGCGCCGGTCAGAAGCGGCTCGAGGAAGAGCAGACCGGGGGATCAGCTCACCAAAGGGGTGAGCAAGGTGCCGCGTTTCGCTTAAGGAGAATCGGCCATGGGCTGGTTCCGGCGCGCTCGACCGCGACCGTTAGTCGCGGAAGCGACGGTGAGCCTTCGACGAAGAACGGCGCTTCCACCTCGACGCGCTTCACCGACCGGTATGGGCGCGACGGCATGCGCGCGCCGGATCGATCGCCCGGCAGGCAGCCCTGCGCCGGCCTGGGCGCCGGCATGCCGGATGAGAGAGCGCACGCAGGACGTGGTTTCACGTTTCGCCGGATCGATCTGAACTTCGCCGCGACGCGGCCTGCGCGGTCCGGCCCAGGCTGGCGGAGCCCGGTATTCTCGCTGCTGGCGATCCTGTGCCTCACGCTCGGCATCGGCGCCAACGCCGCGGTATTCAGCTGGATCGAAGGCATCCTCTTCCGCCCATATCCCGCTCGTCGTCGACCAGGATCGGCTCGTTCGCGGTCACCGGCACGAATCGCGGCACAGCCGGGAGCACCCGGCGTGTCATGGCCCGACTGGTCTCCGACCTGCAGCGGAGCAGCACGCTGGTCGAGGCGCTTCATCGCGCGAGCAAGATCACCGGCACGACACTGAGCATCGGCGACCGTGCCGAGCGCGCGGCCGGGCAGCATCGTCTCCGCCAACTACTTCGACGCGATCGGCGTCACATCCGATGCTCGGCCGCGGCTTCGCGCCCGGCGAGGATGCCGGACGCAAAGCGCACCCCGTCGCGGTCATCAGCTATCAGCTGTGGCAGCGATCGATTTCCGCAGCGATCCGGCAATCGTCGGTCAGAGACGCAGGCGCTTCAGCGGCCTGCCGCACACGATCGTCGGCGTCGCGCCGAGACGGTTTCTACGGCACGTTCGTCGGCTATGCGCTTCCAGTTCTGGGTGCCCGCGTCGAGTGCAGGCCCCAGTTCGACGCCGGCGTCTACAAACTCGACGATCGAGGCGCGCGCATGGATCGAGGACTACGTCGCGGCTCAAGCGCGGCGTCACGATCGAGCAGGCGCAGGCGGAGCTGTCCGCCATCGCCGGCGCGCCTCGAAGCGGACTATCCGCGACACCAACCGCGGCCGCGGCATCAGGCTGTGGCCGCTGTGGCAGACGCCGCTTCAACAACGCCGGCGCGCGCTGCTGCCGACGCTGACCATCCGCGCTCGCCACGGTGATCTGCCGTGCCTGTCTCGTCGCCTGCGCCAACGTCGGCAACCTGCTGCTCGTCCGCGCGTTCGCTCGCCAGCAGGAGACTCACGATTCGCCTCTCCGATTGGTGCGGGTCGGGCGCGCGATCGTGAAACAGCTGCTGACCGAGGGGCTGATTCTGTCGGGGATCGCCGCGTCCGGCGGGCTGATCGTCGCGCAGACCGGCTGCGCAACGCGCTGGTGCTGCTGACACCGCCGCGAGGCGTCGCCATGCGGCTGGCCGGCGACCTCGACTGGCGGGTGTTCGCGGCGAGCGCCGTCGTGTGCGTCGGATCGACGCTGCTGTTCGGGCTCGTGCCCGCGCTGCTGACGAGCAAGGTCGACCTGGCACAGGCGCTCCGATCGGAGTCGAGCGGCGCGGTCGGCGCTCGCGGCACCGGGGTGCGATCGACGCTCGTCCGCGTACTGGATATCGCTCAGCTGTGTGCTGCTGGTGGGCGCCGGCCTGCTCGATCCGAGCATGCTCGCGGTGCGAACTCGCCGCGCCCGGCTTTTTCCCGCACAGCGGCTTCTGACGACCTCGGCTGATCTCTTTACCTCGGTTACGACCCGCGCGCGCGAAGGTGTTTCAAGACGAGCTCATCGATCGCCTCAAGGCCATTCCCGGCATCGAATCGGCCGCGCTCGTCTGATGACGCCCTTCAGCTAATCGCATCTACTGGACGGCGCCGGTCGCCGTGGACGAGCTACGATCCGCCGCCCGGACCAGCGGCCGACCGCCGGCTACAACGAAGTCGGTCCCGGGTTTCTCGCGACGCTGGGCATCGCCGCTGGCGGCGGGTCGCGAGTTCACGCGCGCGGATCGACGAAACGGCGCCTGCCGAAGTCGCGGTGGTGGACGAAACGATGGCGGCGCAGTTCTGGGCCCGGCGTGGAGCCGCGGTCGGCCGCCGGCTGCACGAGGTCGAGGGCCGGTGGCGTGCGAGGTGGTCGGCGTCGCCAGGACTGCGAAGTATCACGGGACCTGCCTTCGAGACGCCGCGGCCCGTCTTCTTCTACGTGGCGCTGCGCCAGAACTCTCAGCGGCCGACGACGGCGTCTTGCAGCTGCGAGCGACGGCAGTCCGGCCGCGCTGGCGCCATGCGGCGCTGGGTCGCGCAGATCCACGCGCTCGACGCGAACGTGGCGCCGTCGGAGCTCATCACGCGCGCGAGCAGATTGGAGCGCACGACCTGGCGGCCCAGCCGGTTCCGGCGACCGATGCTGGTGGCGTTCGGCGGTTGCTCGCGCTGATGCCTGCGCGGCGGTCGGCCTCTACGGCGTGATGGCAGCCGACGGTCTGGTAGGGCTCTCGCGAGCTGGCGTCGCGAATGGCGCTCGGCGCGGAGCACGCGCGATCTGGTGCGGCTGGTCCTGGCGAAGGGCCTCGTGCTGACGGCGGGCATCGCGCCTCTGGGCACCGCCGCCGCTGCAGCTGACGCGATTGCTCGGTTATCTTCTCTATCAGGTCGATCCCTCGAGATCCGCTCGCTCGTCTCGGCAGTTGCGATCGTCGGCGCCGCGTCGCTCATGGCATGCGTGGTGCCCGGATGGCGTGTAACGAGAGAACGGATCCGCTATCGGCCCTGCGCGCGGATGACCGTCCGATGCTCAAGTTGGTCGCCTGCAGGCGACGGAAACGGATTGAAGCGCCCGCCGCTTTTTCGACGCATCGCCGCCTGAGGCCTCGTCTGCCGCCGGCGCTCAAGCGGCGCGCCGGGCGCCGATCGGCCGGACACGATTTCTGCGTACGCGACGAACGTCGCCATGGCGAGCAGCACCAGCGTGATCGCCGCCGAGCTCATCTCGCCGCGCACCAGATGGAAGACCGTCGCCGACACCATCACGATCATGATCCCGCCGGCCGCCCAGGCGACCAGCCACGGCATGATCCGCGTCAGTCCCGGGAAGTGTCAGTCCCACCGCGGCCAGCACTTCCGCGACGCCGAGGAAGAGCTGGAACCACCGCGGCAGCGACGCGTTCATCTGCTCGGCGATCTCCGGCGGCGGCGAGAGAAAGAGCCAGCCGTGAGCGAAGAACGCAACCGCGAGCAGCACCTGCAAGACCCAGAGCACGATGTTCATGACGTCATCTTCCTCCCCTACCAACACGTCGAACGACGGACCGCTCGAATCGACATCCTCCGGGAACTGAGCGGCTCGAGTCGCAGGGGGAGCCTAAGGTTTGACCCTCGGGCGGGCTCGAGAACCATCCTGATGCGCCATGTTGCCGGTCGAGCGCGAACTCGCCGCGCTCAAGTTCCATCGACGGCCTGTCCGCGCATCTGACGGACGTCCGCGAGCCGCACAAGGCGCTCCGCCATGCGCTGCGCGACACGCGCGAGTTCTTTCAGGCGACTCACGGCTGGCATCGCCACGCTTCGCGCCGGCCGTCCGGAGGCCGACCTGCTCTTCACGCTGCCCAAAGCAGACCGACTGGGATCTCGGCGTGCTTGACGCGCTACATCCGTCACACCCATCCGCCGGTTCAGCGCGACATGTTGATCGGATCGGTGCGGCGGCGTGGCGGCGCCTGGGGCGCGATCGCGCTCGTCCGTCCCGGGCCATGCGCTTCGATCGGGAGGATCGACGCCTGATCGGCGCGCATCGCCACGGCGCTGTCGGCGGCCGTTCACCGGATCGATCGCGACCGGCTGCTCGGCGTGCGAGACCGGATCGACCGGAAGATCATGGAGCAGATCCATCCCGAAGGATCTCTTCTATCAGATCCTCGACGGCATCCGGTCGCTGACCCTCTACGATCATTCGTCGGCGCTGCTCATCCGCGAGGAGGACGAGCGCGTCGCTGCGGGTGGTGGCGGAACGCAGATCGCCTGGACGAAGGCCAAGAGCGAGCGGATCGGGCTGCGGATTCCGATCACGCGACGACGCCGCAGCGCTGCTGCAGTCGGCGCAGGTCTACGGCTTCGATCGTCACGGCGACACGCTGGCAGGAGTGGAAGGGCCAGCCGGCGGGCAGGGCTTGCGCGCGCTGCTCGACTACAACAACCGCGACGACGCGGCGACGGCGAGCACGTGCGGGAAGCGTCGATGCTCTGTGCGCGCCGCTGGTCACGCGGGACAGCCTGGTCGGCGTGCTGAAGATCGCGGCGCGCTATCCCGAGCAGCTCAAGCCCTTCGACGCCGGTCGCCTGTCGAGCATTTAGCAATACGTAACTGAACGAAGTACAA
>ERZ1370068.7286-contig-6213_pt1 | contig 11311 bp, 16 predicted proteins | sample MGYA00561227_ERZ1370068 | MGnify/ENA primary metagenome ERZ1370068 (study PRJEB38410, sample SAMEA6850437) | metagenome | study: Metagenomic assessment of the ecological functions of the soil: analysis of the soil microbiota associated with the...
GGAAGCTGGTTCAGAAGCGATCCCGTCCTTCAGATCGCGGCCAAGCCAGTGGCCCGATTAGCGGGCGGGGGAAAGGACACGCAGGGGCTCGTCGTCCGGACAGAAGCCACGCAAGGGACATCAAACGGTTCGCGGGACAAGCATGGCGGCTGGCACGCCACGTTCTCGAACATGGCGTGCAGCGCTGCCCGCTACGCCGGGCATCCGCTGGCGTTCCTGACGGCCGTCCGGCTTGGTTCTGATCTGGGTGCAGTCGACCGGGCCGCTGTTCTCGCTTACAGCGACACCTGGCAACTCGTGATCAACACCTCGACCACGATCGTGACGTTCCTGATGGTGTTCTCTGATTCAGCGATACTCAGAACCGCGACACGCTGGCGGTGCAGCTCAAGCTCGCCGAGCTGATCATGGCGGCGACCGAGGCTGAGAATCGCTTCGGCGACTGCGGAGGATCTCTTCGGAGGAGGAGCTCGAGAGAGCTGCACAAGCGATTTCAACGCCGGGCCGACGAGATGCCTCGATCGTCCCGGGCAGCACGCGCGCGGCTCAAGCACGCCAATTGAGCAAGCAAATACGGCCGGTATCGATAGCGGCGACTGCGCGGATGCACGTCCTCGGTGAACCAGTCGGTCGGCAGCTCGTGGCCGAGGCCGGCTTCCTTGGCCTTGCGGTAGACCACGGAGCCTGCGGCGGCGAACTGGTAGCCGAGCCCGATATTGTTGATGAAGCAGGTGACCTCGCGTCGGACTGGCGGCCTCGGCGCCGGCCCGTGATCAGGTCCGGCAAGCGTCGGCAAGCTTGTCGAAGTCGATCTCCTCGCGCAGCTGACCAGCCGCGGCCTTGCGCCTTCTGCCTCGATCGCGACGCCCTTGGCGCGCGACGTGGATCGGGCTTCGGCTCGTGCGCAGTGCAGCATCGACGCGGTCGGCGCGCTTGATCGCGCTTGACCTCGATCTCCGGCCGCTTGATCGAGCTCAGGTGCATGCCCGGGCTCGATCCAGCGCTCGAAGAAGATGGGATCGATGCGAGTTGCTCGCGCACATCACGATGTCGGCGCCGCGCGATCGCGTCTTCCGGCTGCGTCGACCGGCGATCGACCTCGACGCCGAGCAGTGGCGCTCATCTCCTCGGCGAAGGCTTCGCGGTTTTCTCGGTTGGGACTGAAGCAGCGGATCGACGTCGATGTTGCGCACGCGCGCAGGCCGCCATCAGCTGCGCGCCGGCCTGCCAGCCGGAGCCGAGGATGCCGACGGTCGTGCGCATTCTTGCGGGCGAGATATTTGATGCCGAGCCCGTTGGCGGCGCCGACGCGCATGCGCTGCATGACGCCGTCGGGCAGGATCGCGAGCGGCTCGCCGTTCTCGACCGAGAACAGCAGCACCAGGCCGACATAGCGGCTGTTCGGCGCGGCCGGCACCTTTTCGCGGCGCGATGTTGTTGCCCGTCTTCGGGCCAGGTGACGATGTCGGAATTGATGCGGACCGCGCCGACGCCGAACTTCGGGACCACGCCGTCCATGGATTTCGAGACTATAGAGCTGCATCAGGACGCGTCGTCGGCTGGCGAAGCAAAGTCGGATCGGGTGCGGCGAGATCCCCCGCCCTTCCGCCAGTTCGATGTAAGCCTCTTCCATGCGGTCGATGTATCTTCGGGCATGGTGGTCAGCGGTTTCTCCGACGTCATCGTTGGATACAAAATGAGGGTCATGCGGGCTCCGTCGCTCTGCGAGGCGCAACCCAACATAGCGGAACTCCGCTCGCCGGGATGGCGCGTTCATTGGCGCGGCTTTCGCGCCTCCCATGCGGCCGCTGAATCGTAACGGTCCCGGAAAACGGATGTCGAGGAACTGCTCGCCAATACCACTCGCGGGCTTGAGCGGTATCGCGTCGAAGTGCGGCCAGGGTCTGCGTCGATCAGGCGGCCGGGCCGCAACTGCAATGACCGGGGTGCATCGAGGCGATGGCGCCGCTCAGATTTGTTTACCAAACCAGTGCAGCCCGTCACGCGTGTCGAGCCGCCGTCGGCGCCGACAAGTTGAATCGACTTTGCGCGCGCGCCGCTTATCGTGGAGAGCGGTCATCAGCAAGCCGGGGCTGCCCGACGCGGCAAGCAGGTCAAAAAAATCCGAGGAGAATACGCTTTGCCGAAATTCTCCGCGTGGTCGCACCCCTCCCATCTGATGTTCGCGGTCGCGGAGCGCCGCATCGCACTGTCTCGGGCGCTGCTTCGGCCCTGCTCGCCGGGCCTTCGGGTGTCTGGCGGACGCCGCTCCGGCGTGGGGGCTTCTTCAGTCCCTACGGGTGGTACGGCTACTACAGCTATCCGGCACCGGTCCCCAGTCGAAGGCCGCAGCGCCGCGCCGGCGCGGGCGGGAAAGGGCCGAGGCGAACAAAGAAGTGGGCTTCGGCGAGATGCCGAAGGGCCCGGGCTGCAGATCGTCGTCTCGATCGATCACCAGCGGGTGACGCTGTTCAGCAACGGCGTGCGGTCGCAGGGCCGGCGTCCGACCGGCGTGCCTCGGACATCCGACCCGATGGAGCGCCTTCAGCATCATCGAGAAGGACCCGCTACCACCGCTCCGATCTCGTACAGCAATGCGCCGATGCCGTCTGGCGCAGCGCATCACCTGGAAGTCCGGGGTGGCGCTGCACGAAGGCGTGCTGCCGGGCTATCCGGCCTCCCACGGCTGCATCCGCATGTCCCAGGACTTCGCGCAGAAGCTGTGGCCTACGAACCTCGCTTTCCGGCGCACGCGTGATTGTTGCGCGCGGCGAACTGGCGCGTCTACGACTTCGAGCACCCGAAGCTGTTCGTGCCCAAGCCCAGTCCCGGCGAGCCAGAGGTCGCGGTGAATGCGACGACCGACGGATACAGAGCCGCACTCAATCACGATTGCCCAGGCGACACCATGCCGGATGCGCGCGAGGGCGCAACGGCGGCTGCGGCGGAGTTCCGGGCCTCACAGGCCCGCGACCGGCGACCGTGGCGGCACCGAGAGCGCGGCGACATCGTCGGAATCGATGAAGCCTGTGGAGGACGTGGCGGCAGAGCCGACGCAACCGGCGCGCCGGCGACACCGGTCGCAGGTCGCGCCGGCCGCCGCCCAGCCGCGCGCGTCCGGAGAAACCGCGCCTGCCGGCAGCGACATCATCAAACCCCCGCGCCTACTGATCGATCCGGCCGAACCGGTCACGCCGCGCACGCGGGTGGCCGAGCAGCCGGTCGAGCGTTAGCGGGTCAGGTGGCGGTCCCCGTCAGCCGCAAGGAAATGAAGATCTTCGTCCGGCAGGCGTCTTCGTGCCGCTCTTCGACATGCCGGTCGTGATCGACGAACCCGATCGGCCGCTCGGCACTCAACGTCCTCACCGCGATGGAGGTGACCGACAACGGCATGCGGTGGAATCTCATGACGATCCCGACCGACGCCTTCCGGCAACCGGTGCAGAGACCAAAGGGGCTACAGCGGGCGGCAGAGGTCCGGGGAGCCGTCCATGACCAGCCATGCAGCTGAAGCCTTCCCTCGACCGCGGCGGAAGCGCTCAATCGCATTGCGATGCCGAAGGAGGCCGACCGATCATCAGCGAGCCTCTTGATACCGGGGTCATCCCTGGTGATCATCGCTGACGAGTGGACCTCGGCCGGGAAACCGGCCGGTACACGGAATTTCATCGTCCCTTCTCCGACATTAGTCGCTTGCCTTCGCCGGTGGTGGCGCGAAAAGCGATCGGGTAGGCTCGCAAGCAGCCTGCCGGTCAGGCGACGCTGCATGCCTCGGCGGGCTTGGGAGGAAAAACATGCACAGCGCAGGTAGACCGGCTGCCGTCGCAACGAGCGCAACGGCCGCGTCCGTGCTGGATCATGCTCGCGGCCGAGCCGCTGCTGGCTCAGACTCCCATCGGCCCGTGATCCGCCAACCCCAAGAGAGTGCAGGTCGTCGTGCCGTTCGCCCCGGGCAGCGCCACCGACATTCTTCCGCGAACGGTGTTCGAGCACGTCGTCGGCGCAAGGTCGGCCAGACCTTCATCATCGAGAACCGCCCGGGCGGCGGCAGCACGATCGGCGTCAGCGCCGTCGCCAAGGCCGGACCCGGACGGCTACACGATCCTGGTTCATTCCAACGCGCCTGGTCACCGCGCCGGCGATCCAGAGCATGCCCTACGATCCGGTGCAGGATTTTTCCGGCATCACGCCGCTCGGCAACGTGCCGCTGGTGCTGGTGATCTCGCCGGACAAGAACATCAAGACGCTCAAGGAACTCGTAGCCGCGGCCAAGGCCAAGCCGGGATCGATCAACTACGCCGCCGCCGGCATCGGGACGCCGCCGCATCTGACCATGGAGCGCTTCCGCCTTGCCGCGGGCTTCGACGGGCCAGGTCGTTCCGTTCAGGGGCGCGCCGGAGGCGCTGACGGAGCGTGAGCCGGGCGCGTGGACGTCTACTTCGCCCCGATCACGCCCGCGCTGCCGCTTCATCCGGGACGGCAAGCTCCTGGCGCTTGCGGTGTCGAGCTCGAAGCGCGCCGCCGCTTTGCCGGACGTGCCGACCACGGTCGAGGCGGGCTTTCCTGATTCCGATTTCGATTTCTGGATCGGCATGGTCGTGCCCAAGAAGACGCCGCGCGACATCGTCAGCCGCGCATGCACCAGGAGACGGTCAAGGGGCTGGACGACTCCGTCGGTGAAGGAGAAGCTCGCCAAGCTCGGCGTCGAGGAGATGATCATGACGCCGGACGGATTTCGACGCGCGCATCGCGCAGCGAGGCCCGCATCGCCGTGGCGCTCGCCAAGGCGGCCGGCATTTCACCGAAGTGATGCCGCGGCATGGCAGGTCGGATGGCCGCGGCGCACCGGGACGCTGTTTCGAGACGGGTGTTGCGCAACCCGCCCAGGACGTAAGAACGGAGCAGGCATCAGCGGTGTTCGAAGGCTTCACCCGCACCGAGATCAAGACCTCAGGCGCGCGCATCGTCACGGTGCACGGCGGCAAGGGGCCGCCGCTGCTGCTCATGCACGGCAATCCGTTCTCGCACGTCTCCTGGCACAAGGTCGCGCCGCGGCTGGCGCAGCGAGTTCACCGTGGTCGCCACCGATCTGCGCGGCTACGGCGATTCTGAGAAGCCGCCGGGCGGCGACGATCACAGCGGCTACTCGTTCCGCGCCATGGCGCAGGACCAGATCGAGGTGATGGCGGCGCTCGGCTTCGCAGCGCTTCTATGCCGCCGGCCATGACCGCGGCGCCCGCGTGCTCCACCGCATGTGCCTCGACCATCCGGACAAGGTCGCGCGCGCGGCGATCCTCGACATCATCCCGCAGCATCACCTGCTCAACAACGTGACGCGCCAGTGGGGCACGTTCTCCTGGCACTGGTTCTTCATGATCCAGCCCTACGATTTTCCCGAGCGGCTGATGGGCGCCGATCCCGACTATTTCATCGAGAAGAAGCTCGCCAAGACCAAGCAGGGCCTGAGCTTCTTCGATCCGGCGGCGCTCGCCGAATACAAGCGCTGCTTCCGCAATCCCGCGACCATCCACGCCATGTGCGAGGACTATCGCGCCACCCACGGCGTCGACCTCGACATGGACAGCCGAGGATTTTGCCGCCGGCCGCAAGATCGCGCTGTCCGCTGCTGCTGCTGTGGGGCGCGACCGGCGGCGTCGGCCGCAACCACAAATCCATGGAGATCTGGCCGCGCTATGCGGCCGATATCCGGGCGGGCAAGGCGCTGCCCTGCGGGCACTATCTTTCGGAAGAAGCGCCGGATGAAACCTTACCGCGAGCTTCGCGAGTTCTTTGTCGCGGACAGGCGGAAAAGCCGCCTGAACGGATTTACCGGCTTGCAGACGACCAAACCGCGACGCCCCTGGTACACCGTTCTCTATATCCAGGTCGCTGATCGCCATCGCCGTCGGCGTCCTCATCGGCCACTATTTTCCAACGCCGGCGCCGCGCTCAAGCCGCTGCGGCGACGGCTTCATCTGCGCTCATCAAGATGATGATCGCGCCGGTCATCTTCTGCACGGTCGTGCACGGCATCGGCTCGATGCGCGACCTCAAGAAGGTCGGGCGTGTCGGCGTCAAGACGCTGTTCTATTTCGAGGCGGTCGTCGACCGCTGGCGCTGGTGATCGGGCTCGTGGTCGGCAAGCTGCTGCAGCCCGGCAAAGGGCTTCGACATCGATCCGACCACGCTCGATGCCAATGCGGTCGCGAGCTACGTCAATCGCGCCAAGGAGGAGGGCTTCGTCGCCCATCTGCTGGCGATCATCCCCGACACCTTCATCGGCGCTTTCGCCAGGGGCGATCTGCTGCAGGTCCTGCTGGTTTCGATCCTCACCGGCTTCGCCATCGCGCGTCTCGGCGAGCTCGGCGAGCGGATCAACGCCGTCATCGATGGCGATGGCAAAGGTCTTCTTTGGCGTGATCAAGATCATCGTGCGCGCGGCGCCGATCGGTGCGTTCGGCGCCATGGCCTTCACCGTCGGCGCCTTCGGGGTCGGCTCGCTCGTGGAACCTGATCGAGCTGATCGCGACGTTCTATCTCACCAGCATCCTGTTCGTGCTGGTCGTGCTCGGCACCATCGCGCCGAGCTCGCCGGCTTCTCGATCCTGCCGCTTCATCGCCTACATCAAGGACGAACTGCTGATCGTGCTCGGCACCAGTCTCGTCGGAGACGGTGCTGCCGCACATGATCCAGAAGATGGAGCGCCTCGGCGCCTCGAAATCGGTGGTCGGCCTGGTGATCCCGACCGGCTACAGCTTCAATCTCGACGGCACCAATATCTATATGACGTTGGCGACGCTGTTCCTGGCGCAGGCCACCAACACGCCGCTCACGATCGGCCCAGGAGCTCGGCATCCTCGCCATCGCCATGATCACGTCGAAGGGCGCCTCGGGCGTGACCGGCGCGGGCTTCGTGACGCTCGCGGCGACGCTCGCGATCGTGCCCGACATCCCGATCCAGTCGCTCGCCATTCTGCTCGGCATCGACAAGTTCATGAGCGAATGCCGCGCGCTGACCAATCTGGTCGGCAACGGCGTCGCCACCGTCGTCATCAGCCGGTGGGAGGGCGAGCTCGATGTCGAGCGGTTGAACGAGGCCATGGCGCATCCCATCGCGCTCGGCGAGGAGCTCGAAGACCAGCCGGTCTGATGTTCCGCGCGCCCGTTTCCGCAAGCGAAGCATATAGGTCTGCACGGCGCGCAATTCATCGCGGCGCGCATCCCGTTGCGTTGGGCCAGACGCGACTGTGGCCGATCGACCACAACACCGACAAACCTGCGGTCGCATTGGCCACAGATGTTGACGCTAACACCCGGCCTCGCCAGGATGATCGCGGTGGTTCCCGCAAGGGATCAAAAGGGAACGCGGTGCGTGCACTTCGCACAATGCCGCGGCTGCCCCCGCAACTGTAAGCGGCGAGCCTTCGACCATAAGTGCCACTGAGAACGGCGCGTGTTCCCGGGAAGGTGGTCGGCGGCGATGACCCGTGAGCCAGGAGACCTGCCACCGCGGAAGTCACGCGCGGGCGCAGCAGGCGGGGTGTCCTGATGTTGCCGGACCGGTTGCACCGAACCGCGAAGCGGTGAGGGGCCAGACGGCGGCAGTTCGCGGTGACGAGTTGTTGCCGCGGGTATCGTCGTGTCCGTTCCCTTTGGTAGTGACGCAGATCGATCTGGGCCGGCGATTGCGCCGAGCGCGACGCAAAACCGTCTCGGCGTCGCAGAGCGATCGATCCCATCGAGCTCTACGCCGCGGCGATCGACAGCTCCGACTATGTCGCGCGCGTGGCGCCGCTTATCCGTCAGCGCGTGCGGGCAAACCGGCGATCTGCTCGATGTCGGCGCCGGCGGCGGGCAGCTCGGACACGCGCTGCGGGCGTCAAACCGCCGCTGGACCGCGATCGAGCCCTCGGCGCACATGCGCGCGCGGCTTGCGCGCTTCGAGGACCCGCCCCTCATCATCGCCAGCGGTTGGGATGCGGCCGACGTACGCATCGGCGGGCATGACACGGTTCTTGCCGCCAATATCGCCGGCGCCGTTGCAAGAGCCGAATGCATTCCTCCTGCGTTGCCTGGCCTGGGCGCGTCGCACCGTGATCTGGGTCGTGCCGGCGCAACACGGCCCGCGCGGTATGTGTTTCGCCGGATGCCTTCCCGCGTCGTGGCACGGCGAGGATGAAACGCCAGGCGTCGACGTGGTCTTGCGCGCGCTTGCGCCATCGGCGCAGCCGCATTCGGTCGCGATCGGGGAATGGACGTTCTCGGGGATCGTCGCCGATGTAGCGGAGCTGGCGAACTATCTCGCCGACCGGCTGGGCTGGCCGGCGACAGCCGTCGGCCGGACATGAGCGCGCATCTCGCCGCGCCAGGCGAAACCCGATGCGGGCGGCTACCGGCTCGACATTCCGAGACGATCCGCAGTTCTCGTCATGGGCACATGACAGAGGGGCGTCGGTGATTAGGTCGACGGTGCGATCGGTCGCAATGAGTGCAGTCGCTCGTGTCAGGCGCAGCCTGGCTAGAGCCAGCATCCGCGCAAGTCTCTCTGGGCGAAGTCGTCAGTCACGCCTGGTGGACAGCCCGGAGCCCGCGCAAGCGCGTGACCGGCACGGTCCAGGTCATCGGACGCGACCTCGCATGCCGCGGGACTCGCCGGCTGTCGCTCCGGCCCCGGCCGGCGCAGCGGGCGCCAACGTGGTCGGTCCGGTGCAGATCATCGAGAACTCCGAGATCGAGCGCTCGACGGCGAAGTCGGTGACCGAGCTGCTCGCGCAGAACGCCGTCGGCTTCATGAGCGAATGGACGCCCGGCCAGACCTCGATCAACATCCGCGGCGCCGCCACCGATGGCCAGGGCGCGCGACTTCAAGAGCCAGGTGCTGGTGCTGATCAACGGTCACCGCGCCGGCACCGCCAATCGTCTCCAAGATGTCGCTCGCCGACATCGACCGCATCGAGATCGTGCGTGGCCCGTCCTCGGTCATCTACGGCAGCCAGAACATGGGCGGCGTGATCAACATCATCATGAAGACCGGCCGCACCGCGCCGGGCACGTTCGTGGAAGGCGAGCGGCGGATCGTGGGGCCTCGATGCAGGGCAAGGCGCAGAACGGCGGCGTCTACAAGGGCTTCGACTGGTACGTCGGCGCCTACGGCGGCAGCGCGACGATTTCCGGATCGCCGGCGGCGACCGGCGAGCTCAACACCGCCTGGACGCGGCGTTCGGCGTCACCGGTCGCTCGGCTATCAGATCGACGAGAACAACCGGGTTGATTTCAACAGTCCGCACCGACGGCGTCTACGACGCCGGATTTCGCGGCTCGAGCGCCAACATCTTTGCCTCCGACAACCGCTACAACTAGCTCGTTCGACGTCAGCTACACGCGGCGAGACGCCCGACCGAGCGGCTCAGCTGGTTCTTCCAGGCCTACGGCGTCAACGACGTCGACGACCTCAACAATCCCTCGCCCCTGAGCGCGGCCGATCAACCCCGCGCACCTCGCTCGACCGCAACAAGCGCCATCTCGACATCATCGGCACGCGCTTCGCAGCCGCGCGTCAATCTCTTTAGCAGCAATGAGCTGCTGCTCGGCTGGGATGCCGAGCGCAGCTGGCTGCGCTCGACCGCTGACCGCGCCGGCCTGCAACGACGCGATCGTGCCGCAAGCTCGCGCCCACCGACAACAATCAGAACGAAAGCGTCAACGCCGTTCTACCTCGAGGATGTCGCAGACGCTGCTCGACGACCGGCTGACGCGTGCGCGGCGGGGTGCGCCGGACCTACGGGCACGACGACGCTCGATCCGACCCCTTCGCGCCCACGCTGATCCCGGGGCAAGCAACTACCAGGCGACCACCTACGCGATCGGTGCGTCGTACCAGGCGCTGAACTGGCTCACCTTCCGGACCGGCGCCTCGTCAGGCTTTCGCGCGCCGACCGCGACCGAACTCGGCGCCAATTTCACGACCGCCGTTCACCGGCAACGTCACCTTCGGCAACCCGAGCCTGCAGCCCGGAAACGAGCAAACAGATCGAAGTCGGCGCGACAGTCTCGACTGGAACGCCATGCAGCTCGACGCCGCGCTGTTCCAGAACACGATCCTCGACCGCATCACGAGCCAGGTTCGTCAGCTCGACCAGCGCCGGTTACCATCTCCGACACCATCAACAATCCGGGCGAGATCATGCGTGCAGGGATCGAGCTGCAGGCACAAGCTCGACATGCTCAGGGCGTTCCACATTGCCGCGGGGCAACTGGCGCTGGACCACCTTCAGCAACGCCTACTACAATTTCAACATGGTCGACCGCGGTGCGCTGCCGGCCGCCGGCACGACCCGCGCGACGCGCGTCTACGAATACGAGGCCATGGTCGGGACGCGCTTCGGTGAGTATGGAACCGGTCGCGCGTGGGGCGACTGGAATTTGGAGATCCGCGGGCTCCTGCGCGGGCCGATGTGGTACAACACCGAGGAGCGGCTTCTGCTTCCGGGCCAGCTGGTCAACGTCACCGCCTATCGCAAAGAGCCCGTTCTGGGTGTGGTACACGCGCTACGAGGTCGAGTGTCTCCAAGGGGATCACCCTGTTCGCGGCGGTCAACAACATCTTCGACATCAACCAGCACCCGATCTTCATCGCGCTCGACCAGACCCCTTGCATCGCAAATCCCGACCTTCCAGAATGGCGCATGCGGCAATTCGATGCCGGGACGCGAGTTCGTCGTCGGCCTGCAAGGACGGTGGTGATGCGGGCCTCGCTGGCCGGCGATTGTGGCGGCGGCGTGCGCTCTGGCGCCGCTCATCGCCACCGCGGGCGAGCCGACCGTCGTGCGCGACGGGCTTCGATCGGGTCGTGACGCTGCCCGCGCCGCCCCAGCGGATCGTGACGATCTTCGCATCCAATACGGAGATGGTCGCGGCTTTGGGCCTCACCGATCGCATCGTCGGGATCGAGGCCTATACGCGCTATCCGCCCGAGGTGGTGAGCAAGCCGCTGGTCGGCGGCCGGCTCGGCTTTTCGGTGGATGCCGTGGTGGGATTGCGGCCCGACCTCGTCGTCGTCACGCCGGCGCGGCAGGCCGTCAACCAACTCCTCGATCCGATGGAGCGGCTGGGCATTCCCGTCCTCGTCCTGCTGCAGCGAAGCGTGCCGGAAATCTTCGCCAATATCCGCCTGCTGGGACGCGTGGCCGGCGTGCCGGACTGGAGCGAGGCGCTGGCCGGCCGCCTCGAGCGTCGCCTCGCCGTCACCACGCAGCGCGTGCAGGGCCGCCAGCCGCCGCGCGCAGTCATGATCACGGGCCGGGTCGGAAA
>ERZ1370068.6603-contig-5576_pt1 | contig 11306 bp, 16 predicted proteins | sample MGYA00561227_ERZ1370068 | MGnify/ENA primary metagenome ERZ1370068 (study PRJEB38410, sample SAMEA6850437) | metagenome | study: Metagenomic assessment of the ecological functions of the soil: analysis of the soil microbiota associated with the...
TTTGCCTTGTTCTGACGCCGGGAGGAAAGATCGGGGAGAGGCGCGCTCCTGACCGGCGCGGACCTGCGTCGCGTGCCCTGGGACGTCCTGCTGCTTTTCGGCGGTGGCTCGCGCTCGCGGAGGCGATCCAGGGCAGCGGCTCTGTCCGCGGTCCTGGGCGACGCGCTCTGCCGGCATCGGTGCCCGGCCGCTGGTCGCCCTGATCGCGACCATGGTGGCGCTGCTGGTGATGTGGACCGAGTTCAATCTCGAACGTCGCGACCGCGGCGACTTTCATGCCGATCCTCGCCGCAATTGCCGCGACCTTCGGACTATCCGGTTTCGCAGCTCGTGGTTCCGGTCGCGCTTGCCGCGTCCTGCGGGTTCATGCTGCCGGTCGGAACTCCGCCGAATGCGATCGTGTTCGGGACCGGGCGGCTCACGATGCAGGAGATGATCGGCGCGGGATGGCGCGTGAACCTCGCCGCGATCGTCATCGTGACTGCGGTCTCGTTGCTCGTGATCCCGCTGATCGCCTGAGCGGCTACTTCAGGCTGGTCTTTTTTCAGGATGCGGCCGTTCGAGAGATCGAGGTCGCAGCGGAAGGCCGAGAAGGAGAGGGCGACCAGGGGCTCGCGGCTCTCGATCCGGTAGTAGTGGTCGTCCACCTCCGGCTGCTCGGCCTGCCAGAGCATCCTCGCCGGAGGGCGAATAGGCGCGAATGTTCTGCACCGGCTCGCGGCTCTGCGCCTCGCGACGCCGTACGTCGGCATGTCGAGGAAGGCGTCTGGGTCGAGCAGCACGATGGCGCGGCCATCCGCCCAGAAAGCGTCGCGCACCATGTATTCCATGCGCAGCGGCTTGCCGTCGATCTTGACGATGTCGCCGTCGTGGCTGACGGCGCGCGCCGGTGTCAGGTGGCATAGCTGACGATTATCTCACTCGCGGGGTCCTTGGGGTCGAACTCCGAACTGACGCTGCCCCAGGAATACTCGTACGGCGGTGCACCGAGCGCGGTCCGAAGCCAGGCGCTCGTGCTTTGCGTTCCGCTCGCGCTCGGTCGCGGTCGTCCACGGTCCCGCGTCGTCCGACGTCAGTCCGGAGGGCCACGAACACCTGATGAAGTTTTCTCCCTGGAAGATCAGCGTCGCCGCGACACCGGGTTCGGGATCGATCGCAACGTGTCGCCAGTCTTCGAGGCTCGTTCGCAATCTGCTCCCGGGCGCCGTTGCCGATCGCGGAGCGCAGGAACTCGGTGCGCTGCGTCGCGCCGCGAATCGTTCCGCCCGCGAACACGATCGAGCCGTCGGACACGTCGATTCTCATCTCACGGCCCCAGCGGGAAGTCGCCCACGTAGCGCAGGCTGGTCTCGTACGAAGGTACTACGATCTGCGGAAGCCAACCAGTTCCATGCCGCGCGTTCTCGAGTGCAAGACCAAAATGCCGCGGGCGTGTCCTCGACGACTTCATAGGCTGCATATTGCGTACGCATCGGCCGGACCCGGTGCGGTGCAATCTGTAGTCCGCGATTGAGACGCGCCGGCGCTGTCGCCGGCCCGCCGGATGGCGTTGGCCGTCGTATAGAAATTGCCCTGGCCGGGAAGCCCGCGTAGATGAGCTTGCCCTTCTTCAGCACGATGTCCTTGAAGCGATCGATGCCCGGGTAGTCGCCCTTGCCCTGCAATGTCCGCGCGAACCGGCTTGGGAGGCCAGCGCCTCCGATCCTGCCCTGCGCAGAGCGCCGCCGAAACCACCGACGAAATATCCGGCCGTCCCGGCGCGTCGCACTCATGCGGCCCGCGTCGCTGTCCGGCTCGCGGAAGTACTGGAAGTCAGGGTCGGCGCCGAAGATCATTGCGACCGGCGACGAGCTGATCGCGATGTTCGCGACGCGTGCTGCGAATCCTGCACGGCGTCCAGCGGCCCTCCCGTCGAGAGCGTCGGGTCCGGCATGGGTGCCGACGGTCAGGACGATGCTGGACGGAGAGATGAGCGTGCTGCCTTGCATTGCGCAGGCGAGTCCGCTGCCGAACTGGCCGCAGGGATCGGCTCCATTGCACTGGCGACGGCAGCCGCGTGGGCGCCGCCGGACCAGCGCATGTATTCGATCCAGGACAGCGGCGATCACCGTGATCTGCACGCAGTTCCCGTCCTGCGTCGCGAGGCAGGGGCACCGGGTCGAAACCGCCCGGATCGGTGAACGCGAGCGGATTGTTCAATGCGTAGGCGTAGCGGTTGAGCCCCTGGCCGTCAGTACGGCCGCGTGGCGTACGGGTCGGCGCTGATGAAGCGGACCCAGCTGCGGGTCGTAGACCCGCCCGTTCATGGTGGATCAATGCCGAGGTTGTCGAGGTGCTCGTGGCCCGTAAATCCGTCGCGAGTCGCCGCCGCGATCTTCGCGAGGTCGGCGGCTGTCGGTATCCCGGCCCAGTGCGGCTTGCGACGGTCGCCGAACGGCCCAAAGCTCTCTGCGACGAGCACATTGCCCGCGGCATCGACAACCTTGTCCGGTGCTGCCAAGGTGGTCCAGCGTCAGGTAGCGCATCGCCGGCGGCGAGCCGTCGCTTCGCCGCGAGTTGCACTGCGACTCCGCCCGGCGTCAGGACGTAGTTGCGCCAGCTCGTGGCACCGCCGCTCGTTGTCTTCTCGAAGAGACCGCTTGCGTAGAGCGTTGTCTCGGTCGTGCTGCCGCTCTTCGCGACCTGTTTCCAGCGATTGCCTTCCGGCCCATATGAGAACGCGCTGGAGTTTCCGTTTGCCTGTGCAATCGAGACTGGGCGGTTGTCGCTGCTCCAGGCGATTGACCGCGGCGCCGCGGCTCGTCATGTTCCCGTTGGCGTCGTAGTCGTAGGTCTGCGTGCCGTTCGAGATGACCGCGTGCTTGCGCGATCGCGTGATAGGCGAAGCAGGGCGCCGTGCCATTGCACACGTCCGACCGGCGCCGGATGTTTCCGATCGCGTCGTAGTCGAGCGAGAGGTTGACCGTGCCGTTCCTGCGCGATTCCGCGAGGCGGCCCAGCGTGTCGTAGCGGAACTCCTCGAACAGCTCCTGAGCTCAGGTCGCGCCGCGAATCCAGAGTTTCCTGCGCGCGTCCCAGGCGATAGGCAAGGTCCTGGATCGCCGCGCCGCCGCCCGTGCCTGACTGGCGATACTCGAGGTCGCCTTCGACCGGCGAATAGCCGCTGACGACTCGCAGCGATGCGCCCAGCGTTTCGTCGAGCACATGGCCGGCGGCATCCTGCGCGTTCTGCCTCCAGAAATACTCACCTGGTGCGTCGGCGTTTCCGATGCGCGAGACGCGCCCGTCGTCGTAGTCGTGACGGATCCGCAAGGGCTTCCGGCACCCGCCGACGGATACGTGATCGTGTCGAGCAGCCCGAGCGCGTTGTAGGTGTAGTCGAAGCGGTAGCTGCCGTCGGAGACGATAGTCTGGGTCGCCGGCCGGCCGATGCTGTCGTAGGTGAAGGTCTCGGAATAGCCTGGACCGGAGAGACTCGCGAGCCGGCCGATGTTCTTCTTTGTCGCGGTCGAGCCCCAGGTCCAGTTCGAACGTGCCGTCCGGGGGCCGTGCGCTTCGTGAGACGTCCGAGGGCGTCGTATTCGAATCGCGTGACCTGTCCTTTCGCGTCGCGCAGCGCCGTGGTTTCCGCCGAGCGGGATTGCGAGTCCAGGTCCAGCCACCGAGGTCGGCATCGGTGACCGCGACCTTCATCCCGAGCGGGCTGTACGCGATGTTTCGCGACTGTGTTGTTCGCGGCATCCCGAACTCGCGTCAGCGAGCCGAATGCGTCGTACTCGTAGCGGGTGCGCCTCGCCCGCCGCATCCACGACTTCGTTTGGGCCGCCCCATGCACTGCGCGTGGCGGTCGTCGATCGACTGAGGCGCATCAGTCTCGGTCACCGCGAGCCCGTCGTATCGCAGCGCAGTTGCGCGCCGGATCGTGCCATCCGCCGCCACGAGCTGTTTCGCCGGTCTGGCGCGCCGAGGCTGTCGTAAGTGAAGGCTTCGTAGCCCGGCGGGATAGTCGCCGTCCCAGTGAGGCAGGTCGCGGCGTATGACCTGGCCGCGATCGCCGGAATGGATCATCGCGACGGAACGGCCGCCGCCGGGCTCCTGTGTTTCGAGCCGGAACCCGCGCTCATGCTGGTCGACCTCGAGCCAGGCCGTAACCCGGGCGGCGCCCGTGACATCAAGGTCGTCCTGCCGCAGACGGTATTTCCCGCGCGGGTCGCAGGTCTTGCAGGATTCGCGGGTCCATCGCGTGCCGGTGCCATCCGGCTGGGTTTCGCGGACCATGCGGCCGAGGGCGTCGTATTCCCAACGCATCTGCGAGCCGTTCGGATCCGTAAAGCTGAGCGGCAGTCCTCGGCCCTCGTCCCAGTCATAGCGCGAAACCTGCGAGAGCGGATCCGGTGATCCGCACCGGCAACTGCCCGCGCGGGCCCCAGTTCGTGGCGACCGAGCGCGCAGCCATGCCGGCGCCGGTCACCTTTTCGTTTGCGCGATGTTTCCGAATGCGTCATACGAGAGGTTGTAGGTCACCCGCCAGCTGCCGTCGCCCGGCATCAGGCGAACACGCGTCGGCCGGCATTTGAGCCCGTCCCAGTCCTGGTCCGCCTCGCGCGTGATCGCCGTGCCGCCCGGCAACGTGTGACTTGCGGTCACCTCAATCGCCTGGGTGCGGCCGAGGCACCAATTCACGGTGTCGTTGAGAATGCTCGAATGAAGCGTGCGCAGGCTGGATGACGATCCGGCGTTCGCGCCGCCTGCGATCTCGGTGGTCGTCGTCGTCTCGTCGGTGATGCGGCCGGAAGTCGCATCGACCGCCGCGACGCTTCGCACGGTGCGGGCGATCTCGCTGCCGTCGAATGCGCCGCCATCTCGAAGCGGCGCTCCGTCGTGCTCGCGGGATACGGAAAGCGCCGCAGGCTCATCGCGCTGCCGAGATCGAGCTTCGACCAGCGGTGCTCGGTCGAGGACACGGTCTTGCCCGATGCCTGCCGCACCGAACCTGCGTATCCGGCAGCCCCAGTGAACGGAAAATCCTGGCGGCGCGTCAGCTCCGTCGTGAGCGGAGCGTCGCCCGTCAGGTCCGTGCGCGTAGAACTTCCGGAATCCTAGCGAGCCGCGGCCCTGCACGTTGTGCCGCAGGCCTTCGTAGCTGAATCTCGTCGCTTCGAGTTGTCCTTCGCCGCTGCCATCGGTCACCGTGAGCGTCGAAACGACGGAATCGTTCGTCTGAATGTCGTGTCGGGCCATGCGGCGAGGGCTTCCCGGCTTGTGCACGGCAGGCATCGGTCAGTGGCCGGTACGCGAACTCGCGCGACGACGCCGAAACCGTCTTTCGCGGCAAGCAGGAGATCGGGCACGGGGCCGGTGCGGTAGCGGACGCGCACCTGGTTCGCCGTGCGCATGGCGATGTCGTCCAGGCCGTCACCATCGAGGTCGCGGCCGGCGATTGCCGGCGGCGTTCTCGTGGGGTATGCCGGTGTCGACAGGCGGCGCGACAGAATCGGCGAGCGAGATTGCCGACCAGCCAGTTCGTGGGCGCCGCGCAGGAGAATGTCGTCGCGCCCGTCGCCATTCCAGTCGAGCGCGAAAGAGCTCCGCCACGCCGGTCCACGCCGGGCCCTGTATTTCGTTCAGGAGCCGACTTGAATCAGACAAGCCCGGGCGCACGCGCACGAAGCCGGTCAGGTGCTTGTAAGCGAAATCGGTGCAACCGTCGTCGTTGAAGTCGAGCGGGACTGCGCTCGAGAGCGGCATGTCGAGCCGATCGGTTCCGTACTCGCGCGTCGGAGATCCGCGCGATCGAGTAGTTCTCGTTCATGAGGAGTTCTTCCGCGCCGTCGGCGTCAAGGTCGACGCGCACTCCGGGCCGCCCGATGAAGTCGCCGCCTTCCGGAGTTCGAATAGGCTCTCGCAATCCACTGGTCGTACAGGGTCACCGGCGCGCTGAAAGCCGCCGCCGGCCAGGCCGTAGCGGGCGCGTACCGCTGAGGCTGCTGAGCTGTCGGATCCGAGGCTTCCGACCAGGCGATATCGCCCGAGGCCGTCGCCATTCAGGTCGGCGCCACGCAAATCGCGCGCGCCCGTCGGCAGCGCGATGCCCGTATCAACACGGGAGCGGCGAGACCCGATGGCGCACCTGCCGCAATTGCCCAGGTCGCGCGCCGGCGAAGACCATGGAGGAGGTCGGCGCGACCGTCGCCGTTAGCATCGAACGGCACGCCGATGCCGTGTCGGCAGGGAATTCCCGTGTTGACTGCGGGCCCGAACGCGCGATCCGGCGACGCTCAGCCGGTAGCGGATCGTGAGCGACGCAGCGTCGGTCGCCGCCCGCCCACAGGATGTCGTTGCGGCCGTCGCCATCGATGTCGGCGAGATTCCAGGCCTGTTCGTGGGGCATCGCCACCTGTACCGGGACCTGGGCTGAGACGCGCTGACGGCCGAAGTGCCCGCAATGCCGTCCTGCCATTCGAATGTCGGTCGGCGCCAGGCAATCCGTGCCGCCGGCGCCGCACTCCTTGATGGAAGCGAGGCGGCTGCGGCCACTCGGACGAAGAGCTGGCTCGTAAGCCGAGGTCATAGCGTCGCGCTACCGAGCCGTCCGTAGGAGCACGTCGATGCGATCCGAGGCGCATGACTTCGCGTACCGGCATGCCGGCGACGTAACCTGAGTCGATCTCCTGGTTCCGGCCGCTGCTCGTAAGTGAACGCGACCTGGTGCGAGGCGGCGATGCCGTTGCCGGGATTCGCGTTGTACTGGATGTTCGCGATGCGAAACGCGGTGCTGCCCGATTCCTCAGCATAGCGGTAATCGATGACGTTGCCGGCGACGGTCGCGGATGCGGTTGAGCGCCCAGCTGCGCGCGCCGTTCGTGGACGGACCCGTCGATCCGTCGATGCGCGAGTCGTTCGTGCGCGCCGTACTTCGTAGATGCGGCCGTCGGCGGCTTCGACAGTGAAGTAGGCCGGCCCGTTGGTGGATGCCCGGCGATCGCGCGGATGCGCGCAAACGACTTCGATCTCCGTGCGGTACTCGGCATTCGGCGCCTCGTAGACGGCGCCATTCACGATGACGAGCCGCTGGCCAGTCGAGGCAGAACCGGTCCGCGATCACTGCGCAGCGGACGCCGCCACGACGCCGTCCTGCGCGACGGTTCGCGCGCAGCGTGTGATCTCGGACAACCCGCCAATCGACCAGCCGACGCCGAGCAACCCGCCGCGCGTGCGGTGGCCGTAGTCGATGGAGAGCGTCGGCGTCAGCCCGTTCGTTCCCGGCGGCAGCGCGATCGGGATCGAGTAATGCGCCTGCCCGTCCTCGGAGACGGAAGGGGACTCCCGGCGTCCGGCCGATGCCGGCTTTCAGCCCGCAGGCTGGCCAGGAGGACGAGCATTCCGAGTGGCGCGAGCCGGAGCCTGCGCGGGGTCGCGGGCAGTTCCATTGCCGTGTCTCCGTTTCAGCCGGCATCCCGCCGGCTGACGACACGCTAGCGAGGCGTTCGCTCGGCAACACGCCCCTTAAGCGACGGCAAATACGTAGAGATCTGGAACCGGACCCACACCGACGGCCTGACCCAGGGCCCCGATGAAGCTCGTCACCGCCATCATCAAGCCCTTCAAGCTCGACGACGTGCGCGCGGCGCTGTCCGAACATCGGCATCTCCGGCATGACCGTCGACCGAAGTGAAGGGCTTCGGCCGCCAGCGCGGCCACACCGAGCTCTACCGCGGCGCGGAATACGTCGTCGACTTCGTGCCGAAGACGCGGATCGAGGTCGCCGTGCGCGATGACCTCGAGGAACAGGTGACGGAGGCGATCGTGAGCGCCGCGCAAGACCGGCAAGGTCGGCGACGGCAAGATCTTCGTCACGCGACATCGAGCGCGTGATCCGCATCCGCACCGGCGAGATGGACGAGGCGGCGATTTGGACGACCGCCGGAAGAATCCGAAGACTCCGACGATCGAGGCGGCGGTCGCGAAGATCGCGCTCACCGGCGCGAAGCGCCACGTCTTCTTCTGCACGCATGGCGACTGCGCGCCGAAGGAAATCGGCGAAGCCTCCTGGAAGTACCTGAAGAAGCGCCTGCGCGAGGTCGGCCTCTCCGACGTCGAGGGCGGCGTCCTGCGCACGCGCGCGGATTGCCTGCGCATCTGCCGCGAGGGGCCGATCATGCTGGTCTACCCGGAAGGCACCTGGTACCGGAACGCGACGCCCGAAAACATCGAGCGCATCATCCAGGAGCATCTGCTGGGCGGCCGTCCGGTCGCCGAACTCAGTTTTCGCGCGCAACCCGCTAGAGGACAGCTGATCGGGAGAAGGGCGATGAAGCGAAGAGCTTTCTGTGCATCCGCGATTGCCACCCTCGGTGCTGCGGCGTTGCCGCTGGACCGCTTGTTCGCAGAGGCCGCTTCATCCGACGCAAATATCGACGCTGTTGCCAGCGACGGCAAACAGATCACGCTCTCGCGACTCGACGTCGACGATTTTCGCGCAAGCCTGCGCGGCCAACTGCTGGTGCCGGGTTCCGCCGGCTACGACGACGCGCGCAAGGTCTGGAACGGCATGTTTGACCGCAAGCCCGCGCTCATCGCGCGTTGCGCCGGCGCCGCGGATGTCGTGCAGTCGGTCATTTCGCCCGAGACCATGGATTGCTTCTCGCGGTCCGCGGAGGTGGTCACAGCCTCTCCGGTCAGTCGGTCTGCGACAACGGCCTCATGATCGATCTGTCGCAGATGAACGGCGTGCGCATCGATCCGACTCGCCAGCGGGCGCGCGTCGAACCCGGCGCGAGGCTGGGTGACCTGGACCGCGAATCACTTTCTTTCGGCCTGGTGACGACCACCGGCACGGTTTCGCACACGGGTGCCGCTGGACTGACGCTCGGCGGCGGCTTTGGCCGGCTGGCCCGGGTGCATGCAACGGCCTGCGACAACCTGACGACTGTGGATGTCGTGACTGCGAGCGGCAAGCTGCTCGAGGCAAGCGCGACGGAGAACCCGGACCTGTTCTGGGGCCTGCGCGGCGGCGGCGGAAATTTCGGCGTCGTGACTTCGTTCGAGTATCGACTGCATCCATTCGACGGCCGGGTCTACGGTGGTCACCTGGTCTTCCCATTTGCCGAGGCGCGCAGCGTGCTTCGCGGTTTCGCGGAGCTCTACCAGGAGGCGCCTGACGAGCTCTGGATTGAAACCACGCTTGGTGGTGACGCCCTCCCGTGAGCGCGTCGTGGTTCTTGATTTCTGCTACAGCGGACCGCTGGAGTCGGCCGAGGCGCAGCGCTGGCGCTGCCTATCGGCGACTTGGCAAGCCGCGTTCGGGGATGACTTGAAGGCGGTCCGTTACACCGAGCTGCAGACGCAGGACGACGAACGCGCACGCTTCGGCCGCCACTACTACACGCGATCAGGACTGCTGACGCGGATTGAGCCCGGCCTGATCGACGTGATGAATCGAAGTCTTCGACGCGGCGCAGGTGCGCCAGCCGCCGCATCGCATTGCCGGCGTAGGGCGGCGCCATCAAGCGGGTCGCGCGCGATGCGACCGCGTTGTGGCACCGCGATGCGCTTGCACAGCGTGATCTTCCAGGCCAGTGGCGACGACGGTTCGGGCGACATCGAGAATACCGCAATGGGTGAAATCCAATTGGCCGCGAGATCGAGAAGGTTTACGTCCGGGCGTTTATGCAAACACGAACCTCGCGGACTCGGGCGCCGATCGGGTTCGCGGCTGCGTATGGCGGCAATTACGACCGGCTGGTCGCGCTCAAGAGCAAGTTCGATCCGGAGCAACCTGTTCCGCTTGAACCCCAATATCCAGCCGCGCGCCTGATCAACACATCCGCTCTAGGCAAACCACAGGCTGACGAATGCGAGCGCCGTCAGCCACGGGTGGCGACGAACGCACACGTGAGTGCGCGGTAGCCGGTTGCGTACGGCCCGGAACAGGACATTCTCTGTGCGGAGCCGATAGCCGCGCTTCGGCAGCGTCTCGATCAGGTCCGCGGTAGCGCTGGTCGTCGGCCGCGCGGCTGAGTTGTTTGCGCAGCAGGTAGATGCAGCGGTTCAGCGGCATCGTCGGTGACGACCCGCTTCGGCCACAGCTCGGCCAGGATCTGCTCGCGTGTGACGACCTGACCCGCGCGACGGTTCAACAGCACGAGCACGTCCACGACGCGGGGCGCGAGCGATTCACGCCCGCCTGGGCCTGAGACCCAGCCCGCCCGTGGATCGATAGTCCAGGTTTCCGAGCCGGAAATGCTCCGATGCTGCCGTTCATGCGCGCGAAGTTGAGCGCGCCGTGTAGAGTCGGTCTGTCAGGGGCGCGACACGGCGCCGGCACATCCAGTGCGCTGCAAAAAGCATGCCCGATTGAACTTAACGGGGTGCCTCCTGGTTGTAATCGACGGCTATCCGTTGTAAACAACATTTCGGCGCGTCCGTCGCCGGACTCGTAGAACTTCAAGGGGGATCAGGGGGCTTATGAGATCAATGCTCGTGGTATTGGCCGCGATTGCGGCCACAGTCATCGCCGGTGTGGTCCGGCCGCTGCCGATACCTACCCGCAGGGCGCCCGACGCCAGGCGCGCCTCGGCGCTCCGCCTCGATGCGTCGCAGGCGATCACAGGCCACTACCGACCAAGGTGTACGTGGTGCAGATGCGCGGCGAAGCCCGCGATCACCTATCACAGGGCGGACTCGCGCCGGATACTCGAAGACCGCACCGGCCAAGGGCGAGCGCTACAACTCGCGCCTGCCGGCGGTGCAGCAGTACTCGGCTCACCTCATCGAGCAGCAGGGACGCGTTGCTGCGGAAGGTCGGCGCCAGCGACCGCAAGGCTCTGCAGCTACACCCATGCCCTGAACGGCTTTGCGGCGAAAGCTGACGCCCTCCGGGGCGGCGCGGCTCCGGAGAGACAGGTCCGTGTCGCACGTGTGGGAGGATCGGGCCCAGACGCTCGACGCGAACAACTCTCCCCGCCACAATTCCTCGGGGCTCCTGAGCGAGACCGAGGGGGCCTGCGCGGCCGGTGGGCGGCTTGCGCGGCACTGGGCATCATCATCGGCGTGATCGACACCGGGCGCCGTGCGGGAGCATCCGAGCTACGACGACACGGGCGTGGACCCGCCGACCAACTGGAACGGCGCCTGCCAGGCCGGCGAGGGCTGGGGCGGTGACCGATTGCAGCAACAAGCTGATCGGCGCGCGCTGGTTCGCCGCGGGCCTCCATGGCCGGGGCTGGTCATGGAGCCGAACGATCTTCCTGTCGCCGCGCGACCTGATGGCCACGGCAGCAATACGCAACTGAACGAAGCAATAC
>ERZ1370068.7143-contig-6079_pt1 | contig 11290 bp, 14 predicted proteins | sample MGYA00561227_ERZ1370068 | MGnify/ENA primary metagenome ERZ1370068 (study PRJEB38410, sample SAMEA6850437) | metagenome | study: Metagenomic assessment of the ecological functions of the soil: analysis of the soil microbiota associated with the...
AGTTACGTATTGCTCATAGCGTTGATGAAAAGGAAACTCTGAGGGGGTCGGCGGTGGCAACTGGATGAAACGGTAGCTAAACCCGCGGCTTTCGCCGCCGGGTCTGCAACTAGCTTAGGAAAGCATGAGCAGGAGCAGAATTGCCTGCAACTGCTTGTAGCTCAACTCGAGCTTGATCGACAGCGTAATCATCGGTGTTAACTCCGTGACCATGCTGGCGGGCCCGCCAACGGTTTAGGTTGGCATTTATATCGCGCCGTGCCTGGCGCTAGCTCAACCTATCGCGAATGGCCTCATATCGGCTTTTCGATATGCGCTTGATTGTTCCAATCTCCTCCCCGGAAGACGATCCGTAACGCAACACCGTTGCGCCGGAAGCTGGAGTTCAAGCGGGCCACTAACCTTAAGCGGTTAGGCCGCAGTCGGGGCTAGTAAATTTTCGTTTGGTCCTGCGCTGCTAGCCCGGCGCTAGCCCAGCGGAAATGAAAAGGGGCCAGCTCTCGCTAACCCCTTGATTTACTGGCGCGCCCGGCAGGATTCGAACCCACGACCCCCTGGTTCGTAGCCGGATTTTACGTCAGCAGGTAATCGCCAAATCAACAACCTGGCACCGCTTGCCGAGTTCAACGTCAACCGCTAATCTATCCCAGTCACAGCTATGGCACACTCCAATCTGAACTAGTCGCAATCGTGGCACATGGACGTATCAGCAACACGACTTCGGTTTTTTGACGAGCGTTTCGCACAACCCGCACGCACGAAATAATGCCACTCGCTCGCTCACGGGACCGCGATTTCTAGCGGTTTTGACCAATTTACAGTTCTCGCGAGTCACCTGCACAAGCTTGCCTCACTGGCCGAAAGTGCCTAGGGCGATGCTTCGGGTTAGTGGCACCCTGCGCATCGCCCACGTTCGAGCACGAGAACGAACGCCTCTACGGATAATCCCTTTCGGTCGTATACTATGACCGAGTCCCGTTTTGGTTGTCAGCAAGCAAGCGTTGCCGTAATACTTACCGGAGCGGGTCGGACCGGTTCAATTCACCAGACCCGTTAAAACATTATGGCCGTTCGCGTCCTTCTGCCAAAGGTCATACCAATCCCAGAGCTTCCTCATTGTCGTCCGGTGTAATGCTATGGCCACGACCCTTCGTGACGCTATACCGTACGACGTTCAGTCCATCCGCGGTATTCCATTTATAGATGACATAGCGACCGATCGTCTCCTGTGAGCCAGGCGTGGTCGGAGTTCCGAGTGCGTGATTTCGGGTGATCCAGTACGTGAGATCGTTGGCAACCCCCGGGGTCGTGAGTAGCCATGACCCGACCACGGAGTCAAATTCTCCATAGATCATGTAGAACGGAAGCAGCTCTCCCGCAAAATTCGTCGATGAGGACGGAAACGACGTACAACCGACCGCTGCGAAGTTCTGGGAGCAGCGCGAGGTTCCGGCCTACCGCCGCGACATCCCGCAGCCAGCGGACTGCCCGCCCACGTAGATGCGGCGCGCATCGACGTTGTAGTTGGCCTTCATCGTGATACAGCAGCAGCTTGATGAAGCGCATATCGGCACTGGTAACAGCTGTGGCCCATGACGTTGCGTTTCTGTTGTTGAGTCCCGTCGGGAATACGGCGATGAAGCCTTCTTCGTCCGCCACTTCCCACCAGCGTGAGAGAAGTCGAACATCGGAATACATGGTCATATTGGCGCCGTGCATAGAGAACACCAAAGGCACGTTCTCTCCTCGTTGCGCGGCAGCCTTTGCTTTCTGCGGCACGTACACCAGGTATTCGCGCAAGCGACCCCAAGCACCACGGTCTTGTACTCGACGCCGAGCGAAGCGTAGATCGGCGCGCGTGCCGACCGTGTTGCCGCCCACATTGCCGCCGTAGCGCGTATGACGAGGAAAGGAAGTCGTCGTAGATCTTCCCGCTCAGACGTCGGGTCCGTGCCCGCATTTTGCTGCGCTGGAAGTACAGCTACGGAGCTGACGCTGTCGCGCGACGTAGCCGTCCAGCGTGTCTTTCTTTTGATTGAAAATCATTCCGCCCAGAAAAGGTATGCCTGATGTCGATGGTCTGATTGGCCTTTTTCCAGTACTCGATGACGCCACCGGTGTTGCCGGACGTATCGCTGGAAATGATCCACACGGGAAGCGGAACGTTGGCACTTGCAACCGGATTGCCGTTCCAATCGGGCGTCGAATAAAAGCGTGGCATTCATTTGCGCCAGGTACGCAGAGCTGATATCGCTGGCGTCCACGAATGCGGCCGCGGCGACCAACGTGGGATCTTTCATTACGACCTTCTGCAGCACCGATCCCGCCGTGCCGTAGCCGACGACGTAGCTAGCTTTCGGGAGGCAGATACCATGTTGCCTCGGCCGACCGTTGCCGTTGACGCTGATATTGTTGTAGGCGGTTTCGATATAGCTCTGCTCGGCATCGGCAGCTGCCCCAGGTTCCGGAAGAGCCGGGTTCGAAGACGTAGAGAAGAAACTTCTCCTTGTCCGCGAGGGCAATCCAGCCGCTGTCGACGAGCCAGGGGACGGTTGCCACCCCCGCCGGTACAGTCATCACGACCATAGCGCGCCAGAACCGCGCCCTCCGGGAACGTACAGCTTCACCGTGCGCTCGTCGGCTCGCGGTGATGTGCTCTTTCGAACAGTCCGCGGATCCCCATCTTGATGCCACCCATGCGGGTCATAGACCGGAACCGTTGTCTCGAGCGGCTTGAACCTCGGGCAGTGCCGCGCTGGACAAGCTGGCGAACGCTGCGACACGGTAGCACCATAGACGGCCAGCAGCCAGAACGTGAGTCTCTTTCCCATTGTTTGCTTCCTCCGGTATCGAGTGGCTTGAGTGAAGCGGCAGATACATCTGTTCGCCGCTAGCGTGTTTCGCGCGATGCGCAGTAATGGCATCTCATGTGGCTGCGCGTTGGCTTCTTTCGCGATTCGAGAATCGATCAGCCGAGCTTCAATGCGCGGCCTGTCATCAATGCGCCAGCGCGCGCATCTCGCCGATCAGGTCCGCCTTGCCCTCGAAGCCGATGCCGGGCAGGTCGGGCAGCGTGACGTAGCTGTTGTCGACCTTCACGCCATCGGGGAAGCCGCCGAACGGCTGGAACAGATCGGGGTACGACTCGTTGCCGCCGAGGTCCAGGCCCGCAGCGATGTTGAGCGACATCTGGTGCCCGCCGTGCGGGATGCAGCGGCGGACGACCAGCCGTGCTGCTTGCAGCATGTCGAGCGTGCGCAGGTACTCGACCAGCCCGTAGCTCAGCGCGCAGTCGAACTGCAGCCAGTCGCGGTCCGGGCGCATGCCGCCGTAGCGGATCAGGTTGCGCGCGTCCTGCATCGAGAACAGGTCCTCGCCGGTGGCCATCGGGTTCTGTGTAGTAGTTGCGCAGCGTCGGCCTGCAGCTCGAAGTCGAGCGGATCGCCCGGCTCCTCGTACCAGAACAGGTCGTACTGCGACAGCGCCTTGGCGTACGCGATCGCGGTGTCGAGATCGAAGCGGCCGTTGGCGTCGACGCAGAGCTTCTGGCCGTCCTGCAGCACGCTCAGGATCGAGTCGATGCGGCGCAGATCCTCGTCGAGCGACGCGCCGCCGATCTTCTTCTTGACCACGGTGTAGCCGCGGTCGACGTAGCTGCGTCATCTCGTCCTTGCAGCTTCTCGATGGTCCTGGCCGGGGTAGTAGTAGCCGCCCGCGGCGTAGACGAACACCTTGCGGTTGGGCTTGCCGTTGCCGTAGCGCTCGGCGAGCAGCTGGAACAGCGGCTTGCCTTCGATCTTCGCGACCGCGTCCCACACCGCCATGTCGATGGTGCCGATCGCCACCGAGCGCTCGCCGTGGCCGCCGGGCTTCTCGTTGGTGAACATCGTCGCCCAGATCTTGTGCGGGTCGAGGTTCTCGCCGCTGGCGTCGATCAGCGACTCGGGCTCGGCTTCCAGCACGCGCGGAATGAAGCGCTCGCGCATCAGGCGTGCCCTGGCCGTAGCGGCCGTTCGAGTTGAAGCCGTAGCCGACCACCGGCTTGCCGTCGCGGATCACGTCGGTGACCACCGCCACCAGGCTCAGCGTCATCTTGCTGAAGTCGATGTACGCGTTGCGGATGGTCGGCTGAGATGGGCATGGTCTTCTCACGAATCTCGACGATCTTCATGCGAGTGCTCGAGTAAGGTGGTGGGTCAGCGCGGCAGCGAAGCGCCGCCGCAGATCTGGATGTCCTGGCCGGTGATCGCCGCCGCCGCAGGTGACAGCAGGTAGGACGACCAGGGCCGCGATTTCGTCCGGGCCGGATCAGGCGGCCCAGCGGCGGCAGCGCTCGGCGTTTCGCGTCTTGCGCGCGGGATCGTCCAGCATCGCGGTCTGCGTCGCGGCGGGCGAGACGACGTTGACCGTCACGCCAGCGGCGATGCGACCTCGGCCGCCCAGCTGCGCGCGATGCGCGATCGAACGCCGCCTTGCTTGCCGCGTACTGGCTGCGGCCAGCCTTGCCCTGGGCGACGCGGCTGCCGATCAGCACGACGCGGCCATCGCGGTGCGCCGCCATCGCGGCAGCACGACGTTGGCGATTCGGCTCGCCGCGTCGACATGCAGCCGCCACATCAGCTCGGCGTCCTCGGCGCGCAACTCGCCGAGCGGTGCCACGCGCAGCACGCCGGCCGCATGCACGAGACGCCGACACGTCGCTCAGCGCGAGCGCGCTGCCGCCGCGGTGGCGGCACCATCGGTGCAGGTCGACGCGCACCGGCTCGAACCGCCCATGCTCGATGCGCGGCGCGGCGCAGGTCGAAGCCGTGCACGCGCCAGCCGTCGGCCAGCAGTCGCTGCGGCGATGCGCCTGACCGATGCCCGAGCTCGCTGCCGGTGACGATCGCGCTGCGCGATCCGTCATCATTCGGCACGGATCTTCCCTTCGGCGACGATCTTCGCGACGCGCGCCATGTCGTCTTTCTCGAAGCGCGACGAACTCGTCGATCGAGCCCGGCGTCAGCAGCAGCCCCTGCTGCGTCAGCTTCTCGCGCATGTCGGTGGCGAGCGCCTTGTTGATCTTCGGTGTTCAGCCGCTGCGCGATGTCCTTCGGCAGATTGGCCGGGCCCCACAGGCCGTACCAGCTGTAGAACTCGTAGCCCGGCACGGTCTCGGCCGACGGTTGGCACGTTCGGGCACGCTGGGCACGCGGCTCCTTGGCGGTGACCGCGATCACGCTGCAGCTGTCCGGCCTTGGCGTACGGCGCCGAGCCGAGGATCGGATCGATGAAGCCGTCGATCTGGCCGCCGATCAAGTCCTGGTACGCCGGCGCCGAGCCCTTGTACGGCACGATCAGATACTCGATCCCGCTGGAGCGCCGCAGCAGCTCGGTCGACAGATGCCCGGCCGATCCGGTGGAGCCGATCGCGAAGCTCGAGCTTGCCCGGGTTGGCCTTGGCGTGCGCGATCAGGCTCTTGACGTCGGTGACCGGCAGGTTCTTGTTGACCGCGATCGGCGAGCGGCGCCTTGGCCACCAGCGCCACCGGCGCGAAATCCTTCGATCACGTCGTACGGCGCGCGTCTTCATCGTCATCGGCGTCGTCGTGTGCGTCGAAGGCGCTGAACAGCAGCGTGTAGCCGTCGGGCTGCGCCTTGGCTTGACGGCGATTGCGCCGATCGTGCCGGCGCCGCCCGGGCGGTTGTCGACGATGAAGGTCTGGCGCATCTGCTCGCCCAGCTTCTGCGCCAGCATGCGCCCCACGACGTCCAGCGTGCCGCCCGGCGGGAACGGAATGATCATGGTGACCGGCTTGCTCGGGTACGGCCTGCGCCATCGTCACGGCGCTGGCAGCAACCAGTGCCGCGGCTGCCAGCGGTGCAGATGAAATGCCTGCGTTGCATGGTGTTGTCTCCTTGGTACTCGAGTCTCGTCAGCGCTTCAGCAGGTCGGCGTTGAGCAGCGCGGCGCGCAGCGCGGCCATCTCGCCTTCGGTGGGCGGCTCGGTCGGTGGACGCGCGTGTCGGATCGTCGATCACGCCGGCCAAGTACATGCCAGCCTTCATGCGCGCATGCGCCTCACCGGTCGGTTCGCCGCCGCCGTAGACCGCGTCTTTCAGCGGCGTGATCAGATCCTGGATCTTCATCGCGCGCTTCAGGTCGCCCGCCTTCACGGCCTCCCACAGGTCGTTGATCAGGCCGGGGATGAAGGTCGCAAAGCCCACGAGCGCGCCGTCGATGCCCTGCACCATGCGTCGCCAGCAGGTACTCGTCGTGGCACGTGAGGATCGACCTTCGACGGGTCGGCGTCGCGGATCGCCTTGATGTCGCTGGCATAGCTTGTTCATGTCGCGCTGCCCGACCTTGAAGGCCTGCACGTACGGCAGCCGCGCCAGCTGTGCCAGCGTGGCCGACGAGTACGAGGCGCGGGTCCACGCCGGGTAGACGTGCGCGACGAGGTCGAGGCCCACTTCGGCGATCGCGTCGAAGTACTCGATCACATGGCCGGGCCGGAAGCCGAAGCGCAGCCAGTGGTGCGGCGGCATCACGTCGAGGCGCTTGCGCGCCGGCCTCGCGCGCCATGTGCGGCATGCTCCCGCGGCATCGCGCAAGCCTTCGCAGACGATCGACGAGATCACCGGCAGCTTGCCCTGCAGCTCGTCGGCGACGATGCGCGTGACCTGCGGCGCGCTCGCGCGGCGTCAGCGAGAACACCTCGCCGGTGTGGCCGTTGGTCATCACCGCCACCACGCCCGGTTGGCGTGCCAGCCACGACGCGAGCTTGCGCAGCGCCGGCTCGTCGATCGCGATGGTCGGGTGTGAACGGGCAGGCGATCGCGGGAATGATGCCGCGGTAGTTCTCGGATCGTGAGCCATGCTCTCCCTGGGTCCGAACGGTTGGATGGCCGGCCGGGGTGGCGGCATCGGGCGTCTTGCTGACGATTGGGCTGCCCCCAAGGCGAGGGCGGCGCAGTCGTCCCGCGTCGGGCTGGCGAGTTCCGGCAGACGCCTGCGAGTTCCGGCGGCCCTGATTAGCGGCGTGAACTCACGTCGGTACATCTCTCTCAACAGCGGACGTGGGCTGTGAACTCACAGGTGACGAGAAGTCTGCCGCCTAGAATGCAATGTCAAGGTTTCAGATATGTGCCTTCGCAGGCAACTCTCGGACAGCCAAGATGAACATCGCAACCAGATCGTGACTTTTCTCGAGGTCGCGGAAGCCGGCAGTTTCGGCAAGGTGGCAGCGCGTCGTCGGAGTTGCGTGAACTCGCGCATTAGCCGGCAGATCAGCGAGTTCGAGGCGGAAAGTGCAGTGGCCGTTTGTTTCGGGCCGTACCGATCGGTAGTGCGCTCACCGGAGTTGGGCGCTCGTGCAGCGACGCGACTGCGCGTGTGTGGCTGGAGCAAACTGAGCGGAGTGATGGACGAGCTGCAGAGCTGAATCGGGAGCGCTGCTCGGGAGACGTGCGGCTGGGCATCGTGCCGTCGGCGGCGCACCCATTGATGACGCGAGTGTTCCAGCGATTAAGCAGGCACAGCACCCCGGCATACCGTCTTAACATTGCCGGAAGCTCAAAGGCGCGGAGCTTCGAGGCCATGCTGGACAGCGCCACGCGTCGACCTTGCAATCTTGCTGTGCCACCAGCGCCCGGGCGGACGTGAGGGAGGAGTTGCTGGGCGTCGCGCTATGCGTATCTGGTGTCGGCGCCGGGTGACGAGCTTACCAGCCAACGTACCGTCAACCTTCGCGCCTGGCAGGTTTACGGCTAGTGCTGCCCCGACGACCTAGCCACTGGCGCCGATGCCCTGGACGAAACGGCCAGCGGAGCTGGGTTTCAGACTTCAGGCGGTCGCGGAGGCGGACTTTCGCTTACCGTGCAGAAGCAGCTCGTCGCCCACACACCAGGGCTTTACTCGATACTGGGGCGTTATTCCGTAGCGGCTGAAGTAGATCGGAATCAACTTCAAGCCAGCAAGCTCGTCAGGCTTAACCTTTGCCCGGCATATCAGTCTTGCCCTTCCACGGCAAGGCAAGCTCTCGCCTGCCTGTCGGGTGGTGGCCGAAGACGGTGCAGCACCGTGGTGGAGTCGTGGGGTCACCAGCTCATCGAACCGTCGGTGAATGCCTGCGCGCAGATGCCTCTGGCCATCAACGTAGTAGCCCACCAGCCGCTATGCCAATCGAACGACACGACGGCCGGATAGTATGCAGTGAAGCTTCGGGCGGCGAAGAAAGCGACTGCCAACACTGAATGATTCGTGGCCGAACGGGTACTTGCATTCACTTCCTCTTCCGCGAACGCTTCCTCGCGCTTCCTCCGCAGCGCGGGAGTCAACACAATGAACAGCAGAATGGCCGACATCGCCAGCATGACTGCGCTGATCGGGCGCGTCACGAGAACCCTGCTGCCCTTCGCCAGCAGCAGTAGTGCACGGCGCAGGAATTCTTCCATCATCGGACCCAGGATGAATCCGAGCATCATCGGCGCTGGTTCGCAGCCGAACTTGTGGAAGAGGTATCCGAGCAAGCCAAACACCGCCATCAGGTGCACGTCGAACGTGCTGTTGGAAAAAGGCTGAAGGTGCCGATCGCGCAGAACACGGAGAATACGGATACAGATAGTGGTATGGCACCCACATCATCTTGACCCACATCCCGATCATCGGCAGATTCAAGATCAGCAGCACATTGCCGGATCCACATCGACACCAGACGATGCCCTGTAACAAAGCCGCCAGCCATCATCACCATCGCCGATGGTTACTGAGACAGATCGCGGAAGTCCAATTTATGACCAAGAGGATCTGGTTTTGTGCGCCAATATGAATCGCGACGCGGCGCGCGGGACCAGGATAACTGGTTCCACAAGGGTTCCACAGCAGGAAGGACCTGTTTTCGCTTTCGCCAAGTCCTTGATTTATTGGCGCGCCCGGCAGGATTCGAACCCACGACCCCCTGGTTCGTAGCCGGATTTTTGAGTCAAAAGCGCCATTATTATCAACCAGCTTGCGCCACGGCGGCCCTCGCACCGCTTCCGTACTGAGCGCCACTGAGCCGGACTGATTTACGCGATTCTCACGCAACACTTCTCGACACAACAATGGCGTCGTGTGAGTCGCGCGCCATCATGCCGTCTGCCGCGGCGATATCTCTCACTCGATTCTCGCGGCTGCCTGGCCTTCGGCCACACGCAGATCTTCATGCTGGTTCCTTGCGAGACGCGAGCGAGGGCAGCGTTCTCCAAGATAGGCCGGTTGCAAAAGCCACCACATTGACAACGCCGAACAGAACCAAGCTGGCGGCGATGATCCAGAACAAGCCTTCGAGCGAGCCGTGCAACACGGTGATCCAATACCAGCCGCCGATGGTCACCACGGCAAGACGCACGCAGCCGGCAATGAACGGCCAGAGCACGCTGCCTGCTCCTTGGCTCGCGAAATAAAGCGCCATGCCGAAGCCGTAGCAAGCATAGAACGGCGCAGCGCGATGAAGATAATCCACGCCGACTCGAATCACTTCGGGTGAATCGCTGAAGAGGCGAATCCAACCAGCGGGCGCCAGTGCAGCGGCGAGTCCGATGAGTCCCGTCGCTCCCGCTGAGATCAACGCCGCGATCCAGGCGATGTGCCGCGCGCGCCGCATCTGGCCCGCGCCCACGTTGGTGCCGACCATCGTCAACGATGCGGTGCCGAGCGCGAACAACAACGGGATGAGCAGATAGTCGAGGCGCGACGCCATACCGTAGCCGGCGATTGCAGCGCCGCCAAAGCCGCCGACGAAACCCGTTGCCAATACGACCGTAAGATTGGCGACGACGGTGCCAACCGCCGATAACGTCCCCACACCGAGAATGTCTTTCATAAGACGCCAACGGATGCGCGTGCGGACAAGCCGAATGGGCGTGTGTGGCGAACGCAGATACGCGATAAGCGCGGCTGTTGCGATGACGTAATACACAATCATCGCGAGGCCGGCACCGGCGACGCCAAAGCGCGGAAACGGTCCCCAGCCGAAGATCAGCAGCGGTGAAAGGCAGAGCGTCATCGCGGCGCCTACGGCAGTGAGGATCGCCGGAATACGAACGTTGCCGGCGCCACGCAAAGCCGCGGCCAACAGATTGACGATCCAGATCGGAACCGCTGCTCCGAACACCAGACTGGAATAGCGCCATGCGTTGGCGAGAACTTCGCCGCGGCCGCCGAGTGCACTGAACAGCGCTTCACCAGCGCCCAATATCGCAGCGGTGAACACCGCACCGAATGCGACGGCGATAACCACGCTGTGGCCCATCAACGCTTCGGCGTCACGCATGCGGCCCGCGCCGATGGCGCGCGCGATAGCGGATGCCACACCGCCACCAATCCCGCCGTTCGACATCATCGTCATCAACATGAGGATAGGAAACACGAGCGCAACGCCGGCGAGTGCATCGTCACCGAGGAAGCCGACGAAATACGTTTCGGCAACGCTCACCAGCGTCTGAACCGCGAGCACGATCAGGATTGGAAGCGCCAGGCCGATGAGGCGCGACGCGATCGGTCCCTGCAACAAGGTGTCGCGACCGGCGAATCGCGCGTCAACGGCGCTGAGGATCGTCGACTTATTGCGCTCGATCCTCGAGACAGATTCGTTATCCGCCAACGCTGACGGAGAGACTGAACCAGCGGGCACCGGCGCGACAAGTCCATATTCGCCATCAGGCATGGTCGATTCCTTCACGGGTTCAGGTATCCAACAATGCCGAGTACCCTGCAGCGTAGTAATAGTGGTGGCACGCCGGCAATCCGCTGCGGGCCGGCGCGCGGATTTCTTCTACTAGGCTGTGACAGGCTCCGTACGAATCGCTGAAACGGTTTGCCGGCCTTTCTCCACCGGCTTGATCTTGAACCAGATGGCATACAAGGCCGGCAGGAACACGAGGGTGAGCACCGTTCCGCCGAAAGTTCCACCGATCAAGGTGTACGCCAGCGTTCCCCAAAAGACGGAATGGGTGAGAGGAATGAACGCGAGCATGGCGGCGAGCGCCGTCAGAATTACCGGACGGGAGCGCTGCACGGTGGCCTCGACCACGGCATCGAATGGCGCTAGTCCATCCTTCTCGTTTGTGCGTATCTGCCCGATCAGGATGAGCGTGTTGCGCATCAGGATCCCGGAAAGTGCGACCAGCCCGACCAGCGCGTTGATGCCGAACGGCTGGTGGAACAGCAGCAAGGTCGGAATGACGCCGATGAGGCCCAGCGGTGCCGTGGCGAACACCATCATCATCACGGAGATCGAGCGGACCTGAAAGATGATGGTGATCAGCG
>ERZ1370068.2394-contig-1547_pt1 | contig 11274 bp, 12 predicted proteins | sample MGYA00561227_ERZ1370068 | MGnify/ENA primary metagenome ERZ1370068 (study PRJEB38410, sample SAMEA6850437) | metagenome | study: Metagenomic assessment of the ecological functions of the soil: analysis of the soil microbiota associated with the...
TCCCTGGAGGACGAGGCGCGCGTGCAGGACGAGGCGGTGGCGGCCGCCCGCCAGTCCGTCACGCTGACCACGGCGCAGTATCGGGCGGGAACCGTGAGCTATCTGAACGTCATCACAACACAGACGATCGCACTGGCCGACGAGGTCACGGCGGTCCAGATCCTGGGCAGTCGCATGACCGCGCGCCGTCCTGCTGGTGGAAGCGCTGGGCGGTGGATGGAGCGGCACCGACTTGCCCTCGGCCCACGAGGTGACCGAGCGACAGCCGGCGAGCGAGCGCACGCCGTGAGCGTGGGGAGGACACACATGGATCTCGGCGACAGCTTGGGCGTGGTGGTCGTGATGGGCGTGTTGCTGTTCGGGCCGGCGCTGGCCTGCGCCGCCGAGCGCAGGGCGATTTCAGCGCTGAGCTGGGAGCCCCACCTGATCGGAGGCCGCGACGCGGCGGTCAAGAGCTACGTCGACAATCGCTCGCAGCTGCGAGTCGGCGACGTGCACCTGCGCGTTGAATCGCTCGACGCCAGCGGCAAGGTGATCGGCGAGGCGTTCGGCTGGGTCGCCGGCGACGTCGCGGCGGCGGGCGGGGCTATTTCGTCGTCCGCGTCGGTGCGGTCGGCGCCACCTATCGCGTCACCGTCGAGTCGTACGACGCGATCTCGGCCTCCACCGCGGGGCCAGGTCGCGCCCGGCGCGCCGGCCGCGAGCCCACTGATGTCTCCGTGATTGGACGTGGCGCCGCGGGTCAGCGCCAGGCGTCGACCGGGACGGTCTTCTGGTAGTTGCAGCCCATGATGCGCCAGTAGCCGTTCGTCTCGCCGCCCACGACCACGACGTGGATGTCCTCGCGCCGGAACATCGGGATCAGCGCGTCGGGCGCCGCCTTGAGCCACGTGGCCCACGGCTCCTCGCCGAAGGTCGCGCGCGGGTAGATGTAGTTCTGCACGAGCTGGTAGTCCCAGTACTCGCCGGCCGGCATCCGCGCGCTGTCGTGGATCCAGTCGAGCAGCGCGTCTTTCTTGGTGAAGCCCCGCGGTCCACGAACTGGCGGGCGGCGATCGGATCCAGCAGCAGCGTGGGCGGGCCGTTGGGATCGATGCCGCGCAGCAGGTTGCGCACGTGCTCGCGCCAGTACCGTCTCGCGCAGGCCGAGCGTGAACGACGGTGGCGGCACGCCCGAGAAGCACGCTGACCGCGCTCTCCTCGGCCTTGAGCCCGTGCTGGACGTGGAACGGCTCCCACGGGCTGCGCTCCTCGTTCTCGGCGAACGTGACGCTGTTGTACGGCGTAGTTGTTGCCCTGATTGCCCATGTAGCTGAGCCCGGGGCACCGAGCCGCCCTGGCCGTTCTGCGAGAGCAGGCCGTAGGCCCGGCCGATCGTGGCGTTGGCGTGGTTGTACGGTCCCATCGCGCCGGTCCCCGCGTTCATGCTCGAGCTCGTGGCGCACCGGCCCATTGACGACGGCCATGGCCGCCATCGCGCTCGAGCTGCTGCTCCGCGCCGTGATGCCCGGTGGCGGCGAGGGCCAGGATCACCGGGAAGTACTCGGGGCGCGCTCCAGCCATCACCGCGTTGACGGCCACCTTCTCGACCGTGTACGCCCAGTACTCGCGGAAGTGCGTGGACCGCATGCGCCCCACGATCTCGTCGGGCCGGCGCCGCGTGTGGGCGAGCATGGCGGCCACGCGCGCCTCGGTCGGCAGCACGATCGGCAGCATGTCCGTCCAGCGGTTCTCGAGGAAGAGCCGGTGCAGGTTGTCCTCGGTGTCGGGCTCGACCAGCCGCGGTGTGCCTCGGTCGAACTCGGCCGGGCCCAGCTCGTCGGCCGGCGAACGGCCGCGTCAGGCCCTCGACCACCTCCTGCATGACCGGCCGGCCGCTGATCGGGTCCCGACCGTCGACGTAGGCGCGGAGCTGGGCCGGCGTCTTGCCCATGATCGGCTGGGGCACGAACACCTGGCGCAGGCCCGGCATGCCGTTGACCTCGGCCACCGAGCGCACCACGCGCATCGAACATGTCGGTATGCAGGGCGACGGTGGGCACCCCGTACTGCGTCTCGAGCGTCATCGCGTGCGCGGCGACCGCCGGCGCGCAGGTGCTTCAGTGACCGACGCCGAGGATGGCCGCGTGGCCCCTCGACTTGATCTCCTCCCAGGTGGTCGGGTCGTCGTGCAGGTAGACGTTGGAGATGCGCTTGACGATGGCGCGAACGCCGGGCAGGTGCTTCCGCGAACCACGCCTGCATCTGACCCAGGAAGATGTCGGAGTCGTCGAAGCGGCAGTCGACCAGGTAGACGGTCTTGCCCTCGAGCGGTGTCCAGGCGCGGAGCCAGCGCCTTGCGGGTGACCTTCGGCGGAAGCCGACGGGGTTGAGGACGCTGAGGGCTGCCATGCGCCGATCACACTACCACGGCGGGGGTGGCTCAGGCATGATGAGGGCCGCCGATGCGCCTTCCGCCGTCCGGGCTCGCGGGGTCCTGCTGCTCCTCTTCGTCGCGCACGCGTTGAGCGCCAGCCTGATCAAGACGCCGACCTACGACGAGCCCGCCCACATCGGTGCCGGGCTGTCGTATCTGCGCACGCGGGATTTCAAGGTGAACCTGCAGCACCCACCCCTGCTCAAGGAGCTGGCCGCGCTGCCGCTGCTGGTCACCGGCGTGCGGTGGCCGGTGAGCGCCGAAGCGTGGGCGGCGCTCGGGCCGCTGGCGCCACCGGCCTTTCAGTGGCAGCTCGGCAACGCGGTGCTCTTCGCCAACGACCCCGCGCGCGTGCTGTTCTGGTCGCGCCTGCCGCTGCTGCTGCTCACGGCGCTGCTCGGCTGGGTGCTGTGGGCGTGGGGGCGGGCGATGCTGGGGCCCGCCGCCGGCCTGAGCGCACTGCTGCTGTTCGCGTTCGATCCCGGGATGCTGGCCCACGGCGCGCTGGTCACCACCGACACCGGCTGTGCGGCGCTCTCCACGCTGTGCCTGTTCGCGCTCTGGCGCTATCTCCGCGAGCGGACGCCACGGCCGCCTGCTCGGGTGCGGCGTGGCGCTCGGCGCTGCCCTCCGCCGCGAAGTTCTCCGCGCTGCTCCTGCTGCCGATCGTGGCCGTGCTGCTGATCTTCGCGACACGCGGCGTGACCACGCCGCTGGCCGCCGGTGTCGAGCCCGACGTTGCCGGCGATCGCGGCCGGCGCCTCCTCGGAGCCGGCGGCGCGCTGCTTGCGCTCACTGCGGTGGCGGTGCTCGTCGTGGCCGTCGTCTATCTCGGCCGTAGTCCCTGGCTCTACGTCGAGGGCCTGCGCCTGGTCAATGCCGACCACAATCCGGACTACTGGCCGTTCATGGCGGGGCAGTTCCGCCCGCGCTTCTGGTCGTACTACGTGGTCGTGTACCTGCTCAAGGAGCCGATCTCCAGCATCGTGCTGGCGGCCGTCGGCGCTGTGGGTGATCTTCCGGCGCGGCGCCGCGACACCGATCGATCGCGCGTTCTTGATCCTGCCGCCGCTGGCCTTCGTCGGCGCCTACACGGCGCTCTCGCACGATCTGGGCCTGCGCTATCTCATTCCCGCGCTACCCTTCCTGCACCTGCTGGGCGGGGCGGGGCTCGCTGCCTTGCTGCAACGCGGGCGATGGGGCCGCGGGCTGGGCGTGGCGCTGGCGGTCTGGCTCGGCCTCGGGTCACTCGGCATCCACCCCGACCATCTGTCCTACTTCAACGAGGCGGCCTGCGCGCTCGCGGCGCCGGCCCGGATCGGACTCGACGGCGGCACGCGCTGCGGGCCTGCCTGGCTCGACGATAGCAACGTGGACTGGGGGCAGGGCCTCGGCCAGCTCGCCGTCTGGCTCGCGCAGCATCCGTCGCCGACGCCGGTGTGGCTCGCGTACTTCGGCAGCGTCCCGCCCGAGCGTTATGGCGTCCGGGCCCAGCCGCTCGACGCGCGACTGCTGCAGCGGCGCCCCCACCTGGACGCTACGTGCTGAGCGCGCACGTGTTCGCTCGCCTGCGGGGCGCGCTCGCCGCGAGCGGGGAAGGGTGGCTGCTCGGACAGTCGCCCAGCGCGGTGATTGGCCACGCCTACTACGTGTTCGACGTGCCATGATCGCTTCCGGAGGGACGGCTGATGCCCTGCGATCCGACCGTCTTCGAAGAGATCCCGATCTTCTCGCTGCTCGACGCCGACGAGCGCGCGGTGCTGGCCGAGCAGGTGGAGCTGCGTCGTTCAAGGCCCGGCAGCGCATCTACAAGCCCGGCGACCCCGGCGGCAAGGCGTACGTCGTGCTCAAGGGTCAGGTGCAGGTCATCGTGATCGACGATGACCACCAGGAGGTCGTCATCGACTCGCCGGGCAGCGGCGAGATGTTCGGGCTGGCCTCGATGCTCTCGGCGGCGCCGCACCAGACGCTGGCCGTCGCCATGGAGGACACGACCGCGATCGAGATCGAGCGCAACGACATCGGCGCCCTGCTCCATCGCAAGCCGATGGCCGGCCTCGACATGCTCACGATGGTCGGCCGCCAGTTCCACGCCGCCCAGGACCTCGTCCGCATGCGCGCCGCCCGCAACCCCAACGAGGTGATCGCCGAGAACCTGACGTTCGGCGACCGCATCGCCGACGTGGTGGCCCGCTTCGGCGGCTCGTGGTCGTTCATCATCACGTTCGGCGTCGTGCTGGTCGCCTGGGTGAGCGTGAACGTGGTCCTGGCCACGCGGGCCTGGGATCCTTACCCGTTCATCCTGCTGAACCTGTTCCTGTCGATGATCGCGGCGCTGCAGGCGCCGGTCATCATGATGAGCCAGAACCGACAGGACGCGAAGGATCGGCTGCGCAGCGAGCTGGACTTCGCGGTGAACCGGAAGGCGGAGGCGGAGATCACGCAGCTGGCGGCGAAGCTGAATCGGATCGAGGATCGATTGGAAGATCTCTCGGCGTCGTGTTAAGTGGCGGGGCGGCAGACCGAGCGTTTTCGCGGTCTTCTCGTTGACCACGAGCTCGAAAGTCGTCGGCTGCTCGACGGGCAGATCGGCGGGTTGGCGCCCCGGAGGATCTTCGTCCCGTAAGAAAGCAGCTCCGCCGGCTGAGCCGTTCATGCGCGGTCCGCTCCATCGCCCGGCTAGGAAGCGGTGGGGGCATGACCCTTAAGCGCGCCTACGCATACGTGCGCGACCAACGTTGCTGAACCTGCCTGCCGAGGGCCGGATAGACAATGAGACGGCGAAATGGATCGATCACGGCCATGTAGAGCGTAGTGAGACAACTCACTGGCTTCACGTAGATCGCTAAGTAGAGCGTGTATCCCCCGGGGTTTGGCGTGAGGGCGAGCGCCATGAAAGCATGAACGGTCGCATTGCGAAGCTCGCTAACGGCTTCCTCACCCAAGACGTAGAGCACTCGAAACCGACCCTCGCGAGTCCCCGGAGCAACCTGAGACTGCGAGCGATCGGCTTCAGCAAGGCGATTGACGTACGATACGCTGGACGGATTGTGGCGCTCGTCATCCCATCCGAACGCTCGGCCCAGGACCGAGCGCAGCGCGAATAGCCCTCGAACCGCGAGGTTAGGTGGACGCCGGTCGCCGAATAAGAGCGCACGCGCGTCCTGGATGCTGCGACCGGGCCCTCCGCCAGCGAGTCGTATCGCCCAGACGTCGTGGAGAGGCACGTCGCTGAGAAGCGCGTGGCAGCGTAGGTTGAGCCGTTGGAAGTCGACCGCCTTAACACGCGTGCCCACGATCAGTTCTCCCTGTGAGCGATCCTCAGGACCGCTTCCCAGGGAAGCGTACCCGATCCCGGAGTGCAGGCGTACGCCGTTGTAGTACGGCAGGTAGGGACGCGGGCGCCGATTGCGCACGGCGTGATTGAGCGCGGCCAGGGGTGAGGCGGGCGTCTTTGGCCGCGCCGAGGCTCCAGCCGATGATGCGACGGGAGTAGCGATCCATCACGACCGCGAGGTACTGCCAGCCGGCGGCGACTTTCAGGTAGGTGATGTCACCGACCCAGACCTGATCCGGCCCTGTGGCCCAGCGGTCGAGCGGCGATTAGTGGATGCTCGTAAAGAACCCGTGCAGCCCGGGGATGCGGCGATAGAGCTTCAGCGCGGGGGCGCGGAGGCCCGCCTCGCGCAGGAGCCGGCCGACGCGTCGGCGGCTCACCCGCACACCTGAAGCGGCGAGGGCGCGGTGGATCCGGGGCTTCCGTACGTGCCGCCGCTGCGCGCGAAGATGGCCTGATCTGCTCGAGCAGTGTGTTAGCTAGAAGTGTCTACTTTTCCGAGGGACGTTCCCCGTCGGCTGGATGCCGAGGTTAGACGGCCGCCAGTGATATTCAACATCCGGTGCACTTTCCGGCGGCGGGCTGAGGCCAAACCTGACCGCAACGAAACCCTGCTTCTCGTAGAGGGCACGAGCCGCATGGTTCCCTTGATGGGTATGAAGTTCCAACCCACTCGGAGAGAGCTCCTTGGCGAGAGCGACTAGGCGAGCTCCCCATCCCTTCCGCCATTCGATAGGGTCAACGTACATACGGTCAATGTACGAGCCGTTCATTGCCAAGTAGGCCACGACCGTTTGATCAAGAGTGCCCACCCAAATGTCACACTTCGGCCGAATGACATTTCGAAATACCGCGCTGAGCATTCTCGACGGTGAACGCCTGCCATGTCGGAAGGAACGTATATGCAGCACGCCCCGAGCGATACCACACCCCGACCACGGCTGATTCGTCGCTGGCTTCAAACGGGCGAACGAATCTAGCCGAGTCACTCAGTTGTTGTCTGTGCTGGAGGCGAGCATCGCGAGCCTCCGGACCGCTACAGCGTGAAGTTGGGCTGCGGGACGTCACTCGACGACCTGATCCGCTCGCAGTTGGGCGGCCGCTGGAGGATACGATGATCGAACCGCGCGAGATAGCGATGCGCGCGAGGCAAGGCGTCGCGAAGGAATTGTGTAGGCTCACGGATATCCATGCCGATCGCTTTGGCTTCCTCTCGGTTCACGAGACTAACTGTCACCGGTACCAAGTCGGCTGCCCACCCAGGGCAGATGCGCCGCGCCCGCTTCGTGAAGTGATCAACGAGTTGACCGCTGGGCACGTACCCGTGGTAGTCGAAGGCCAGATGACCGTCGGTCACGAACACATGATTGCCGGTGAAGCCGCTCTGGGGCCGGACCCAAAGGGGACCAAACGCGGCCAGGGGAACCGTTCGAGGAACGCGTAGGCGAGGATGTGGCAGGCTCCAGCCGCGAAGAAGACGCGGTCGGGAAGATTCCAGCGCCGTACTGGGTCCTCCTTGATACCCGGTCTTAGCAGGTACATAGTGGTTTGCCGCCGAACGTTCTTGATCAGCCGCCGGCCGCTTGCGGCCGGTCGGCTGCATCAAAGGGTTAGGTGCATTGTCTCGTTCCTGGTGCACCTTGACGTTTGCGCCTGGGGACGCTTCACCTCCGACGCAGACTCGGTATCCGTCCGGGTCGCAAACCTCGAACTCCACCCAGGCCGTAAAACATTCGTTCCGGTCCACGGAGCAGTTGCGTCTTCTTCTCGACCGCGGCAGCAACGTCGAGCACCGCCGTTCCGGCAACCCTTAGATAAACCGACCACATAAATTCTGGATCAAACCTGCGCTCGGCCGAGCTGTGCGACTCTTGGTTCATCCGCGCATTGCAGCATGATCTCCGCACCGTCCCGTCGCCAGTATTGCGAACGAATATGGAGGACTACTGGGGAACGTGTCGGGCTTGAACCAAGAACGTCAACGTACCACCGCAGGCTGGTTTCTACGTTGGCGACCTGTAGCACGGGAACGGCTCGTTGATACTCAGACATGGATCTCCTCGCTCACGCCTACTTCATGCACCCTAACGTGCCGGCTGAGCGGCCGGCGCGCGGTCAAGGCTCGGTTCCGCTGCATTCGACGTCACGACGGCGTCTCAGAGTCTCGAACCGCCATGCCAGGCCGGCGCCGGCTGCGGGCCACGGCGACACTGGTCCTATCGCCGCGAAGGAGGTACACCAAAGCGGAAGGGATATCGCGGGAACTCTTGCCGGACCTGCCGCCTTGCCTGAAGGCTGGATCCCCGCGGTGGCTAGTTCGCGCGGCACTCCGTCGTCTTTCGCGACATGTCGTCTCCCGCGACCTGCCGAAGCCTTGTTACACCGACGCGAACTGACGATAGGCGCCCTCGGCGACGTGGTCCCAGGGGCCGACCAGCGCCTGAAGTATTTCAAAGCCGATCTCCCGAGCGATAGTGAGTTCTGGCCCGTGCTCATACCCCACCATCGGCACACCTGGAAAACGCTCCTGCGCCATGGCGACACAGCCCGCCCAGAACGCTACCGGATCCTCCGGTGGCACAAAGACATTCGACAGGCCAACCACACCGTCCGTGTGATGAGCGACGGCGCCAGCCACCAGTTCCTGATCCTGGTAGGCGACGATGAAGACCATCTCTGGATTGACCAGCAGTGCTGGAAGAAAGACACGCGGTTGCTGGGTGGATGGAGGATGCGCTGGGCTGCCGCTCCACGCCATTTCCCACTTTGCCAGTTCGGGCGCGCTCTGGACCCAGGTCCAGTGGAGACCGGAAGCCGCCCGGTTGGGGAGGGGCTGGAACGGTGCACGCCACAGCCACGTGGCTGCAAACAGGGGCTGGAAGTCGAGCGCAGCCAAATCCAGCGAGCAGAAGCTGTCCTTGACACCCCAACTGCGCCAGGGAGGCCGGCAGCCACCAGAGCCCGAATATGAGCGAGTTGGGCTGCCGTCGCCGCCTTGTGTGGAAAGGGTCACCACATTGGGATAGAAACGCGGAACTGGATGTCGGTTGAGCCAGAGCACGTCATGGAATTCACCAGGAGTGCCGTGCACGCGGCAGACGGTCTCGCACCAGACTGCATTATTGGCGTGCGGCTTGTTCTACTCGTGCATAGATGTCATTCTTCATCAACCTTCAAAACGGCAACGACACCGCGAAGCCGCCCAACGCCAGCTTCAGCCGCGCCGAGTGAGCGACGCGAACGAGGGAAACCAAAGCCGAGATGCGAACGCGCGGCTTGGGCGTCGGCTGGAAGCGATGGTTGGGATGGCACTTGGCCCAATGGAGCGTCCCTTTATCCAACGACTGTCACGGAGTCACCTGGGCTGCGCCAGCTCATGGAACACATCTATCAAGATACGGCGGCGAAAGCTCGCCCGCGCGAATCTCGGACGGGATGACGAGATCCGCTGCCCCGACCCGCTTTCCAGGAACTAGCCGAAACACCACTCCAGGCCTCCATTCTCGCGGCGTGATCTCGAGCTCGAACCGACCATAGACGTTGAATCTCATTGCTTCTGTGACATTCAACGCCCACGTTCGCCGGCCGCAGACCGAGCATCGCGAGAAAGCGGTCCGGTGCAACGAAGTTCGGGGTCACGCTGCCTGCTGTCGAAGAAACGAGACGATCGCATCGGCGACCGGCTCTGGCTGCTCGAGGAAGAAATCATGATGACCCGCGTCCGGGATGTCCACCACTGGGATGCGCGGGGGCCCGGAGTCGCTCACGAAAGCGCACGGTCGTGCTCGGGCGGAGCAACGCGGTCTTTCAGACCCTGCACGACGAGAAATGCTACGTCGTGGGGTGGCTCCATCCAGTCGTTCTGAGGTCATGTCGCATCGGTCCGGCTGCCGCGGCGCTGGGCGGCGGCCGCCGAGGGCCAGCGGCCTCACTTGACGAAAACCTGAAACTCTGCCGCTGCCGGATCGGCGACGAGTGCTTTGGTCGCCTGGGCATCGGTCGGCCTCGGTCGTGTCCACCACACCAAACCACGCCTGCAGCGCCCTGACGACGCCAGGCGTGGGTGCGATGAGTCCGACTCCGGCGAGCAAGATCACGCTACGGACAAGATCCGGACGATCCACGGCCAGGCATTGTGCCACTCTGATTGCTAATGCCATGGCCGAGCACGTGCACCACCGGGCGCGCACCTCGGGGCGCTTCTCGTGGATGACCGCAGCGACGTCGGCAGCCAGGGGTATGCAGCGTCAGGCCCCTCCAGCCGCCCCGTGCTTGCGCCAGCCCCGCGTGGGTTAATAGCAACGGCACGAAACCCGGCGCGCGCGCAATGCGCCGGGGCCAGGCCTGGAAATACGACGCATCACACCCGCCACCTGGAATCAAGACGACGGCATCGCCGGCTCCATCGCACAGTGAATTCGATCGTGGCGTCGGCGACTTCAACGTAGCTCTTCGCTGACACGAATCACCTCCCCCGCGGGGTGTCGTGACGCCGAACGCGTACCGGCTGAGCGGCCGCGGCGAGCGAAGCGCGAGCCAGCGGTCCGCTCCAGCGGGAAGTTCGACGCCACGCCGCGGTGCAGTCACGGTATGGCCGGTCTCACTGAATGATCTCTGTTCCCCGCAGGAGGACGGACTGCGGAATCGTCAGCCCGAGCGCCTTGGCGGCCTTGAGGTTGATGACCAGCTCGAACGTTCGCGGTCGCTCCACAGGCAGGTCACCCGGCTTCGCGCCCTTTAGGATCCTGTCGACGAAGTAAGCGGCCCGCTTGTGCATGTCCGCGTAGCTTGGCCCATAGGACATCAATCCCCCGCCTCGACCAGTTCCCGGTAGGCGTGCACCCCGGGGAGCCGATGGCGGGTAGCGAAGTCCATGATGAGCGCGCGGTGGTGCAGGAGCAGCCGATCGGCCAGGACGAGGAGCGCGTCGGGTCGCTCCCTGGCCATCACGGCAAGTGCGCTCTTGATCTCTTCCTCAGTCTTCACCCCGAGGGATAGGACTCTCATTCGCAGCACCTGGGCCGCGGCTTGGACTTGCTTCTCGGCGAGTACCTGAAGGGGGCTGGCCGCATTCCAGAGCAGGGCGATGTACGAGACGCTGGGGACAACTTCCCTGAGCAGTTCGAGTCGCTTCGCGTCCATTTCCGTCGAGATCGCGGTCAACCCGGTGATGTTCCCGCCAGGATGGCTGAGCGACGGGACGATGCCCGTCCCCACGGGATCGCCGACCGCGGTCATGACGAGAGGGACCGAGGTTGTCGCCTTCTTGACTGCGAGGGTGGCGGGTGTCCCGGCGGTCACGATCACCGCGACCTTCAGGGCGAGCAGCTCCCCAATGAGGGCAGGGAAGCGATCATACTTTCCCTCCGCCCACCGATACTCGATCAGGACGTTTCGGCCCTCGACATACCCGAGGTCGCGCAACCCCTCGCGGAAAGGCCCGACGAGATTAGCCTCGAGGGCCGCCGTGGAGTTTCCGAGGAACCCTATCCGAGCAATACGTAACTGAACGAAGTAATAA
>ERZ1370068.11278-contig-9906_pt1 | contig 11273 bp, 11 predicted proteins | sample MGYA00561227_ERZ1370068 | MGnify/ENA primary metagenome ERZ1370068 (study PRJEB38410, sample SAMEA6850437) | metagenome | study: Metagenomic assessment of the ecological functions of the soil: analysis of the soil microbiota associated with the...
AAGTTACTACGTATTGCTCCCACCCTGAATCCCGTCACGACACGCACGTCTGGCTCGACTGGCTGGTGTTCTGACGACCCCGGCATCGTCCGGATCCGCAACGCCGTCGGCACCGGCCGCGTCGAGGCCTACATCGACGCGGTGTGCGAGGAGGAGCTGGTGCGGGTGCTGGCGCGGGCTTCGCCAAGCGCACCCTGGACGTGCAGGCGCGGGCGGCGCTCTGCGACCTGCCGGCGGATCGCGAGGCGGATCGACGCGGCGGCAGCGCCGAGGCGGCGAGGGCGGGCCTGCCGAGGTGCGGCGACCCGGACGACCAGAAATTCCTCGAGGCGGCGCTCGCCGCCAACGCGCAGTTCCTGATCACCAAGGACCGAAACCTGATCTCGCGAGAAACGCGCGCGTGCCGTTCCGGATCGTGCGGCCGGAGGTTCGGCAGGACCTGGCCGGGTGGGGTCAACGGCTGGTGCGCTAGCGCGCACGTTCATGCGGGTGGGGCCAATCCTCCCATAGGTTATACAGTAAAACCGAGATAATGACGAAGCCGGTCGCGTGGGTCGACGACAGCCTCGAACGGGGCTTCTCCGCCGGTGGCGAAGAACGACGCCGGGCATCACCGGGTGGGGCGAGGCGAGGAGCCTAGCACGGGCTGATGCCGTCGATCGGTCCAGGAGTAAGCGAGGATCAAGGTGCAGGCCGAGGGTGCGTTCAGGGTCGTCTACGCGGCCAAATTCGCGGAGGCGGTCTATGTGCTCCACGCGTTTCAGAAGAAATCGCGCAAGACGGGATGGAGCGATATCGATCTTTCGCGACGGCGTTACGCGGCATTGATTGGCGAGAAGGAGGCAGGAATGAGCGGCAGGATCAAGATCACCCGGGAAGCGGCAATGTCTTCCGGGACCTGGGGTTTGGCAAGGCAGAGGCGGAAAACCTCCGGTTGCGCTCGGAATTGATGATGCGCATCGATACCTTCCATCGTGAAAGCGGCCTGACGCAGGGTGAATGCGCGAAACTGCTCGGCCTGACGCAGCCGCGGCTGAACGCGCTGCTCAAGGGCAAGCTCAGCCAATCCAGCCCTGGACGCGCTGGTGAACATCGCCAGCCGCGCTGGCCTGAACGTGCGCCTGGTCGTCAGGAAGGCCGCCTATCAGCAAAGCCCCGCATGGGCGGGGCTCTGATCCGGTGTCGCTTTCTACGTCAGACGGGCACGGGCTCGGTCTGCTGGGGCTTGGGCTCGGGCGCCGACGCGGGGGCGGCGGGCTTGGGCCTCCTGAGGTCCTCTTCCAGCTTCTTCGCGAACTTGCGCGCTTCCTCGGCGCGGATTTTCATGTACTCCCACTCGTATTCTGGCACATGGTGGCCTCCTGTGATGGAAGTTGAGGCAGCTGCGCCCTAAATCGTACGCCTGCGGCCGGCGCTGCGAAACACCTTGATACACCCTCCCAGCGCGGGAGGGTATAGTCCGGTGTGATGGAACACCCTTCCCTCGCCGGGGTGGCCTGCTGCTCGCCGCCTGTCCTCGCTGCCGCCGAGGCGAGCCGGCGCGCGACCTGAGCGCCGAGGAGCTGATGCTGCTCAACCGCGTCACCTGGGGCGCGAACGCATCTTCGGCGCGGCAGATGGCGGCGACGAGCACCGAGCGCTGGCTCGAGCGGCAGCTCCGGCCGCCGCAGGGCGACGACCTGCCGGCCGAGGCGAAGGCCCAGGTCGCGGCGATGACGATCACGCAGAAGCTCGATGCGCGAGCTCGCGAGCTGAGGCCGCCGAGCGCCGGCGCGAGTTCCGCCGCATGAGCGACCCGGCGAAGGCCAAGGAGGCGCAGCAGGCGCTGCAGCAGGACCTGAACAAGCTCTCGCGCGAGGCGATGACGCGCTCGGTGCTGCGCGCGGTCTACTCGCCCTGGCAGCTGCGCGAGCAGATGACCTGGTTCTGGATGAACCACTTCAGCGTCTTCGCCGGCAAGGCGGAGATCCGGGTCTACCTCGCCGACTACGAGGAGAAGGCGATCCGCCCCAACGCGCTCGGGCGCTTCCGCGACCTGCTCGAGGCGAGCGCGCGCCACCCGGCGATGCTGCGCTACCTCGACAACGCGCAGAACCGCGCCGGCTACCTCAACGAGAACTACGCGCGCGAGCTGATGGAGCTGCACACGCTCGGCGTCGACGGCGGCTACACGCAGAAGGACGTGCAGGAGCTGGCGCGGGTGCTGACCGGGTTCGGCCTGTTCGCCTTCAGCCGCGCCTGGCACGACGACGGGCCGAAGACGCTGCTCGGCCAGCCGATCCGCGCGCGCGGCGAGCGCGAGCTCGACGAGGCGCTCGACCGCCTCGCGCGCCATCCGTCGACCGCGCGCTTCGTCTCGCGCAAGCTCGCGGTGTTCTTCGTCGCCGACGAGCCGCCGGCGGCGCTGGTCGAGCGCATGGCGGCGGAGTGGGCGAGGACGGATGGCGATATCGCAGCGGTGCTGCGACGTTGCCTTTGAGTCTGCACGAGTTTCGTGCTTTCTCTGGACAAGAAGTTCAAGGATCCCGTGCACTACGTTTACTCGGCGGTGCGCATCGCCTACGACGGCCAGCCGATGCCCGAGCCGGCGCGCGTGCTCGGCTGGCTCGGACGCCTGGGCGAGCCGCTCTACCTGCGGCAGACGCCCGACGGCTATCCGATGACGCGCGGCGACTGGTCGAGCGCCGGCCAGATGGCGGCGCGCTTCGAGGTGGCGCGCGCGATCGGCTACGCGGCGCCGGCCGATATGGCAACCGCCATGCCCGCGGCTCTGCCGGTTGCGTTCGGCGAAGCGACGCGGGCGATGCTCGAGAAAGCGAATTCAAACCGAGGAAAAGAATTTTCTTCTGCTCGCCTCCCCGGAGTTCATGCTGCGATGAACCGCCGCCATTTCCTGGCGATCTCGGCGACGGCCGCCCTGGCCGGCACCGCCGGCCGGCTCTGGGCGGCGCCGGGCGATGCGCGCTTCCTGCTCGTCTTCCTGCGCGGCGGCTACGACGCGGCGAACGTGCTCGTCCCTGTCAGCAGCGGTTTTTACTACGAAGCCAGACCAAATATTTCCATTCTCGAAGAACGTCGCCGTGCCGCTCGACGCCGACTGGGCGTTGCACCCGGCATTGCGCGACTCGGTCTATCCGCTCTACCAGAAGGGCGAGGTCGCCGTTCGTGCCGTTCGCCGGAAGCGAAGACCTGTCGCGCAGCCACTTCGAGACGCAGGACTCGATCGAGCTCGGCCAGCCGCTCGGGCAGAAGCGCGACTACAGTTCGGGCTTCATGAACCGACTGGCTGAGCGTGCTGGAGCTCCGAAAGCGCCATTTCCTTCACCAACCAACTGCCGCTCGTCTTCCGCGGCGAGGCGCAGGTGGCGAATGCCGCGCCTCGCTTCGCCGGCCGCAGCGGGCGTCGACCCGCGCCAGAGCAGGCTGATCGAGGAGATGTACCGCGACACGCCGCTCTCGACCCCGGTCACCGAGGGCTTCGCCGCGCGCGACAAGCTGATGAGCGAGCTCGGCCAGGAGATGGAGGCCGCGCGGACGCAATGCGCCGAACGCGCGCAACTTCGAGCTCGAGGCGCGGCGCATCGCGCGGCTGATGAGAATCGAGCTACCGCCTGGGCTTCGTCGACGTCGGCGGCTGGGATACGCACGTCGCCGAGGGCGGCGCCGACGGACAGCTCGCGACTCGCCTGCAGCAGCTCGGCGGCGGCCTCGCGGCGTTCGCCGGCGAGATGGGACCGCGCCTGGCGCGACACGCGTGGTCGTCGTGCTCAGCGAGTTCGGCCGCACCTTCCGCGAGAACGGCAACCGCGGCACCGACCACGGCCACGGCAGCGTCTACTGCGGTGCTCGGCGGAAGCGTGCGCGGCGGCCGCGTCGCCGGAGAGCAGGTGCGCGTCGAGCGCGGCACGCTCTTCCAGGACCGCGACTACCCGGTGCTGCAACGAGTACCGCGCGCTGCTGGGCGGCTCTGCTCGACCGGATGTACGGGTTGTCGAACGCCCAGCTGGAGAAAGTTTTTCCGGGCGCGAAACCCGTCGATCTCGCGCTCGCCTAGGGTCGGCCTCCGAGCTGGATGACAGGATCAGACCGGTCTGGCCGGCGATCAGCTCTTTCGCTTTCGCGCCGAAGCCGTCATGTGCGGCGAGACGGCGTGAGCCTTGAGCGCGTCCATGCTTCCCACTTCTCGATCACGAGGAAAGTGTCGTCGCCCCACTTCTTCTGGATCGGCAGCGCCGGCTCGGCGTCGACCGCGGCGCCGTACTCGATGCAGCCCTTCTCGGCGCGCACCGCGGGCAACATTGGCGCGGAACAGCTTGAGGATCTCCTCCCGCTTGCCGGGCTTGGCGGTGATGACCGCGACGACGTGGATCATGATTTCAGTTCTCCGTTTTGCAGCAGCCGTTCGAGATCCTGGTAGCCGCCGATCAGCACGCCCTTGACGAAGATCATCGGGTAGGTCGGCCAGCCGGTCCACATCTTCAGCACCAGGCGCCGGCGCCACTCGGCCACGTAGCTGCCGTACTCGATGTACTTGTAGGCGATGCCGGCAGCGTCGAGGAGCTTGCGCGCCTTCTTCGGCCACGGGTTCATGCGCATGCCGACGACGACGATCGCGTTCGCCGCGACCGCGTCCTGCACTTCCTTGACGATGTCGGCGCGGTAGTTCGCGATCTTGCCGCGCACCGCGGGATGGATTTTCGCTTCTTCGAGGATCGGACGCATCAGTAGGGCAACCCCACGTAGTTTTCGGCCAGCGCGGTCTGCGCGGCGCGAGAGCCGGCAATGTACTCCAGCTCGGCGAGCTGCATGCGCCGGCCGAAATCGCCCTCCTCCGGGAAGCGGTGCAGGAGCTTGGTCATCCACCAGGAGAAGCGCTCGCGCCTTCCAGACGCGCGCCAGGGCCTGTGCCGAGTAGTCTTCAGTTCATCCGTCGATTTCCTTTTACAGAAATAACAGATCAGGGCTGAAGGTAGTGCACATCGCTGGCCGCCAGGTTGAGCCCTTCGCCCCGGTGGGCGGCACGATGTGGCCGGCATCGCCGGCGAGGAACAGGCGCCCGAAGCGAGAGCGGCTCGGCGACGAAGCTGCGCAGCGGCGCGATGCTCTTCTCGATCGAGGGGCCGGTGACCAGCGCCTGTCGCCGCGTCCCCGGGCAGGCGCCGCGTTCAGCTCCGCCCAGAAGCGCTCGTCGGGCCACTCGGTCGACCTGCTCCGGAGAGCGGGCACTGCAGGTAGTAGCGGCTGCGCGTGCGGCTGCGCTGGCTGCAGAGCGCGAAGCCGCGCTCGTGGAGACGTAGATCAGCTCATCCGACACCGGCGGCGTGTCGGAGAGCACGCCCAGCCAGCCGAACGGGATAGTTCTTCTCGTAGACGCGCAGCTTCTCGGCCGGGACGCTGGCGCGGCACACGCCGTGAAAGCCGTCGCAGCCGGCGATGAAATCGCACTCGAGCGTCTGAACGCCTGCAGCTGACTCCAGGTGACGCGCGGGCGCCCTAGCTCGAAATCGTGGATTTGTACATCGGGACTTCGTAGATCGCCTCGCCCTCGCGCGCATCCATCAGGTCTTTCGTCACTTCGGTCTGGCCGTAGACGGTGACCGATTTGCCGGTGATGCGCCTCGAGATCGATGCGCAGCCGGCCGCCGGAGAAGGCGAGGTCGAAGCCGTCGTGGACCAGTCGCTTCCTCGCGCAGCCCGCCGGCAACGCCTGCGCGCTCAAGGAGTTCCACCGTGCCGCTCTCCAGGACGCCGGCGCGGATGCGGCCGAGGACATATTCCCGGGAGCGGCTCTCGAGGATGACCGATTTCACGCCGGCCACCTCGAGCAGCCGCCCGAGGAGCAGGCCGGCGGGACCCGAGCCGATGATCGCGACTTGCGTGCGCATGTGAATTCCTGCGCTGACAGGTGTAACACAAGTTGCGCAGAATGCCTCGGCAGGGGACGACGAGGAGAGCACTCAATGGAACTATCGAGAGCCATCAGCCTGGTGGCGGTCGTCCTGATCATCGTCGTCGCTGCCGGATACGCGAGCGACGGCAGCCGCAGCCGAGACGCCCGAGCAGGCAGTCGCGTCCGCGAAATAGGCAAGCGAAGAAGCGCTACCGGATTGTTGCGGTCGCCGCCCTTCTCCGCTAGCGTCACGGGAGGGATGGAAACGAACCGCAAAACCACGCGTGATGTTCGCCAGCTTCATCGGCGCGTCGCAGCGTCGTCGAAGCCGCCGGCGAAAGCGCGGCGCAGGAAGCCGATCGCGCGTTGCGTCGAGCGCATCGGCGGCGCCGCCACGTCCTGCGGCGGCCGCGTCGTCAAGACCATGCACGACAGGGCCATGATCCTGATCGCCGACCCCGACGCCGCCGCCGACGCGTCGGTGGCGATCCACACCGCGGTGAACGACTTCCGGCGGTCGCCGCGGTCAAGCTCTGGCCGTCGGCATCGGCTTCCACTACGGCCCGGTGATCCAGAAGGACACCGACGTGTTCGGCGATACGGTCAACCTTGCCGCGCGCCTCGGCGAGCATGGCGGCGAAGGGCCAGGTCATCACCACGCGGGAGACCGGCGCGCTGTTCTCGCCGATCTACCGGCCGTGGATGCGCAACCTCGGCGCGGTCGAGATCAAGGGCCGCACCGACCAGGTGGAGATCTGCGAGCTGGTCTGGCGCGCCGACGACAGCGCCACGCTGGTGGGGCAGCAGCGGCGCGCCGAGCACCAGGGCGTGCTGGAGCTGAAGCTCAAGTACCGCGGCAGCGAGGTCGTGCGCCGGCGCGAGAAGGATGCGGTGGTCATCGGCCGCGAGCCCGACTGCGGCCTGGTGGTCGACGACGACCAGGTCTCGCGCCACCACTGCACCATCGAGCGGCGCGGCGACAAGTTCGTCCTGTCCGATACCAGCTCGAACGGCACCTACGTCACGCATCCAGGGCGAAAGGAAGTGCTGCTGCAGCGCGAGGAGCTGACGCTCAGCAAGCGCGGGTGGATCGCCTTCGGCCAGCCGGCGCGTCGCGGCGAAGAGGCGGTCGAGTTCATCTGCTATACTGAGGGTGCTGCCTCGGTGGCGCTCGATCTTTGCCGTTCCCTTCGCCGCGGCGACCAGGCCGATCCGGAAGCGGCGTACCAGCGGCTGCATCGCGCGACGCTGTCGCAGAACGTTCCCGAGATGATGCTCTACGCGAGCGAGGAGCGGCGCGCCGAGCTCCTCACCTACGCCGGCGACCCGGTGCGCCTGCAGCTCGTCTCCTCGATGATGCCGCGCGTCTACACCGTGCGCTCGCTCGCCACCAGCCCCGACGGCACGCGGCGCGCATGCGCGCCACCGGCAGCTTACACCTTCATGGGCTCGAACGCGCCGACCTTCGGCGTGATCGACATGGTGCGCGAGGCGGACGGCTGGAAGGTCGACAAGTTCGAGTGGACCGGCGACAAGCCGGCGGGCTTCGATGCGGCGGTGGCGCAAGCGCCGGTGCGAAGAGGCCGCGACCGGTGCCATGGAGAAGCCCGCGCCGTCGAGGCGCCGGCGGCCGAGCAAGCCGGAAGCCTGCCCGCCGAGCAGGCGGTGCCCGCGTCCGCGCCGGCGGTTGCCTCGCCGCCGCCGGGCATGGTCGAGCGCCCGCGGACCGCGCGCCGTGCGAGATCAAGCCGGTGATGACCGACGAGGACCTAGTCAACTGCGGCGCTTCGCCCCGCTAGTGGGCAGCAGCGCTTCCGAGAGCTCCAGGATATCGTCCGGCCAGTACTCGATCGGCCGCGGCCTGAGCGCGCCCGGACTCGGCGAGCGGCCGGCAGGAGAGGATGGCGAAGATCCAGCGCGGCGGAATGCCTTCGCGGCCGTGCGCCGCGCCGAGCAGCGCCCCGCGATCGCGGCGTTGGTGTCGGTATCCCCTCCCTGGGCGACGGTGCTGACCAGCGCTTCTTCGATGTCCATGTTCATCAAGCAGTAAAAAGCGTTCTGCAGCGACAGCACGCACCCATCCCGGGTGGGTGAAGAAGTCCGCCGGCCGGCCGCCCGCCGCGCCGCGCTTCGCCGCGTCGCGCGCCGGGCCTTCGAGTGCTGCACCGCCGCCTCGAGCATTGTCTTCGCGGCTCGCGCCGCCGACGCCGGCGGCGATCGCCGCGCAGTAGGCGGCGCAGGACTCGACGCAGATGTCGTTGCGGATGGGTGAGCGCCGACTCGTCGCGCGCGGTGCGCGCAGCGAGCGCCGGATCGCCTGCCGCCCAGACGCCGATCGGCGAGCAGCGCATCAGCGAGCCGTTCGATTCCGAGCGCGGGTCGCTCGGCGCCGATCAGGCCCTTCTCGGTGGTCATGCCGACGTCGACCGGCCGCGAGGTGATCCACTGCGCGGTAGGCGTCGAGCACCTCGCGCCGGTCGAATTTGCGCGTCGCGCACGATGCTGCGCGCGAGCGTCAGCGCCATCTCGCTGTCGTCGGTCGGCTGGCCCGCCATCAGGTGGTAGACGCCGCCGTCGGCGAGCTCGCGCACGCCGCGCGGGTAGAGCCGGGCGATCTCGTTCGCCGGCTTCGACCTCGACGCACGCGCCGAGGCTGTCGCCGATCACCTGGCCGAGCATCGCGCCCTGCGCGCGCGCCAGCCTCTGCCCAGGTTCTTCCTCGGAAAGCCGAGCTGGACCCGCGGCTCGCGCCGCGGCTCCTGCGTCGAGCCGCGTCCAGTCGAAGCGCGCGAGCTGCGCAGCCGCCTCAGGCGCGCCGGCGTAGCACGCCGGAGATGCGCTTCTCGGTGTTGCCCTGCAGCGCGCATCGCGCTGCCTCCGACGTCGAGCGACGACGCCGCGCGCCGCGCCGATCAGCGCCATGCCGGCGGCGATCGTCGTACTCGTTGACGCCGTGGGTCGAGGCCGTCGCCACGCCGTCGCCGGCCGCGACGCGCGCCAGGCGGTAGGCGATGCTCGGCAGCGGCGATGAAGCGCGCCGGCGCGACCGCCGCGCGACCAGGTCTGCGGGCGCTGCACGGTCGAGGCGGTGGCGAGCACGAACTCGCCCGGCGCGAGCTTGCGCTGCGACAGGTCGACCTGCAGCGGCTTGCCGTTGCGCTGCAGCTGCGCGCCCTCGGCCCAGGCGATCGTGTCCGCGCCGCGGTCGGGCGGCATCGGGCGCGTGCACCACGCCGAGCACCGGCACGCCCTCGCGCAGCAGCGCGACCGAGATCGCCGAGCCGCGCCGCCCGGCGAGGAACTCCGAACGGTGCCGTCGTGCGGGATCGACGAGCCAGGTCCAGCCGGCTCGTGGAGCCCGGCGTGGCTGCCGGTTTCCTCGCCGACGAAGGCGCAATCGACGAGGCCGCGCAGCGCGTCTCGCGCAGGCTTTCCTCGATCTCCTTGTCGAGCGGGCAGTTGCCGCGCTCGCCGCGCGGCCCGCCGGCGCGATAGAACTCGGCGCGCAGCCGCGCGCCCTCGGCTTCCACGAGGCGGATCACTTCTGAAAGGGGCAGGGCGGCCATTAGAATGAGCGTTTATACCCGAGAGACACAGCCCATGCCTGCAACGACTACCGCCAGCGGCTCGGTGTTCGAGGACCTGGTCGTCGGCAGCGGAAACGCCGCAGCGTCCGGCCAGAAGGTGAGCGTGCATTACACCGGCTGGTTGACCAGAACGGAAACACGAAATTCGATTCGAGTCATGATCGCGGCGAGCCTTTCGTCTTCCCGCTCGGCAAGGGCCAGTGATCAGGGGCTGGGACGAGAGGCGTCGCCGGCATGAAGGTCGGCGGCAAGAGGAAGCTCACCATCCCGCCCGCAGCTCGGCTACGGCGCGCGCGGCGCGGGCAGCGTCATCCCGCCGAACGCGACGCTGGTCTTCGAGGTGGAGCTGCTCGACGTCAAGTAGCGTGACCGGCATCCCCGTTTTCGTCCCGGAATCCGAGATCGAGCTCACCGCCGTCCGCGCCCAGGGCGCCGGCGGCCAGAACGTCAACAAGGTGTCGAACGCGCGGTGCAGCTGCGCTTCGACATCCGCGCCTCTTCGCTCCCCGAGCACGTCAAGGAGCGCCTGCTGCGAATCGGCGATCACCGCGTCTCGCGCACCGGCGTCGTCGTCATCAAGGCGCAGAGTGCACCGCAGCCTGGAGATGAAGACCGCGAGGAGGCGATCGCCCGCCTCCAGTCGCTCGTCGCTGCGGCGGCGCACATTCCTAAGCGCCGGCGCCACGCCGCGCCGACCCATGGGTCGAAAGCAGCGGCGGCTCGAGGGCAAGCGCAGCGCGCGGCAACATCAGGCGCTGCGCCGCAAGTCGAGCGGTGACTTCTGAAGCCCGCTACTCCAACGGGATGCCGGCTTCCTTCACGCAGCCTGCGCCACAACGCCAGGTCGTCGCGGTTGATCTCGAGCAGCCGCTCGGGCGTCGAGCCCTCGGTCGGCGTAGCCGTAGCTCTGCAGCTTCTCGCGCACCTCCGGGCGCTTGCAGCGCCGCGTTCACTTCCTTGTTCAGGCGCTCGCACGATCTCGCGCGGCATGCCCGGCGGGCCGAACACGCCGGCCCACTGGCGCACGCTCACTTCGGGCACGCCGGCCTCGTCGATGGTCGGCACCTCGGGCAGGAGCGGGCTGCGCTCCTTGAGCAGCACCGGCGAGCGCGCGCAGCTTGCCTTCCTTGGCGTAGCGAGATCGGCGGTGCCCGTGCTGAGGAACGCCGAATGCACGCGGCCCGGCGAGGATGTCGGGCATCGAGCGGTCCTTCGCCCTTGTAGGGCACGTGGAGCATGTCTGATGCCGGTCGCCTGCATGAGCTGCACGTTGTAGAGGATCGAGAGCGGGTTGCCGGTGCCGTAGTTGAGCTTGCCGGGATTGGCGCGCGCGTAGTCGATGAACTCCTTCAGCGTCGTCGCCGGCACCGACGGATGCGACGTAGAAGAACGACCGTGGCGCGGCCGACCAGCGAGATCGGCGTGAAGTCCTTCAGCGGGTCGTAGGTCGGCGTTCTTGCGCAGCGCCACCGCGGCGGTCATGGCGCTGTTCGAGGCGAACATGATCGTGTAGCCGTCGGGCGCGATGCGCGTCACCTGCTCGGCGGCGATGCGCGCTGTCGGCGCCGGGCCGGTTCTCGACCACGACCGGCTGCTTCATCTGCTCCTGCGAGCGCGTTGGCCGATGATGCGCGTCGTCGGATCGGCCGAGCCGCCGGGCGGGAAGCCGACGATGAAGCGGATCGGCTTGTTCGGGTACTGGGATAGTGCAGGGCCGGCGCAAACGAGGAGCGCCAGCGACAGCGCGAGCTTGAATCGCTTCACCGCGCCTCCTCCCGGAAGGCTGCGCCCTTGCT
>ERZ1370068.1241-contig-11134_pt1 | contig 11264 bp, 15 predicted proteins | sample MGYA00561227_ERZ1370068 | MGnify/ENA primary metagenome ERZ1370068 (study PRJEB38410, sample SAMEA6850437) | metagenome | study: Metagenomic assessment of the ecological functions of the soil: analysis of the soil microbiota associated with the...
TACGGCGTGCGGCATCTCGGGCCAGGACGTGGGACGCGGCACGTTCGCCCATCGCCACGCCGTGCTGCACGACCAGAGCCGCGAGAAGTGGGATTCGGGAACCTGGGTCCCGCTCGAGCACGTGAAGGAAGGCCAGCCGACGTTCGAGATCATCGATTCCGTGCTGACCGAGAACGCGGTGCTCGGGTTCGAGTACGGCTACTCGACGTCGGACCCGACGCGTCTCGTGATCTGGGAGGCGCAGTTCGGCGACTTCGCCAACGGCGCGCAGGTCATGATCGACCAGTTCATCGCGGCGGGCGAAGCGAAGTGGGGCCGCATCTGCGGCCTCGTCATGCTGCTGCCGCACGGCTACGAGGGCAGGGGCCCGAGCACTCGTCGCGCGCGGCCTCGAGCGCTACCTGCAGCTTTGCGCCGGAGCACAACATGCAGGTCTGCGTGCCCTCGACGCCCGCGCAGATCTTTCACCTGCTGCGCCGGCAGATGCTCCGTCATTACCGCACGCCGCTGATCGTGATGAGCCCGAAGAGCCTGCTGCGCCACAAGGACGCGGTGTCGACGCTCGAGGAGCTCGCCGGACGGGACGTTCCAGAACGTGATCGGCGAAAGTCGAGGAGATCGCGGCGAAGAACGTGCAAGCGCGTCATCGCCTGCAGCGGCAAGATCTACTACGAGCTCGTCGCGCATCGGCGCGAGCGCAAGATCAGAGACGTGGCGATCATCCGCGTCGAGCAGCAGTATCCGTTCCCGCACGACGACTTCACCGCGACGCTCGCGAACTTTCCGCGGGCGAAGGAAGTGGTCTGGTGCCGGAGGAGCCGCAGAACCAGGGCGCGTGGTACCGGCTGCGCGCCTATCTCCGCGAAGATGCGCTGCCGAAGCAGGTGGTCGCCTACGCGGGCCGGCCCGGTCTCGGCGTCGACGGCCGTCGGCTACATGGCGAAGCACGCGCAGCAACAGCAGCAGCTGATCGAAGATGCGTTCGGGCCGAAGCTCGCCGACGGCGAGATGCTCGTCGCGGTATGAGGCGGAAGCGGCGCGCGCGCACTCGGAGTCGTTGAAATGAGCAGTCCCACGCTGACATGAGATCTTGATGCGAGTCGAAGTGAGAGTTCCCCAGTTGCCGGAGTCGGTCGCCGAAGCGACCCTCGTCAACTGGCACAAGAAGGTTGGCCAGGCGGTGGCGCGCGACGAGAACCTGGTCGATGTCGAAACCGACAAGGTCGTGCTCGAATTGCCGGCGCCGCAGGCTGGCGTGCTCGTCGAGATCCGGCAGGGCGACGGCGCGACGGTGAGCGGCGCAGGAGGTGATCGCGGTCATCGACAGCGACGCCGTTGCCGTCGCGCCGGCGCCCGCCGCCGCGGCAGTCGGCGCCAGCGCCGGTTGCCGCACCTACCGCCGCTCCGCCGGTTCACCCGCTGCCGCACAAGGCTGCGCACGGCGTCGACCCCGGTGCCGCAACGGCGCTTCCTGCTGCGCGCAAGATGATTGCCGACCTCGCCATGGATGCTTCGAGCCTCGAGGGCACCGGACGAGGAGGGCGGATCACCAAGGGTGACGTCATCGCCGCCGCGAAGCCAGTCCGCAGGCGAGCCCGCGCCGGCCGCCGCACCTCGCCGTCCCGCAACCGAGTGCGGCCAGTGCCGAAGGCGGCGTCTCGCGATCTCGAATCGCAGCGGCCGGAGCAGCGCGTGCCGATGTCGCGCCTGCGCCAGCGCGTCGCCGAGCGCCTCGTTCAGTCGCAGTCGACCGCGGCCATCCTGACCACGTTCAACGAAGTCAACATGCAGCCGGTGATCGAGCTGCGCAACCGATACAAGGAGCGCTTCGAGAAGGAGCACGGCGTCAAGCTCGGCTTCATGGCGTTCTTCGTCAAGGCGGCGGTGCACGCGCTCAAGAAGTTCCCGGTCAGTCAACGCGTCGATCGACGGCAACGACATCGTCTATCACGGCTACTTCGACATCGGCATCGCCGTCGGCAGCCCGCGCGGGCTGGTCGTGCCGATCATCCGCGACGCCGATCAGCTGTCGATCGCCGAGATCGAAGCCGCGATCGCCGATTTCGGCAAGCGCGCCCAGGACGGCAAGCTCACGGTCGAGGAGCTCACCGGCGGCACTTACACGATCAGCAACGGCGGCGTGTTCGGCTCGATGCTGTCGACGCCGATCATCAATCCGCCGCAATCGGCGATCCTCGGCGTCCACGCGACGAAAGAGCGCGCCGGTCGTCGAGAACGGGCAGATCGTGGTGCGGCCGATGAACTATCTCGCGCAGTCCTACGATCACCGGATCATCGACGGCCGCGAAGCGGTGCTGTCGCTCGTCGCCATCAAGGAAGCCCTCGAAGATCCGGCGCGCCTTCTGCTGGATCTCTGATGCCCACGGTGACGCCCGAACGCTTCGACGTCGTGGTGATCGGCGCCGGTCCCGGCGGATACGTCGCAGCCATCCGCTGCGCGCAACTCGGGTTCCAGACGGCGTGCATCGACGACTGGACGCGCGCGGAGGCAAGCCCGCGCTCGGCGGCACGTGCACCAATGTCGGCTGCATCCCGTCGAAGGCGCTGCTGCAGTCGTCCGAGCACTTCGACCACGCGGGACATGCGTTCGCCGACCACGGCATCGACGATCGAGGCCTCGCCATCGACGTGCCGCGCATGCTCGCGCGCAAGGACGAAGGTCGTCGCGCAGAACAACGACGGCATCCTGTACCTGTTCAGAAGAACAAGGTGGCGTTCTTCCACGGCCGAGGCTCGTTCGCCGGGGTGACGCCGCGGACGGCTGGAGACATCAAGGTCGAAGGCGCCGAAGCCCGCGGAGCTCGCGCGACGCACGTGATCGTCGCGACCGGTTCCGCGCCGCGGCCGCTGCCGGGCGTGCCGTTCGACAACGTGCGCGTGCTCGACAATGCGGGCGCGCTCGCGCTGACCGAAGTGCCGAAGCGGCTGGGAGTCGTGGGCGCCGGCGTGATCGGCCTCGAGATGGGCAGCGTATGGCGCCGGCTGGCGCGCAGACCACCGTGCTCGAAAGCGCTGCCCGATTTCCTCGGGGCGGCGGACGAGGCGGTGGCGAAAGAGGCGAAGCGCGTCTTCGCGAAACAAGGGCTCGTCATCCAAACGGGAGTCGCGATCACCGGCGTAGACGCGACCGGGAGACGAGGTCGTCGTTCGCTACAACGACGCGGGCGGCAAGGCGCAGCAGGCGAGCTTCGACCGGTTGATCGTCGCCATCGGACGCGTGCCGCACACGGCCGGACTGGCGGCGGCGAGCGGTCGGACTCGGTCTCGACGCGCGCGGATTCGTCGCCGTCGACGCGAGTGCCGGACGAACCTGCGCGAACGTGTGGGCGATCGGCGACGTGGTCCGCGGGCCGATGCTCGCGCACAAGGCCGAAGAAGAGGGCGTGGCGGTCGCCGAGCGGATCGCCGGCCAGCACGGACACGTCGATTTCAACACGGTGCCGTGGGTGATCTACACGTCGCCGGAGATCGCGTGGGTCGGGCAGACCGAGCAGCAACTGAAGCCGCAGCCATCGCGTATCGCGCCGGCAGCTTCCCGTTTGCCGCGAACGGCCGCGCGCGTGCCACTCGGCGACACTACGGGCTTCGTGAAGATCCTGGCCGACGCGGCCACCGACCGCATCCTCGGCATGCACGTCATCGGTCCCTTGCGTTCGGAGCTGATCGCGGAAGGCGTCAGTCGCGATGGAATTCGGCGCCGCGAGCGAGGACCTCGCGCGGATCTGCCATGCGCATCCGCTCGTTGTCCGAGGCGACCAAAGAGGCGGCGCTCGCAGTGGACGGGCGAACGCTCAACCTCAGATCTCTGTTGCATGCCCTCGATGACGGCTCGATGATTCAGCTGCCGCGGTCGATGAGCGTCCCCGTTCCCGGCGCCGGCGCATCGCCTTCCCGCGGGCGCGCTTCGCGGATTGGCTCGCACCGATCCTCGCTGCGCGCGGCACGCTCTCGATCCCGCGCAGGTCGAGGCCTGCGCGCGCTTGCAGCGGCTTGCGACCGAGCTCGAGTCCTTTCGCGCCGCACGCCAGTCGACGCTCAAGAAGCTGTTTTCCCCGCCCGCCGTTCCGCGCGGCATCTATCTCTGGGGAGGCGTCGGACGCGGCAAGAGCATTCCTGATGGACGGCTTTTTTCGCGACGACCGCCATTCGCCGGAAGACGCGCATCCATTTCCATGCATTCATGCGCGACGTCCACGAGGATCTGGACAAATTGAAGCGCGAGGTGGATCCGCTCGCAATGGTGGCGGAGCGCATCGCGGGCCAATGGCGGCTCATCTGCTTCGACGAGTTCCACGTTTCGGACATCGCCGACGCGATGATTCTCGGGCGGCTCCTGGCAGGCGCTTTCACGCAGGGCGTCGTGTTCGTGATGACGACCAACTATCCGCCGGACGCGCTGTGGCCGAACGGCCTGCAGCGCGAGCGCTTCCTGCCGACAATCGCGCTCCTCAAGAAGTGGCTCGACGTGCGTCGAGGTCGACGCCGGCGCGTCGATTACCGGTTGCGGGCGCTCGAGCAGCTCGCGACGTGGTACATGCCGCTCGGACCCAAATCCGATGCGGCGCTGGCGGCTGCCTTCGAGTCGATGCGCGCAGGGCCGGACGAGGATCCGAACGCTCACGGTCGAAAGCCGAACGCTGGCCGCCCGGAAGGTCGCGGGCAGCCTCGCCTGGTTCGACTTCGCCACGCTGTGCGACGGCCCGCGGTCCCAGCGCGACTATCTCGAGCTCGCCTGCCGGTTTTCGGTGCTCTTCCTGTCGGGGATTCCGCGGCTGACGGCCGAGATGGGCGATCGGGCGCGGCGCTTCACTTGGCTCGTCGACATACTGTACGATCACCGCGTGAAGCTTCTGGCCTCCGCCGCGGCCCGTCCGGACGCCCTCTACCGGGAGGGGCCGAACAGCGGGAATTCAGCCGCACGGTGAGCCGGCTCGTCGAAATGCAGACGCGCGACTACATGGGCGAGGCGCACGTCGCGGCCGACGTTCGCCCGCCGGACTAGAACGCAGGCTCTGCGCGTCCATACACCCTAGATCAAGATCGCATCCTACGGGGAGACTCCATTGCAGAAATTCAAGGCGTACCGGACGTTCCAGGAAAACGACGCGGTCACGAGCCGCTTCGTCGAATTGACCCCCGACGAGCTCGATCCCGGCGACGTCGTCGTCCGGACCAAGTATTCGACGATCAATTTCAAGGACGCTCTCTCGTACAACGGCGCCGGCAAGATCATGCGCAAGTACCCGACCAACGCCGGCATCGACATGGCGGGCACGGTGGAGTCGTCGCAGGACACGCGATGGAAGCGCGGCGACAAGGTCATCGTCCACGCGTACGACCTGGGGTTTCGCACGATGGCGGCTACGCCGAATACGTCCGCGTTCCAGGCGACTGGATCGTCCGCCGTCCCGAGAGCATGACGGCCTTCGACGCGATGACGCTCGGCACCGCGGGCTACACGGCGGCGCAGGCGATCATGCAGATGGAGCACAACGGACTCAAGCCAGAGAACGGCCCGATCGCCGTGACGGGCGCCACGGGCGGTGCGTCGGCTCCGTCGCCGTCGAGATCCTGGCGAAGATCGGCTATCACGTCGTCGCCATCACCGGCAAGCCGGAAGAGGCGCGCTACCTTCGCGCGCGCTGGGGGCGAAGGAAGTGCTGCAGCGGCAGGCGATCGAGCTTTCGAAGATCCGTCCGCTCGACAAGTCGACCTGGGCCGGGGTGATCGACAATCTCGGCGGCGAATGCTCGCGTGGCTCCTGTCGACGTCGAAGATCAGCGGCACGGTGGCGGCTATCGGCCTCGCGGCGGGCATGAAGCTCGAGACGACGGTGGCCCCTGTTCATCCTGCGCGGCGTCTCGCTGCTCGGAATCGACAGCGCCAATACGCCGATGTCGCAGCGCCAGAGAATCTGGAACAAGCTCGCCGTCGAGTGGCGTCCTGACCGGGTCCACGACCAGGTGCGAACGATCGACTTCGACGAGCTGCCGACGCACTCTCGATCCGTACCTGAAGGGGCATGGTCCGGGGCCGGACCGTCGTGCGGATCGCTCCGGACACCCATCCGTAGCGGCGATGGCGAGCTACAAGGAGCTGCATCGCCGGTCGATCACCGACCGCGAGGCTTCTGGCGGGCGAATCCGCGCTCGTCGACTGGCAGACGCCGTTCACCTCGGTCCTCGATTACTCGAGACCGCCGTTCGCCAAGTGGTTCGGCGGCGGCCGGATCAACCTCTGCCACAACGCCGTCGATCGTCATCTCGCCGCGCGCGGCGAGCAGATCGGCGCTGATCTACATCTCGACTGAAACGGGCGAGACGAAGCGCTACACGTACCGCGAGCTCGCCGCGGAGGTGAATCGCTGCGCGGCCATCTTCAAGGCGCAGGGCGTCGGGCGCGGCGATCGCGTGCTGATCTACATGCCGATGATCGCCGAAGCGGCGTTCGCGATGCTCGCCTGCGTGCGCATCGGCGCGATCCACTCGGTCGGTCTTCGGCGGTTTCGCGGCGGCGAGCCTCGCCACCCGGATCGACGACGCCGGCGCCGAAGGCTGATGGTCACCTCCGATGCCGGGATGCGCGGCGGGAAGCCGGTGCTCTACAAGCACCTGGTCGACGAAGCGCTGCGGCTCGCCACGAACCCGCCGCGCAAGGTGGTCATCGTCAACCGCGGCCTCGATCCCGGCGATGGCGGTCGTGCCGGGCGCGACGTCGACTACGCGTCGCTGCGCTCGAAGCATGATGGACGCGAGCGTGCCATGCGAATGGCTCGAAGTCGTCCGAGCCGTCGTACATCCTCTCACGTCCGGCACGACCGGGCAAGCCGAAGGGCGTCCAGCGCGATACGCGGCGGCTACGCCGGTCGCGCTCGCGTCGTCGATGCGCCGCATCTTCTGCGTCGAGCCCGGCGAGACGATGTTCACGACGAGCGACATCGGCTGGGTGGTCGGGCCACTCGTACATCATCTACGCGCCGCTCATCGCCGGCGCGACGACGATCCTGTACGAAGGCGTGCCGATCCGGCCCGATGCCGGCGATCTGGTGGAAGATCGTCGCAGGACAACAAGGTCCGGACGATGTTCAGCTCGCCGACCGCGATCCGGGTGCTGAAGAAGCAGGATCCGGCGTTCATGACGCAGCACGACCTGTCGGCGCTCAAGTACCTGTTCCTCGCCGGCGAGCCGCTCGACGAGCCGACGCGCACGCTGGGCCGCGGATTCGCTCGGCGTGGCCGATCGTCGACAACTACTGGCAGACCGAGACCGGCTGGCCGATCCTCTCCGCGCAGCCGGGCGTCGAGGACACGCCGCGCAAGTTCGGCACGCCGTCGCTTCCCGGTGCTACGGCTACGACGTCCGCTTGCTGCGCGAAGGCGACCGGCGAGAAGCCGGCGCGGACGAGAAGGCGCGTGCTCTGCGATCGTGCCGCCGCTGCCCCCGGGCTGCATGACGCACGGTCTGGGGCGACGACGAGCGCTTCGTCAACGACCTATTTCTCGGACTTCGGCGACAAGCTCGCCTACTCGACGTTCGACTGGGCGACGCGCGATGCCGACGGCTACTACTTCGTGCTGGGCCGCACCGACGACGTGATCAACGTCGCCGGGCACCGGCTCGGTACGCGCGAGATCGAGGAAGCCGTGCAGGCGCACGCCGGAATCGCCGAGGTGGCGGTGGTGGGCGTGGCCGATGCCGGTCAAGGGCCAGGTCCCCGTGGCGTTCGCCGTCGTGAAGGATGCCTCGAAGGTGGCAGCTCCCGACGGCGCCGCGCGAATGCGGACGAGGTGCTGGCGACCGTCGACCGCGCAGCTCGGCGCGATCGCGCGCCCGGCGCGCGTCCGCTTTCGTCACGCTGCTGCCGAAGACCCGGTCCGGCAAGCTCTGCGGCGCACGATCCAGGCGCTCGGCGGAGGGTCGCGATCCGGGCGACCTGACGCACCATCGAGGATCCGGCCGCGCTGGACAGATCCGGTCCGCACTCGCCCGGCAGAGGGGATAAAAGCGGGGATAATAGCGGCCCGGCGCCCGCCGGCTCCGACACGTCCGACCTGTCCGCCCCCGCCGCTGTCGGTCCCAGTCGCCCGCTGCGGCGTCTGCCCCCGGCACGCGCCGCTCGCGGTCGTGATGCGAGGCGACGCGGTCGACAGCCTGCACTGGGTCGGTCGCCGTCGTCGACCGCGAAGGCCGACCTGCTGTACGCCGCCGGCGATCCCGGTTTTCTGACGATGACGCGGGGCTCGCTCAAACCGTTCCAGGCGATGCCGTTCACGCGCTGCGGATTGGCATCCAGCGCTTCGATTTCAGTCCCCGCAGGTCGCCCTGCTCTGCGCAAGCCATTGCGGGGCCGCCCACGGCTGCGGCTGCGAGCATGCTCGCCAAGGCAGGCAGCAACGCCGTTGCCGACCTGCAATGCGGCACGCATCCGCCGCGGTTCCACGAGTTGCGCGGCTTGAGCCACCGCCACCATGGCGTATTCGCCGCTCGAAAACAACTGCTCAGGCGGCACGAGCGGGGATGCTCGCCTATTGCTCGCTCTGCGGGATTGCCCGAGAGATCGAGTTACCTCGCGTGCGACCATCCTCTGCACACGAGGCGATGCGCGCCCGCCGTGGCGCACTTCACGTCCACGGAAGAAGAAAGCTCGTCAGCGGGATCGACGGCTGCTCCGGCGCCGAACTATGCCGGTTCCACTCGGGATCGGCTCGCGCTGGGATTCGCCCGCCCGCCGCGCGCACGACGACGCCGTGTATGGGCGTTGCGCGCAGGTCACCGGCGGACGCCATGACCGCCCATCCGAGAAGCGGGTGTCCGGCGAGCTCCGGAGCGATCTCGAGCTCATGCGCGCGGGACGCGGCGAAGATGGGTGGCGAAGAGTCGGCGCCGAAGGCACGCATGAAGGGTCGGCATGTCACAGCGCTGCGGCGTCGGCATCTGCGGTCAAGGTGGCCGACATGGCATCTGGCGCGCACTGCGGCGGTCATCGTCTCGGTCTCTGGAGCGGCGCGCCTCTTCGAAACGCCATGCCACGCGGAAGCCTGGCGCACTGAGCTCAGCATGATGCACAACTATCGCGGAATCGATCACCGGACATGTCGCGTCTCGTGAATTGGTATCCTGGACCGTACCGCTGCCCCTGCCGACAGCCCTCGCGGCTGCGCCACCTGGCAACCCTTCGATCGCGATGGAGCTTACGGTCCATGTCGTGAAGTGCCATGCACGGTGCAAGCGATGCGCCGCGCTGGCGCCTCGGGCGGAGCTCGAGGAGCGGTTTCTTAGGTGCATCTCCGGGCTTGAAGCCGGACACGCCGCACACACGCCAGTTACCGGCGGGGCGCCTCAACAAATGACTCAGGGATTGGTTGGGTTGATCGCGAAATCGATCGAAAGCAGCTCGTCGAGCTTGCGCTGGCGTGGCGATAAAGCGTTGCTCCGAGAACTGCTGGTGACGAAGTACCAGCACCTGCTTCAAGGGCGGCTCCGTGTCCCGGTTTGTGCGCGTGCGGCGGAAGTCGAGGACGTGACACCGGCATTATTAAAACGTATCAGGCGCTGGTTACCGGGGCGAGCGCCTTCACCGCCCGGCTCTGCAGGATCGGATCAACTGCCAAAGAACTATCAGTGGCCCTCGGCCGGCGATGCTTTCCCCGACGACCGGTTTCGACAACCGGGGAAGCCAGGTTCGAAGGGTTACGAGCGATTACCGGGACGCGACACACCCAGGTCTGGGCTCGAGGCGAGGAGAGATCGCCGCGATGGCGGATCGGGCGATGGATGCGCTGCCCCGGACGCATCGGACGGCGCGTCCGCTGCGAAATCGAAGGCTTGACCAGTCGCCGGCGTGGTGATTGTCCGTCGGCGCACGGTGCGCTCGCCGGATGTCCCGCGCGCGATGATCGCGGCGGAGGCTGCGGCCGCCTGCCCAGGTACAGGACCGTGGTGATGCGAGAACCTTGTGAATATGTTTGATGGATGGTGACCTCGAAGGCGCCGAGGCCGATGCCGCACTCCGCGAGGATTGAAGCGGGTCGACGGTCTCGGTGCCTGGACGATCCACTGCCCGTCATCGGCGACGCGCTTCGCCGAAACGGCGCTCCGATCGCCGGCTTTGCCGAGCGCGGTTTGCCCAACGCCTCGAAGCCGAGCCCACGGTGCTCGCGCCCAAGCCGGTCTCGCCGCGAGGCTGCCGCCTCGCTGGGCGGTCGCCGCTACCATCGCGGCCGTGGTGGTCGTCCGGTTCGGTCAGCATCAACATGCTCGATCCCAAGCCAACGGCGTTTGCACGTGACACACCGAAGCCGGTGACGTTCGCGGTCCACGAGCGCCTTTGCGCCAGCTGTCCCCGGACTACCTGCTCGCGCATCGGAATTGCTCGCCTACGACCCAGATCCAGGGCGTCGGGCCCTACCTGCGGGCCGTGTCCGCGGGGGGCGTGGATGGTCGTCGTGGGTCAGGTTGCGATCAGCCGGAACAGAAAGGAAGCTGACTTCCGTTCACGCGCGCGTCATGACCGGGCAAGCATGAGCGCCGACGCGCGCGACCTCCTCGCCGCGGCCTTGTTTGCCGCTATCCCGCTCGCCTCCGCGGGACGCCACCGCCTGGCTGAAACCGCGCGTTCCGCCGCGGCGGCGCCTGCGCAGAACTACGTCGGCGTCATCGTCATCAGCCTGGCGGCCGCTTCGGGGCCTCGCGCCTCGTTCACCACGTACGACCAGGAAGGGGTTCGGCTCGTCAATCTGGAGAAGTGGCCGGGAGTGGTCATGAACGGCGGTGATGCGGCAGCACTATCCGGACGTAGCTCGACTCGCGTCGAGCCCCCGCACGTTCCGCAATGCGTTCCCTTCATATCACCGCAGCAGCGACCGCGCTGACCGGTTCTTCCGGATGGCCCGAAACGCGGGCGCGTCGCCGGGCGTCGAAACGCGAGCCTGGGTGTTCGAAGCCCAGGACGGGCGCGCTACGGACCTGGTTCGCGAAGTCAGACCCGGTATCGGGCCTCCTCATAAAGGCGCGGATCTTCGACAGGCAGGGCGAGAGGAATCTAGGCGGGTTGGCGTTACCGAGATCACCATCGGAGCAAAGATCGACGCCGAAATGGTGGGCCCCGCCAGCCGCTGGGCCAAATCGGTTGGCGAGTCCGCCAATCCATTTTGATGTTTATCGAAGAGGCAAAGGGATGGATATCGCCGGGTGCCGCCGGCCTTCGTGAAGATCGCGGCGGCTGCGCCCGACATACGTAACTT
>ERZ1370068.3069-contig-2192_pt1 | contig 11262 bp, 18 predicted proteins | sample MGYA00561227_ERZ1370068 | MGnify/ENA primary metagenome ERZ1370068 (study PRJEB38410, sample SAMEA6850437) | metagenome | study: Metagenomic assessment of the ecological functions of the soil: analysis of the soil microbiota associated with the...
CGCGTCCTTGGTAAACCAGGGTCCGGCCTGCTTCCAGAACGAGACTACCTCTCGGCACTCGCGATCATCGAGTCTTCACGTCATTGCGCGGAAGGTTGGTTGGCTTCGTCGCGCAGGGCGCGCCTGCAGGATCTTGCCGACGTTGGTTTGGAAGTTCGTCGCGGAACTCGATTTGCCTCGGCACCTTGTAGCTGGCGAGACGTGACTGGCGAGAAGATGCGCGCAAGTCAGCCGGCGGTGAACGTCGGGATTCTTCTTGACCGCGAACAGCTTGGCGACCTCGCCGGAATGCTGATCGGGCACGCCGACGACGGCGCATTCCAGCAGACCGCCCTGGCTCATCGCGACTTCCTCGACCTCGTTGGGGAACACCTTGAAGCCGGAGACCGAGATCATGTCCTTCTTGCGGTCGACGATGTGCACGCGCTTCCTCGGACGTCCATCACGCCGATGTCGCCGGTGCGGAAGAACCCGTCTCGCGTCATCGCCTTCGCTGGTTTCGTCGGGTCGCTGCCAATAGCCCGAGCATGACCTGCGGCCCGCGCCCGCAGATCTCGCCCTGTTCGCCGAGTCGGCAGTTCCGCGGCCGTCGTCGTCGCGGATCGAAATCTCGCGTCGAAGGCAGCGGCAATCCGATGGTGCCGGTCCACGTCGGCGATGTCGCCGCGGTTGCACGTGAGCACCGGCGACGTTTCCGGAAAGTCCGTAGCCCTCGATGATTGGTTTGCCGGTGGCTTTCACCCAGGCATCGGCTACGGATTTCTGAACCGCCATGCCGCCGCCGATCGCGCATTTGAGCATGCTCCAGTCGATCTTGCCGAAATCGGGCTGGTTCAACAGCGCATTGTAGAGCAGTGTTGACCGCCGGAAACATGTTGACCTTGTAGTGGCTGAGTTCCTTGATGAGGCCGCGGAATGTCGCGCGGGTTCGGAATCAGCAGGCACATGTCCGCCAGTGCGATACCGAGCAGGAAACACGCCGTCAAGTGCGAAGATGTGATAGAGCGGCAACGCGGTGCACAATAATCAGTCGATCGAGTCTTCGGCGGCACATCGACCATCGGCTGATTCCAGTGCTTCGACCTGCAACATGTTGGCAACGAGATTGCGATGAAGCAGCATCGCGCCCTTTGCCAGCGCCCGTGGTGCCGCCCGTGTATTGCAGGAATGCGATGTCACTCGGGGCCGATCGCCGGAGTCTGCAAACTGCACTTCGCGCCCGGCCGCGAGGACGTCATTGAATCTGACGCTGTCCGGAGGCGAATAGCGTGCCGGCACCATTCTTCTTGATGTAGCGAACGACCGCTGTTGACCAGTGTGCCTTTGATCGCTGCCGAGCATGTCGCCCAGGCTGGCAACAACGACATGTTTGACTGGCGTGCTCGGCAGTGCCTGCTGCAGCACCGCGGCAAAGTTCTCGAGAACAATGATGGCTTCAGCGCCGGCAGTCGGTGAGCTGGAATTCCAGTTCGCGCGGTTTGTAGAGCGGGTTGACGTTCACCACCGTACAGCCGGCGCGCAGAATGCCGGCGATCGCAACCGGATACTGAAGAACGTTCGGCATCATGATGGCGACGCGGGCGTCCACGCTTCAGCCCGCGGCTTTGTAGCCAGGCGGCAAACGCGACGCGAGGCTTCGTCGAGTTCTCGATAGGTCAGGGATCTTGCCCATGCAGACGCAGGCACTCGACGATCCGCGATATGCGCCTGAAGCTCTTCCTCGAACATTGCGACGAGCGAGGGGTATCGCGACAGATCAATATCGGCGGGAACGCCCGGCGGATAGTGCCGCAGCCAAAGCCGTTCCATTGACGCTTCCCCTGCGCCGGCCTTTTTCGTCTCGATGGCGCGACGCTCGATTCTGCCGTCAGCATGAGTTCTAACCGGTCCTCCATGCAAGACCGGTGATGGCAGCCAGCGGACGCTATCGACCGCCGAACGGGATCAGGGATTTTCGGTCAGTGCAGCGCGGTCGGGGCGGTCCGGGGCCGCAACGCCGAGAAAGGCGTCGAACAGTTCGCGCACCGTGCGTTCCGGCAGATCGCGTGTGATGAATACCAGTCCTTGTCCGATGGTCATCGTCCGGCCAGCGATCGAGGCCGCGCTGGCGGGTGGAAGACATGCTGAACGCCGTGCACGACGACCGGGAGTCTCGGGCATTTCGGCGAGCTTCACGATGCCCTTGATGCGCAGGAGCTTGGCGCCATGCGTGGCGCGCAACAGCTCGAGGAACATTTCCAGCGTACCGGCGGGTATTGCCTCGTCGGCGGTCAAGCACAAAGAGCCCGATGTGGTCGTCATGCGCGGTTGACGTCGTGATGGTGATGATGGTGATCGCCGGCATAGGCCTCCGCGGCGAGCCATTTCTTGACGTCGGGAATCTTTCTGTCGGGATCATAGAGGCCGCTGCCCAACAGCCGGTCGGGCGTCGCCTCCGTCCTTGGCCGCATCGAGGATGCGGCGCCGCCTGGGTTGAGCGCGCGCAGGCGGCCCAGCGATCCGTTCGCGCTGCGACGCGATCCGCAAGGTCGGTTTTGGTCAGCACGATGCGGTCGGCGACAGCAACCTGCTTGACCGCTTCTGCATGCGCAGTCGAGCGTTGCGTCTCGCCATTGACGGCGTCGACTGCCGTCACGACGCCATCGAGCCGGTAGCGCAGCAGAAGATAGGGATGGGACATGGCGTGTGCAGGACCGGCGCTGGATCGGCCAGTCCGGTTGTTTCAAGGAGCACACGCCGGAATTTGCAGCGGCGATTGTCGAGGTCGCGCAGCAGCGTTTCGAGGCGCGTCGACGAGGTCGCCGCGCATCGTGCAGCACAGGCAGCCGGACTGCAGCAACACCATATTGTCGCCGACATACTTCGACGAGCAGATGGTCGAGCGACGACCTCGCCGAACTCGTTGATGATGACGGCGGTCTCCGCGAGGGCGGGATCCTTCAGCAGCCGGTTGAGCAATGTGGTCTTGCCGGCGCCGAGGAAGCCGGTCAGGACTGGTCAAGCGGTATAGGCGTGGGCGGCGGCTGGCGCTCGCTCAGCGCGCTGGCCGAGGTCGCTCATTGCGTCGACCGAGGTCACTTTCGGCTTTGGCCTGTCTTTGCCGGCTTGGCGGTGCCTTGGCCGGCTTTGCCTGCCTCTCGGTCTTTGTCCGGCTTTTCAGCGCTTTCGCGCTCTCCGCCTTCAGTCTTGGCGACCGCCTTCTTTCTTCTTTCGGGGTGGCGCTTGCCGTCTGCGCCGACCGTATCGGGATGATCGGCCGGGCCCGTGAACACCACGACCGGTGGGGTGGTTTCGACCGGCGGTCCGAGCACGAATTTGCCGTTTGCCGGCTTCAGGCTGGAGAGCATGAAAGCCTGTCCGTTGCCGACCGTCGATTCGCCGCTGGCGCTCGTCGTGGATTCTTCCGGCTCCTCCTCGTTCTCTTCCGAAGGCGGCTTGCGGCGATGGCCGCCGCACATTTCCTCGCGCAGATTGGGTGGCTGTGCATCGATCGGGCGCCAGAGCGTCAACCAGTGCCGAGCGAGGGCGTCGAACCAGGACAGAGCCGCCGCTGTTGAATCCGCGCTCGAGGAGTTGCGCCGCCTTTTGCGCGCGGACAGCACCGGACCAGGATCCGAGCACAACCGCGATCAGCCGGCGGCCGTTTCGCGTGGCGGAGGCGACAACGTTGTAGCCGGATGCGCAGATGAATCCGGTCTTCATGCCGTCAGCGCCCGGGTAGCGATCGATCGAGTGAATTGTAGTTGCGCATCACGCGATTGCCGTAACGGATCGATGAGATATGCCAATAGCTGTCGTATTCCGGAAACTCGCGGATAAGCGCGCGCGCCAGTATTGCAAGGTCGCGCGCCGACGTAATGTGATTTTCCGCCGGCAATCCGTTCGGGATTGACGAAATTGCTCTGCGACATTCCGAGACGTCGTGCATTGGCGTTCATCAGATCGGCGAAGCCTCCGATCGAGCCCCGACGCCTTCGGCGATGGCAACCGCCATGTCGTTCGCCGATTTCACCATCAACATCTTCAGCGCATTATCAACGGTGACATTGGTCGCCGGCGGCGAAGCCCATTTTGGTCGGTTGCTGTGCCGCCGCGTTGCGCGACACTGGAAGCAGTGTATTGAACGAAATGCGGCCTTCCTTGATGGCGCGCAGCGTTGTGTACGCCGTCATCAATTTTGTGACCGAAGCGGGATACCACGGGTAGGTCGCGTTTTCGGCGTGCAACACCTTGCCGGTCGAAGCCTCGATCAACAGTTGTGCTTCCCGCTTGCGCGCGATCCGCACCGGCAGAGCGACAACAAGCCAGCGGTCGAGGCCGAGGATCACAATGCGAGGCGATGGCTTGGAAAAGCAATCATGCTCGCGGTTCAGGGTCCTAAGGCCTCAGAAACGTGAAAGTTCCGTAGGTGGCCGCGCTAGGCTATCTAAGCTTTGGATGGTAGGCAAAGCCGGTGAACCGTAGCTGAACATATATGGTGACTCACGAGCTCATCGCCGAGGAAAGCGACCAAAGTTCGGCAAAGGAGGCATCGATGACCGCCTGTATCGTCGGGTGGGCCCATACCCCCTTCGGGAAGCTTAACGACGAAACCGTTCGAAAGCCTGATTGTGCGGGTGGCCGGCCAAGCGCTTGCCGATGCCGGTGATCGGTCCAAAGGACGTCGATGAGATCGTGTTGGGCCACTTCAACGCGGGCTTTCGGCGCAGGATTTTACCGCCGCCGCTCGTGCTGCAGGCCTCACCCGACCTGCGCTTCAAGCGGGCGACGCGTGTGGAGAATGCCTGCGCCACCGGCTCGGCAGCCGTGCATCAGGGCATCAAGACGATCGAGGCTGGCGCCGCGCGCGTCGTGTTCGTTGGTCGTCGGCGCTAGAGCAAATGACGACGACGCCCGCGCCGGAGATCGGACGCAATCTGCTGAAGGCGTCGTATGTGCGCGAGGAGGCCGATATCGACGGAGGTTTTCGCCGGAATTTTCGGCAAAATCGCCGGCCTCTACTTCCAGAAATGGGGCGATCAGTCCGGATGCGCTCGCCATGATCGCCGCCAAGAATCACAAGAACGGCGTCGGCAATCCTTACGCGCAGATGCGCAAGGATCTCGGCTACGACTTCTGCCGCACCGAAAGCGAGAAGAACCCGTTCGTGGCCGGCCCGCTCAAGCGCACCGACTGCTCGCTGGTGTCGGACGGCGCCGCCGCCGTCGTGCTCGCCGACGTGGAGACCGCGCTCAAGACTGAAAAGGCCGTCGCCTTCCGCGCCGCCGAGCACGTGCAGGATTTCCTGCCGATGTCGAAGCGCGACATCCTGAAGTTCGAGGGTTGCTCGCAGGCCTGGCAGCGGGCGCTCGCGCAGATGCAGGGCTTAAGCTCGGCGATCTGTCGTTCGTCGAGACGCACGACTGCTTCACCATCGCGGAGCTGATCGAATACGAGGCCATGGGGCTGACCGCCGAAGGGCAGGGCGCGCGCGCGGTCATGGACGGGCTGGACTCAGAAAGACGGCAAGCTGCCGGTCAACCCGTCGGGCGGACTGAAGGCCAAGGGCCATCCGATCGGCGCGACCGGCGTTTCAATGCACGCGCTCTGCGCAATGCAGCTCACGGGCACGGCCGGCGATCTTCAGGTGAAGAACGCGCGGCTCGGCGGCATCTTCAACATGGGCGGAACGTCGGTCGCGAACTACGTGAGCATCCTCGAGCGCATCAAATAAAGCTGCGAAGTGCGGCAACCTATCTGTACTTGCTATCTGTATTTGCGGTCGGCCGGGCGGCAGGAACGACGAGATCGAAAACGTCTTCCGAGCTTCGGTCTTCGGCGGCCTTGAACTTATAGGCCAGTGCAATCTGTTCGATCGCGCGGGCGAAGCGCTCTCGATCGATCGTCGCCATAGCCATTCGCTTTCACTTCCGGCGTGACGATATTTTCACGGATCGCCATCGTTGAGGCGCTCGAGCTCGACGCTTCTTCCTGGCGCTTGCGTATTGCGCTTGAGCACCGATTCGATCGCGGCCGGCGGCTGTCTTACGGTTTCCCTCAAAGCTTTGGTGAAGGCCGCAGAGAAACCTCTCACGGCGTCGCCGATGTTCCTCGGCGAATTTTGAAGTTCACGATAATCGCATTGCCGTAAAGCTCGACGCCGTAGTCCGCCATCAGCAGCACGACGAGATCGTCGACCGGGCACGCCGTTCTCCTTAAGATCGATAAAGGATGAAAACGAAAGACCGGTGATCGCGTCGACCTGGCCGGCTGCCAGCATCGGCTCGCGCACCGGGAAGCTGACATTCTCGATCGTCACCTTGGACAGCATCGATGCCGTTCGCCTGCACGAAAATCGGCCACTGCGCATAGAGCCAGTCGGTTGCCGGCGCGCCAAGCGTTTTGCCTTCCAGATCCTTCGGGGCTGCCGATGCCACGGCTCTTGCGGCCGATCACCGCGAATGGCGGCCGGTTGTAGAGCATGAATACGGCTTTGAGCGGTGCACCTGGTTTGGCATCGCGGAACTTGATCAGTGAATTGATATCTGCGAGGCCCATGTCGTAATGCGCCGGATGCCGACGCGCTCGATCGGTTCGAGCGAGCCGTCGATTCGGATCAATGGTGACGTCGAGGCCTTCCGTCTTGTAGTAGCCCTTGTCGAGCGCCAACAGGAACGGCGCGGACGGCCCTTCGAATTTGAAGTCGAGCGAGAACCTGACGGTCGTTTCCGCCGCCGTGGCGCCGGTCGTCAGCAGTGCGGCGGCAAGCAGCGCACACCAGGCCCACCAGCCGCGGCGGCTCATCATTCATGTATCCTTCTTCAGCGCGCGCGCACGCGCGCTGTATGGCCAAAGCGCAGCAAAGGACACGACGCTGCAAAGGGCAATACGACCATACCATCGCCAGCACAATTTGCGACGGTATGACTAAGCGCCGGACAGATCACGGTCCACCGAGCCTCGAACACGAAAAGGAGGTATTTGGGATAGACTTGCGGAACGGTTCGGAGGTTCACTCGATGCCGCTGGCAACGGCCAACAGGCTTGCGCGCGACATTCCGCCGCTGCGGGCGCCCTACGCTCCGCCCGACGAGGCCATTGCGGCCGAACTCTCCTGGCGGCGCCGGCGGCCGCAAGTGATGCCGAAGCGCGCATCGATGCGCGCGCAAGGCGTCTGGTCGAGGCAATTCGCGCCCGTGCCGGTGGCTCTCGGCGGGATCGAGGACTTTCTGCACGCCTATTCGCTGTCCACCAAGGAAGGGCTGGCGCTGATGGTGCTGGCCGAGGCGTTGCTGCGTGTGCCCGACGCGGAGACAGCCGACCGGCTGATCGAGGACAAACTCAAGGCGGGCGATTGGGCGCACCACGGCACGCGTTCGGCGTCGCTTCTGGTGTCGGCTTCGGCCTGGACGCTCGGTTTGACCGCTCAAGCGTCATTCATCCCGGCGAGACGCCGGAAGGTATCGTCGAAGCACTGGTGAAGCGGCTTGGATTGCCGGCGGTGCGCGCAGCAACCCGGCAGGCCATGCGCCTGCTCGGTTCGCATTTCGTGCTTGGGCAGACGATTCGAAGAGGCGTTGTCGGGCGCGCAGGATCGCACCGCGAGTTTCTGCTATTCATTTCGACATGCTGGGCGAGGCCGCCCGCACCAGCGCCGACGCCGAGCACTATTTCGAGTCTTACGCGCGATGCGATCGACGCTATCGGTAAGTCTGCTGGCAATGACACGCTCCTCGAAGCGGCCGGGTATCTCCGTCAAGCTGTCTGCGCTGCATCCGCGCTTACGAGCCGCTGTCGGCGTGGACCGTGTACTCAAGGAGTTAGCGCCGAAATTTGCTGGAGCTGGCGCAGCTCGCAAAACGTCACGAGCTGAATTTCACAGTCGACGCCGAAGAGGCCGATCGGCTGGAGCTGTCGCTCGATGTTGTCGCCGCGGTGACTGCGCGATGCCTCGCTCGCCGGATGGGATGGCTTCGGTCTGGCGATGCAGGCCTATCAGAAACGCGCCGGGCCGCAGTGATCGACTGGATTGCAGCGGCGCCGCGGAAACGCCTGAACCGCCGGCTGATGGTCCGCCTCGTCAAAGGCGCCTACTGGGACACCGAGGTCAAGCGCGCGCAGGAGCGCGGGCTCGCCGACTACCCGGTGTTTACGCGCAAGGCGATGACCGATCTTTCTGCTACCTCGACTGCGTGCGCAAGTTGCTGGCGGCGCGGCCGCGGCTCTATCCGCAATTCGCGACCCACAATGCGTTGACCGTGGCGTGCGTGATCGAGGACGCCGGCGGCACCGGCGGTTACGAATTTCAGCGGCTGCATGGCATGGGTGAAGCGCTTTACGAGGCGCTTGCTCGCCGATCTGCCGGATCTGACGTGCCGTGTCTACGCGCCGGTCGGCGGCTACTCCGATCTGCTCGCCTATCTCTGGTGCGTCGGCTCCTGGAAAACGGCGCCAATTCCTCATTTGTGTCGGTCGCAGCCGACCCTGCAGATGCCGGTCGAAACCATTCTGCGGCGGCCGCAGAGCTGGATCGGCGATGCGTCGCATGCGCGGCATTCGCATATTCCACTGCCACGCGATTTGTTTGGCGTCGTCGCGGCGCAATTCAGTCGGCGTCTGAATTTGGCGATCCGGCATCGCTGGCAGCCGCTGCTGGCTGGAAGTTCGTGTCGGCACCGCAAGCACCGAACGCAAAGCGCGCTGCATCGATGGCGTTGCGGTCGGCCGGACGTGAGCGACCGGTCAATTCGCCGATTGATGGCACAGCCATCGGCGCTGTGCAGGAAGGCGATGAGGCTCATTGTCACTGCGTCGGCACTCGCCGCGGCCGAGGCCGCTTTTCCCGGCGTGGAACTGGCCACGTCGCTTGCGGAGCGAGCGGCGCTCGAACGCGCCGGCGATCTGATCGAGCAGAATCGCGGCCAGCTGATCGCGCTCCTGCAAAGCGAGGGGGCAAGACGATCGACGATTGTGTTTCCGAGGTGCGCGAGGCGGCCGACTATTGCCGTTACTATGCGCGCGAGGCGCGCCGTGACGCTTGCATCAAGGCCGCTGCCGGGTCCGACTGGGCGAGAGCAACGAGCTGCGCATGCGCGGCCGCGGCGTGTTTCGATCTGCATCAGCCCGTGGAATTTTCCGCTGGCGATTTTCACCGGGCGGAGTTGCGGGTGCACTCGCCGCGGGCAACTGCGTCGTCGCGAAGCCTGCCGAGCAGACGCCGCTCATTGCCTTCGAGACAGTAAAGCTGTTGCATGCGCGCCGGCATACCAGGCGGTGCGCTCGATCTCGTGCCGGGCGACGGCAAGATCGGCGCAATGCTTCACTGGCGGACCGCCGCGTCGCGCGGCGTTGCCTTCACGGGGTCGACCGAAGTCGCACGCGTGATCAATCGCGCACTCGCCGCTAGAGATGGGCCGATCCGCCGCTGATCGCGGAAACCGGCGGCGTCAACGCCATGATCGTCGATGCGACGGCGCTGCCCGAACAGGTCACCGATGACGTCATCAGCGTCGGCGTTCCGCTCCGCAGGCCAGCGGTGTTCGGCGCTGCGATTGCTGTGCGTGCAGGATGACGTGGCCGACCGCGTGCTTCGATATGGTCGCCGGGCGCCGCGCGCGAACTCAGAGCTTGGCGATCCGCGCGATCCTCAACTCACATCGGTCCGGTGATCGACAGCGGAGGCAAAGAACAAGCTCGACCGCTGGATCGCCACGATGGAATCGCGCGGTGCCGTATCTGTTCCGTCTCGAAGCAGACTCTCCGGCAAGGCGGCACCTATGTTACGCCTGGCGATCATCGAACTCGGCAGCGCGCGCGAGCTCAAGGAAGAAGTATTCGGTCCGGTGCTTGCATGTCGTGCGCTGGCGGCCGAGCGAGCTCGATCAGCTGCTCGACGACATTGCGGCGAACGGCACCGCGCTGACGCCTCGGCATCCACTCGCGCATCGACGCCACGGTCGCGCGCATCGTCGCAGCGCGCTGCCGCACGGCAACGTCTATGTGAACCGAAACATGATCGGCGCCGTGGTCGGATCGCAGCCGTTCGGCGGGAGCTGGTTTGTCGGGACAGGGCCGAAGGCCGGCGGTCCGCACTATCTGCGGTCGCTTCGCACTCGAACAGGTCGTGACGGTGAACACCGCGGCGTCAGGGGGCAACGCGACGCTGCTGTCGGAGGACGAATAGCTATAAGGCCGTGCGCAGCGGGCTCGTGGACGACCGTGTTGCAGGCCGAAATCGCCTCTTTTTGGACCCATTTTCCCTGTTAATCCATCGATAACCGTGACGGCAGTGCAGTACCGCGTGCATACCGGCGGCGCTGTCACATGCGTTAACCGGTTTTGCGCGCGAGATCGGGTATTCTGGTGTGTATGACTGATTCGGTCGCTCGGCTTTATGACGCCGTGATCGCTGTTCGCGGCAGCGATCCGGAGAAATCGCGAACCGCCCGGCTGTTGCGTGCCGGCCGCGCGAAGATGGCCAAGAAGCTCGCTGAAGAGGCGGTCGAGGTCGTCATCGATGCGATGCACGGCCAGCCGGAGGCCGTGGTCAGGAAAGCGCCGATCTGCTCTACAATCTCGTGGTGCTCTGGGTTCACGCCGGCGTGCGTCCCGAGGAGGTCTGGGCCGAGATGCGCCGACGGGAGTTGATGTTCGGCATTGCCGAGAAAGTGCCAAAAGATTTGGTCCGGGCGGCGTGCACGACGTAAAGTGGTGGCGCTGGAGACCACGGCGCGTCCGCAAGCGCCGCTGATCCGTCACAATTCTCCTCACGAGTACTTCGATGACCGCTGAGGCTGCCGAGCCGCGCTCCTTGCTGCGCCGTCTTTATGACTGGTGCCTGGCCGCCGCCCATAAACCACATGCACTGTGGACTTATGGGCGCGGTTTCGCTTTGCCGAAAGCTCGTTCTTTCCGGTCCCGCCGGACGTGATGCTTGATCCTGATGGCGCTGGCGCGCCCGAGCGCGCCTACGTGATGGCGGCCTGGTGCACGGTGACGTCAGTCGGCCGGTGGCATTGCTTGGCTACAGCATCGGCGCTGCTCTACGATTCTGTCGGGCGCTTGGCTCATCAGTCTCTATGGCTATGGCGACAAGGTCGAGGCGTTTCGCGAAGCCTATGCGCAATGGGGCGCCTGGATCATTCTTTTCAAAGGCCTCACGCCGATCCCCTACAAGATCGTGACCATTACGTCGGGATTTGCAGGCTACAATCTTGGGCTGTTTCTGCTTTTTTCAATTATCACATGGTGCCCAGGTGCAATACGTAACTGAACGAAGTACAC
>ERZ1370068.9966-contig-8704_pt1 | contig 11247 bp, 16 predicted proteins | sample MGYA00561227_ERZ1370068 | MGnify/ENA primary metagenome ERZ1370068 (study PRJEB38410, sample SAMEA6850437) | metagenome | study: Metagenomic assessment of the ecological functions of the soil: analysis of the soil microbiota associated with the...
AGGTTACGTATTGCTACTACGGCAAGCCAACCGGCTACTTTCCGACCAAAAGACCCGGCAACACGTTCGTTGGGCGTGGTACTCCAACGTGGGGCTCACGACGCCGTTCAACTTCAGCACGGCGATCACAGGATATATCACGCTGTACGCGAAGTGGCGTCGACGAACAGCTACGTTGTGAGTTTCAACAGCAACGGCGGTTCGGCGGTGGGAGGCCAGACGGTGTTGTACAGCACCACGGTACGACGCAACCGGCCGATCTCCGAACAAGGCCGGAGACACGTTCGCGAGGCACGGGTACTCCGACGCGGGCCTGACGACACAGTTCAACTTCTCGGCACGGCGATCACCGGGGATACCACGCCTATACGCGAAGTGGTCGACGAATAGCTACCTGGTCACATTCAATAGCAACGGCGGTTCGGCGGTGGCGAACCAGAGCGTCCCGTACAACACCACGGCGACGCTACCGACGCCTGATCCGACCAGGGGTGGCTCACGTTCGCGGGCGTGTACTCGGATGCAGGACTGACCACGCAGTTCAGCTCGCCACGGCCATTACAGCGAACACCACGCTCATGGCCGCAGTGGACCCAGTACGGATGACGATCGGGGACCAACCGCTTCACCACACCGTAACGTGCCGTTCACGGTGACGGTCAACTTCGATCCGTCGTCGCCGGGTGCGACGGTGGCGCTGACGTCGACCAATTGCACCTTGGATCCTGCGCCAGGCACAAAGACCGGCTCTGGTTCTGTCGCCTTCCTCGTGACCGTTGTCTCGGCGCCCGGCAATGCATGCACGTTTGTAGCTACGACGACGCCAGAGGGCTTCTACGCCACGGCGAACCAGTCGATAGCGATTTCAAGAGCCTGGACTGGAGACCTTGGTACTCCTTGCCATATCCCATCCGGTACCAACACGGCGGGAGTGCTCGGCGCCGGAATGACCCACAACCCGCCTTACGCCTACGTTGGCCCACCGGATTGGGGCTTGCTGCGCGCGGACAAGGACGCAAAGCCGGCAAACGCCACTTGCACGGACGTGGTCAGTATGAATTCCAGTTCGACCCGGATGCCACGCCTAAACAAAGGCGGCCTTCATAATCACGGGCAACCCGTCCAATCTTGCTCCGGCCGTGGAGTACGTCCTGCTCTGAAGCCGATCGAAACGACCAGCGTGTCTAGCTTCTTGGGATTGCCTTTACGCTTTTGTGGAGGTGGCGTGGCTCCAAGACCCACAAACAGCGGGAATTGGCTCTACGTCCCGGGCTTGCCGTGCGTGGACGCGGATTTGGAACAACTCGACGGCTCACCGTTGCCGATCATTCGAATTTGCCCCCGTTAACAATGGCTTGCAGCCAGTGGGTTACCGGGCGACACTGCGCAAGTGTGTGTCGCGCGGGAGGGTGGACGGCAGTGGGCAGAACTCGGACGGTAACCCGCTGCGTCAGTATTGGCACAGGATTTACGACTTCAAGGACGCCGGCGTCCGACTGAGCAAGGCAGTCAAGTCGAGTTCGGCGGCGGTAGTAGATTAGGCGGCAGCCCTGCGGGGCCGCTCCTCATTCGGGCTACTGAATGCCGAGTGGCGAGGAGGGGCGGTCTGGACTTTGAGCCTCGCAAGCAGCGAGCGGCTTTCCGCGACGCTCTCAACGGGGGCGGCGACGCCCTCCAGTCAGTCGAGCTCGATCATTGACCGCAGGGTAAGTTGCCGTCTCGAAGAACTTGCGCCGATCTCTACCGGCCGCGAGAGGCTCGCGCCCCAGAGCAATTCTCGCTGCCGCCACGTCGCCCTTCGAAAAGTGCGTGGCCATGTGCGCGTTCGAGTCGGGAACGAGCTTGAATACACTGTTGGAAGCCGTCGTGCGTCCGAGCATGTCGCGCCGAGCTCGAGCGCGCGTCGGCATCTCCATCGCGATGCGGCACTCGGCGATATAAGCGTCGACTGCGGGGATTTCCTGTTCCGCCTCGACTTCCAGGAGAATCGTCTTCGCCTCTTCGAGGCGCTTCAGCGCACTCGCGTGACGGCCAGTTCGCAGCGACACTCGTCAAGGTAGAGATGCACAGCCCCAGAAAGTATTGGTATTGCGACGCTTTCCAGAAGGGCAGCGTGGCAACGAGAAGCGCTTCGGCCTCGGACCAAGCCCCACGGTCGATCAGAATCTCGGCGATATTCATCCGCGCCAAAGGCGGGCCGAAGCGTGCTGCCGATCTTCGAGTCCGTGTCGCTAGCCTGCTCGTAATGGGCCTCGGCCTCGTCCCACTGGCCTTCCAGCTGGCACACGACGCCCAGATTGTTGAGCGCCGCAGACTGCCCGATCAGATTGCCCGCGCGTTTGAATGCCTCGCAGCGAAACGCTCCATGGCTTGTATCGCGCCGCTCTTTGCCGAGTTCAGCGTAGGCCAGCCCCGATCGTGAGGTACGCATCGCCCCGACGCCTTCGGGTCGTCGGCAGCGTTAGCCTCGGCCACCGCGCGCTCCGCCCAGTGGAGTGCCTCGCTTGTCCGCCCACCGTACTGAAGGACCTGGGCGTACCAGGCAACCGACCGAGCGTGCTCTGCCGGACTGCTTCCTCGCTCACCACCCCTTCAAGGTGGCACGACTACGTCTGATCCGGCCGCAGCGCCTTACTCGGACAATCCGAGCTTCGTTTCGACGAACGACAGCTTGAGCAGCAGGTCGGCGTTGGCCGAGGGGATCGTTCACCAGCAATTTGCGAGCCGCCCCGTACGCGGCAGCCGCCTTCTTGTACTCGGCAGTCTGATACCACGCGTCGCCCATGGCCCCACTGCACGGCCGCTATCTCAGCCGCGCCTACGTCTTCAAGCCGCCGTCCGGCTCAACGGCCCGTGCGTAAAGTCGCGCGGCCTTCGACGTACGCGTAGACGCCTGCGGCGCGTTTGCCCGCGACCGTGGCGTACCGAAAAGCCGACTGGTTGTCTCCGGCGACGAGATAATGGAGCGAAAGGATGCCGGAGACCTCTTCCGGGTCATCGGCGTCCTGCACGCAATACGTGTCGCGACCGCGCTGTGCAGCTTGCGCCGGAGCTTGTAGGGCAGTCCCTCGTACGCGGCGTCGCGCAACGGCGATCTGCGAAAGCGTAGTACCCGTCGGGTTCGGAGTCGAAAATTGGCGCAATCTCGCTCAGGTGGCCGCATCGGGCGGAGATGTGCCTTCGTCGTTACCAAACCACTCCAGCATGCGCGGGTGGGAACGTCAAGCCGAATACCGATGCGCGGCGAACCAGCGCCCGGTCTTCGGGCGCCAGCGCGTCGATCCGGGCCATTGCTGCGGACTCGGCCGAATCCGGCAAGCCGTCGATGCCGCCCGGACTGCACAGCAGAGTGCAGCGGGTCGCGGAGGAACTGAGGATTACCTCCCTGAAGCGCTGCGCAACCACCTCCAGAACATGCATGAGGCAGCGGGTGCTTGCGCAGTCGCCAATTGCGTGAATCGCAGGGCGTCCTCCGGCGCGAGCAGCTCCAGTTCGATCCGGACCACCGTCGGCGCATCCGGTGCCGCGAACCCGGAGTTCGGACGGCCGTCGCGCAACCCCACGAGCCAGGGCCGGCTCGCCGCACTGGCCGGCGACGACATGAAGCAACTCGCCGGACGCGATGTCCATGTGCTGGCGCATTCTCGATTTCGATGAAGACCGGATCGGGGATCATCACCTCGGGAATCACGGCCAACGGCTTCGTGCAGCTTTGATCGACGATTCTTTTCGGCCAACATCTCGACTTCCGGTGTCGGCGGGATTTCTACGCCGAACGCTATGCCGATCAACGGCAGCCACGGAGCGATGTCGGGGCTTCGGCCGCCACCTCGAGCTCAGGGCGATTCACAACGACTTCATCAGGGTCGTCCCGTCCGAAGCCCAGGAACTCCCGCAGGAGCTCGCGCCAGACCGCGTACGGGGTGGACGCAGAGGTAGGCTTCGCAGGCCGCGCGCAGTGAACGGAGATCCGTTGCATCGTCGCGCAACGCCTGCAGGAGTCGGGTCGTCGCCGGCGCCGAGCTCTCCGACGATCTCGATCAAGCGCCCCTTTCCTGAGCGGGCACTCGCGAGCCCATCGCGGATCAACGCCAACTCTGCATCGCGGCCGATCAACGGCAGCCGCTCGAGCGAGACGTTGCGCGCGCGCGAGCCAATGGCTCGTCCGACTGACCACGCCTTGACCGGTTCGGCTTTGCCTTTCACCGCGAACGGCGCGAGCTCTGACGTTCTCGAAGATCGTGTTCGAGCGATCCGAGCACTTCCGCCGTCGCATAGATCGATCCGGGCTCCGCCTTGCGCCATAAGGCGGGCCGCCAGATTGACCGCATCACCCATAACCGTATACGTCCGACGGTAGAAGGGTCCGATATCGCCGGCGAAAACGGAGCCGCGGTGAACGCCGATACGGATCGGGAGTTGCAGATCGGTGTCGCAGATCTGTCGGAGCGCGAGCAGCATCCGCTCTTCGTCGTCGCCGGAGGACCTTTGGCGCGCCGGCCGTCAGGATCAATTTGCCGCCGTCCGCGTCGACGTCGGAGGCGAGGAACGCGACCCCGCGCCCTCGGTGGCGGTCTCGACTGCGTTCACTAGGCCCTGGAGCGCCTCGGCAGCCGCGACTGCGACCGCCGCGCTCGATCAATGCGTCCGTTCCTTCGAAATGGATGAATGCGATCGTGACGGGACGGTGCTCGGAAGTCCCTCCACCTGCCAGAACGTGGGCACGTACAGCCGGTGACAGGCAGCGCGCGAGGCATTTCGGGCGGCATCTTGGGCCGCGGCATCAGCGGCAGTTTCCTCTATGTCCCGCGGGTTCGCGGCGGCAAGGCATGCCTCGTCCCTCGAATTCGCCCACGCACGAACTCGGCAAGAATTCCGCCGTCTCCGGGCTCACCATGATCTCGCCGGCAACCGCCCAATGCTCTAACGCGACAAGGCGGCTCCATGCGGGGCCGACTGGAAGCAGCCTCGTACTGGGACGCGCCAACTGCGAAGAAATGAACTGTCCGAGTGCACGCCCTGCGTCATCCGCAATCTGACTTTCGCACCGGGGACTTCGATCCGTCCTACTTCGCGCAACACTCTCCGCATCAGGATGGCGGCGCGGCAGGCCGCGTGGCGTGGCCATCGCCCTCAGAACCACAGGAGCAGGGCGTCACCGCCGAACGGAGGAGGCTGCCGCCGTTCTCGTACCGCGACGGCGAGGATCGCCTCGAAACTGCCTCCGATCGCCTCGGTGATTTGCTCGGCGCCTTCTCGACCCCTTTCGGGCGAGAGTCGTTCCGACAGTTTCGTGAAGCCGGAGATGTCCACGAAAACTGCCGTTCCCTCCGGGTCCAGCAGCGACTGGCCGGATCCTCGACCAGGTGCTGTTGCGGATCCGCGGCACATACCGATTCACACGTTCCATACCGTGATCGGCGGCGGCCACGGTGGATCCGGGCAGCTCCGACGGCGCCGGGAACGTGCGGGATCGAGTCAGCGAGCTCGTGCATCGGGTATGGAATGGGCAGCTTTGGTTTGTTGGTGACAGGTAGCGAGAGACGCGGATTCACGCGGCTGTCGATGATAAACCAAGCCAGGCGGCGTTTACCGTTCGCTTGCCGATCAGTGGCTCGCGTCAGGCGGTCCAGGGAGGCACAGGGCATGTCGGCCTGCGCGCGCGGTCGCTGGATCACCGTTGACGATGTCCACAAGCGGCGCTAGTCTCGCTTCCGCGTGGACAACCGGCCCTGCGCTGCAGATGGTCGGCACTGGCCGAAAATCATCTCAGGGGTAACCAAGTACACGAGTCATCGAAGGGATAGATCATGGATGGCATGCGCAAGGTGGTGTGGTTCCTTTTCGCGATGATGCTCGCGGCGATCGCGTTACCCAGCCCTCGCCGCGCCTCAATACACGAAGCAGTACAGTCTTACGTTGACGTCGAGCCCGTCGACGCCGTTGACGGTGGTGGCGCACCTGACGAACAAGGCTCTCGGCCTGGTAATTCGAATATCGGCTCGTTCAAGCTGACGTTTACCGGCGCGAACTGACTCGGTAACCGCGAAGACTCTGGCTCGGTGGCCGACGAACCACGCACGGTGATCCGGCCGCGAACATAACAGTGAGCTGGGCGATCGGTCTTTGTCCTCTCGCCTACCCCGTTGAAGGCGGCGAAGACGATCGACGTGACCATCCTCTTGAAGGATTGCGGCGACGGCATAGCAATCGAAGACAGCGGCGTTGCAGGTCTGGACTAGGAAACATGGGACAGACATTCTCTCCGACTGCGACTACGATGTTTCCGCTGACGACGTCCGTCGTGTGCGGTGTCCTTGCCTGCGGGGACACTAAAGTCGTGCCGGACAGCTTCAATCCTGGGAGCGTCACGGTCACGCGGGGGACTCACGACAAGAACGGCGTTCCACACCGCAGCCTGCGCGGGCCTTCCCTACACGTACACGAGCTTCGACGACAACACGCTGCACTTCGCGTGGCCGGATACCATCACGGGCAATCCGCACGCCGCCTTCGAGTTGGTCGTCTATGCAGCAGGAGGCTCCATACCGGCCGCCGGAACGACGGGAGTCGCGTGGCTGAACCAGAGACGGGACTCCGGTTACCAACAATCCCAAGTTCATCTCGGGAAGCGATCCTTGGCATCCCGACAGCCCTTGACTGCCTCATCCCGGGATTTGCCGGCTCCGCTACGGAACCCTGGCCGACGGCGATCATTGCTGGCGGACACCTCGCTCACGATCAATGGCGTCGTGGCTCCTCCAGCTGGCCTCGTTCCCGATTGTCATCATTAACAGCGTCGATCCGACGCAAGACCGAGCGCATGACGGCGGTTTATCCTCCGACCTCAACGGTAGGTGGGCGCCCTACGATGTGACCTACACCGTGACTCGCGGCACCGCCACGGAAGGGGACCCGGGGAACGCGAAACAAAGCTCCTCATGCGGCGGGCGCGCGTGTGATGAGCACCCCGCTGCCGATCCTGCCTGCTGCATCCCCTGCGAGCGTATCACCGCCGTACGTCGCGAGCACTCAGGTGCAGATGTGTATCGCAGATCAGGCCGTCGTCGGATGCGACTCACTCCACCACGTTCATCTCCATCGGTGACCCCGGGCAAGCCAGCCCGTAGCGAGATGCCGCAGTCCGCTGTAGCCCGGAGCGGCCCCACGGGGCCGCTTCGCGTTTACAGACCTATCAGGGGCGGCAGCGGCACCGGCGGGACGGCCCGGACTTTGAGATTCGCGAGGAGCGTGCGGCTTTCGTTCACCAACTCGAGCGGCGGCTCGACGCCCTCCAGACGATCGAGCTCGATCAGCGAGAGCATGGTCAGCGCCGCCTCGAACATGATTGCGCCGCTCCTTCGCGCGCTGCGAGGCTTGCCTCCGAGCGCGTCCCGCGCGCTCGCAGGGGTCGCCCTGCTGGAGTAGCACGTGGCCTTGGATGCGCTCCAGCAGCGGCACCACCCTAGCGACCCCGTTCGATTCGTGTCGCACGGCCGAGCATGCCCCAACCAGTTCGAGGGCGCCATCCAGGTTCCCCATGGCGAGCCGGCATTCCGCGATGCCGGGCGTCGACAGGCGGGATTTCCTCTTCCGCTCCCACGTGCAGGAAGTTGGTCTTCGCTTCTTCGAGGCGTGCTTACCGCCTCGTCGAGGCGGCCCAGGCGCAGCGACACACGCCCGAGCAGCGACAGGCAGGCGGCCAGGAAGAACCGAAACTGCGACGCTTTCCAGAGCGACAACGTGTCGAGCAGAACGGCCTCCGCTTCTGCCCACTCGCCGCGGTCGGTCAGGATCTCGGCCATGTTGAGACGCGCCAGGGCGGCGTTAACGGTGCTGCCGACCTTCACGCTCTCCTGACGAGACCCGCTCGTAGTGAGGACAACGCCTCCTCCCAGCGGCCTTCCCACGCGCACACGGCGCCGAGGTCCGACAGCAGCGCCGCTTGCCTCACCGGGTTGCCCGCGCGCTGGTACGCCTCCAGCGAACGCTGCAGGAGCTGTATCGCGCCTTCCTTGCCAAGCTCGCCGTACCCCAGGCCCATCACGAAATACGCATCCGCAATGCCTGCGGATCGTCCGCGGCCTCGGCCTCCGCCACCGTTCGTTCGGCGCAGTCGATCGCCTCGTTCTTCCGTCCTTCCCAGTGAAGCAGCATGGCGTACCAAGCGCCCGCGCGCGCGGCTTGCCGGGCAGCCTCCGGGCCTTCCAGTTCTTTCAGTGAGTTGCGGCCCTGCTCGGCCCACGCGCTTCGCTTGCCCATACTTGCCGAGTTTCCCTTCGACGTGCGAGAGCTTGAGCAGCAGCTCGGCGTTCGCCAGGGGATCGCTCGCCACCAATTTGCGCGCGGCCGTATACGCGTCGGCCGCCTTCTTGAACTCGGCCGTCTGATACCACGCATCCCCCAGGTCCCGTTGTACGGCGGCGATCTCCGGCGCACCCACATCCTCGAGGCGATCGCCGGCTTCCAGAGCACGCACGTACAACTTGGCGGCTTCGACGTACGCATAGAACCCTGCGGCGCGATTGCCGGCGATCTTGGCGTAACGCCAGGCCGACCGGTCATCGCCAGCGATCAAGTAGTGCAGTGAAAGGATCCCTGCGGCTTCCTCCGCATCGTCGGCTTCCTGCGCAATCTGCGCGGCAACCGCGCCGTGGAGCCGGCGCCGAAGCTTGTACGGCAGTCCCTCGTAGGCCGCATCGCGCAGCAGCGAACGGCGGAATCGCAGATAGCCGTCGGGTTCCTCCACGAAGAGATCCCGCAGCCGGGCCCACGTCGCAGGTTCCGGCAAAGCAGCGTCGCCATCATCGGCGAGCCAGGACAGCATCCGCGGATGGAACGTCTGCCCGAGCACTGCGGCTGCGACGGACGAGGGCCCGGTCCTCGGGCGCCAGGCCGTCGATCCGGGCCATGGCGGCGGCTTCGGCCGAGTCGGGCAAGCCGTCGACACCTCCGGAATTGATCGCGGAATTCAACAGGTCAGCGCAGGAATTGCGGATTCCCGCCAGATCGCTGCGCCACGACCTCGATGACATGCATGTGCAGCGGATGTCGCTCGGACGCGAGCTGCACCATGCGCAGCGCATCCTCCTGGGCAAGTGGCTCGAGACCGATCCGCGACACCGTGGGCACGTCGGGCGCCGTGAAGCCGGTGGCGGTCGGGCGGCGGGCGACGCCGATCAGCCACGGCCGGGCGTCGATCTTTTCCGTGAGGTACAGCAGGAGTTCGGCCGAGGCCTCGTCCATGTGGTGCGCGTTCTCGATCTCGATGAGCGCCGTTTCGGGGATCATGACCTCGAGGAAGCGGAGTACGGACTTGTGCAGTATTGCGCGCCGGTTCGATTCGGCGAGCAGTTCGACTTCCGGCGTTGGCGCGACGTTGATGTCGAGCGCGATCGCGATCAGCGGCAGCCACGGCGCCAAGTCGGGTGCACGGGTCGCCACTTCGGAGCTCAGGCGCTCGATGATGGCGGCCTCTGGATCGTCGCGCCCGAAATTCATCAGCTCCCGCAGGAGCTCGCGCCACAGCGCATACGGCGTGGACGCGGTGTAGGCTTCGCAGGAAGCGTCGAGCTTGCGGAATCCCGCCGCGTCGTCCCGCAGCGTTTCGAGCAGACGGGTCTTGCCGATGCCGGCTTCCCCGACGATCTCGATCAGCCGTCCGGCGCCTGCGCGTGTACTCGCGAGTGCGTCGCGAATCTCCGCGAGCTCTCGCGTCGCGTCCGGTCAGCGGCAACCGCTGCAGCGCGACGTGTCGCTTGCGCGAACCCTGGGCCCCGCCGACCGACCATGCCTGAACCGGCCGCGCCTTGCCCTTGACCGTGAACGGCTCGAGCTCGCTCGTCTCGAATAGCGTGTTCGAGCGGTCCAGCACGTCGGCCGTCGCGTAGATCTGGCCCGGCCCCGCCTTGGCCATCAGGCGCGCGGCAAGGTTGACGGCGTCGCCCATCACCGTATACCGTGCGACGGTACGCGGGCCCGATGTCGCCGGCGAAAACCGAACCGCGATGAACGCCGATGCGGATCGGAATCGGCAGATCGGCGGCGACGATCTTGCGGAGCGCGAGCAGCATGCGCTCTCGTCGTCTCCCGTGATCGCTGGGCGCGCCGGCCGTCAGGATCAACTTGCCGCCGTCGGCATCGACGTCGGAGGCGAGGAACGCGATCTTCTGCTCGCGCGTCGCTGCCTCGACGGCGCTCATCAGGACTTGGAGCGCCTCGGCCGTCGCGGCCGGCCCGCTGCGTTCGATCATCGCGTCCGTGCCTTCGAAGCGGATGAACGCGATCGTGACGGGACGGTGCTCCGACGCTCCGCCGCCGGCCAGGACATGTGCGCGCACGGCTGCGGACAGGCAATGCGCTAGAGTATCCGCGGACATCTTCGGCCGCGGTATCAGCGGCATCTTCGCCGTATGCCCGAGGGCTCACGGCGAGCAGCGTTCCCGCTCCTCGCGCTTCGCCCAGGCAGCCAGCGCGGCAGCAATGCCGCGGTCTCCGGACTGATCACGATTTCGCCGGCCGCGGCCGAGTGCTCCATCGTCACCAGGCGGCTCCATCCGGGGCCGGTCGGCAGCAACTCGGTGTGGGTGGTGCCCACGGCGAAGAAGTGGAAGGATCCGGCATGCACGCCCTGCGCCATTCGCAGCGTGACCTTGGCGCCGGGAACTTCGATCCGGCCGACGCCGCGCAGCGTGCGGCGCATGAGGACCGTCGCGCGGCAGGCCCGCACGGCGTGTCCATCACCCTCGAACCAGAGCAGCAGGGCATCGCCGCCAAACTTGAGCAGGCTGCCCCCATTTTCGTAGGCGACGAACAGGATCGACTCGAAACTCTTCTCGATGGCCTCGGTGATCTGCTCGGCGCCCTCGCGGCCCTTCCTTGCCAGCCGCTCGGACAGCTTCGTGAATCCGGAGATGTCGACGAACACCGCGGTGCCCTTGCGCGTCCATGCGCGGCGGGTCGGGTCCTCGACGAGATGCTGCTGGAGAATGCGGGCCACGTACGGAATGGCCCGCTCCGCGCGTGGGGGACGGCCTCGGCAGTGACCGTCTCGGCCGGTCCGCGCTCGGCCTCCTCGGACGGCGCGGATTCCCGCGGGTCGAGCGGGTCGGGAAATGAGCGGGTCTTGGCGTGCACTGCGCGGGTCAGGGGTCGGTTTGCTTGTCCCGACTATAACCTCCTATCCTCGCCGGTCACAATCCGGACCTGCGCGCTTGGGAAGGACGAAGGTGCCGATGAGTCGAAATA
>ERZ1370068.4928-contig-3977_pt1 | contig 11223 bp, 21 predicted proteins | sample MGYA00561227_ERZ1370068 | MGnify/ENA primary metagenome ERZ1370068 (study PRJEB38410, sample SAMEA6850437) | metagenome | study: Metagenomic assessment of the ecological functions of the soil: analysis of the soil microbiota associated with the...
ACGGCGCACTATCAGGCGATCTTGCCGCCGCCGATCTTGGTGATGAACGACGACCGAGGGCCGCGGCGGCCGATCCTCGCGATCGAAATCCGGCCAACGCGTCGCAGGGGTCTTCGTAGGTCGAGCAGCCGCTCGAAGCCGTATAGCGGCTCCGGTGCCATCGGCGGCCGGGTGCTGCACGGCGACGAACAGCGTCTCCCTGTCCGGCGTGAAGCATGGTCCGCACAGCTCGGCGCCGACCGGGCAGCGGAAGAACAGCTTCGAGGTGCCGCGCCGCTCGCCGTCGGTCTCGAGCCGTAAAGGCCGTCGGCTCGGCCGGTGCGTAGCCAGTTGTCGCCCTGATCGGTGGCGATCCACAGCCGCGCCTGCATCGTCGACGCGGCGTTGTCGGGGCAGGCGAACCAGCCATTGTTCGAGGTGGCGGGATTCCACGGCGTCGACCCCGCCGCGAGCGATCGCGCGGGTCGCCGCAGCGAACCAGGATTTCCCAGGTGAAGCTCTCGTCCGCGTGGTCGCCGTCTGGGCGGCGTCGAGCTCGATGATATGGCCGAACAGCGTTTTCGGCACGCGGGTTCGCCTTGTCGATCTGGTCCGCTTTCCGCTTGATCGTTGTTGGTCGAGGATGACGTAGACCCTGCCGTTGGACTTGGTTCGGCTGAACGTCCTCTGGCCGGTCCATGCGCGTGGCGCCGAGCAGGTCGGCCGCGCAGCCTGGCATCGATCAGCACATCGTGCCTGCGACTTGAAGCCGGACTCCGGCGTGAGCCCTGCCTCGCCGAAAACGAGCGGCAGCCATTTGCCGGTGCCGTCGGCATCGAATCCGCGCGACCGACAAAGCGTTCCGCTTCGACAAGAGCGACATGTTGGCCGGCGCGGTCGTCAGGGTCGTACCGGCCGTCGGTGACGAAGCGATAGACATACTCGCCGCGCGTGTCGTCGCCGCAATAGAACGACGACGCGATCGTCCTTGTTGAGCACCGTCTCGGCGCCTTCGCTGGCAGAAGCGGCCAAGCGCGGTGTGTGCTTCACCGGAACGGAGTTGGGGTCGAACGGATCGATCTCGACGATCCAGCCGAAGCGGTTCGGCTCGTTCGGCTCCTTGTCGACGTTGAAGCGGTCGTGGAATTTGCCCCAGGCCTGCCAAAACGCCGGGCACCGCCATAGCGCGCATAGCTCGCTGCCTGATCGCCGCCGACGCCCGCGGCAGCCTTGTTCTCGGCGTCGCGCTGGTCGGTCCAGAAGTAGAAGTGGAAATTCTCTTCCGCGGTGAGATAGGTGCTCCACGGCGTCATGCCGCCGGCGCAGTTGTTGAGCGTGCCGACGATGGCTTTGCCGGAAGGATCGCCGCTGGTCTTGCAGCCGCTTGTCGCCAGCCGCCGGACCGTCGGCCGCCATCGCGGTGAGCGGGCTGATGCGGCGGTTATAGGGGACTGTCGAGCACGATCCGCCAATCCTCGCCGTCGCGGGCGATCTCGACGACGGTGACGCCGTGCGCCGCCATCTCGATGTCGACGAGCTCCTCGGTCATGTCCTTGAAGCCGGTCGTATCCTGACGTTCCTTCAAGGCCGGGAACATCAGTCTCTTCGTTGGTGTATTCGTGATTGACGCAAAGCAGCCCGTGGCTGCTGCTGCCGTCGATCGGGAAATAGGCGATGTAGTCGTTGTTGTAGCCGAATTGCCGGAGCTGCGCGGCGGCGCTCTGCGTGAGAGGATCGAACGGCGGAGAGTCCGGAAAGAGCTTGTCGCCCCATCTGAGCAAGGGCCGAGCCTTGTAGCCGTCGGCGACATGGTGGTCGATGTCGACGCCTGCCTCGATCTCCTCGAATTGAAGCGATCGGGCGACGCTTCGGCCCTCGCTTTGCTTGCGGCGAGCACGGCAGGCCCGAACAAGGACGCGATGGCGGCAACCCCGAGCGTTCCGCGCATCATCTCGCGGCGGTTGTAACGCCGCAAGATGACGTCGCCGATCATCTCGCCATGTGTCCGGGCTGCGCGGAATGTCGTCATGGGCCTCGCAGGCGGCGGCCCTGTTGCGGAACTTGTCTGTATTCGCCATATGCGGTGTGAGGATGATTGCTGGGGCCAGGGGCAGTCTAGAGCGCCCGCCATGACAGGTTCTTGACGAGGTCAGCAAGCGTGGCGGAACATACACCGATCTGCAATTTCGGGTGGAAAGCGCCGCCGTTTTCGCTCCCCGGCGTGGACGGCAAGACCTACAGCCTCGCCGATGCTGCAAGGCAAGAACGGCACGCTCGTGATGTTCATCTGCAATCACTGCCCTTACGTGAAGGCGGTGATCGACCGCATCGTGCGCGATGCCAACGAGCTGCAAATCCTACGGCATCGACACCGTCGCCATCTCCTCCAACGACGCCGATCACTACCCTGAGGACTCCTTCGACAACATGAAGCGGTTCGCGAAGCTGCACGGCTTCACCTTCCCCTATCTCTACGACGAGCCAGGAGGTGGCCCGCGCCTATGACGCGGTGTGCACGCCGGACTTCTTCGGCTTCAACGTCAAGCTCGAGCTGCAATATCGCGGGCGCCTCGATGCGAGCCGGAAGGAGGCTGGCGCCCGCCGACGCACGCCGTGAGCTGTTCGAGGCGATGCGAGAGATCGCCAAGACCGGGAAGGGCCCGCGCGAGCAAACCGCATCCATGGGCTGCTCGATCAAGTGGAAGGCGGCCTGACTCCATTTATCGTCATCGCTCAGGCTCGGCGGGGCGTCCAGTAATCCAGTGAGCCCGCGGGGTACTGGATGCCGGCCTCGCGGGCATGACGAGACTCTATTAACCGCCCGTTAAGACTAACCCTTTCCGTTTCTTTACCCGGCGCTCCCTAGACTTTGCCTCAAATGCAAGGGGAGTCCGGCATGACGATCATGCGCTACGCCATTCTGATCGCGCTCGCGATAGCCTCGCTCTGCGCCATGGTCAGTGCGGGCGCCGACAACGGCCAGAGGTTCCTGGTCGACGCCGGCGCAGGGCGGAGCGGTCGCGTCACACGAGGTCTTCCTGTGGATGCTCGGCGGCATCGCGGTCGTCACCACTCTCTCGCTCTGCCACTTCGTGGTGTTCGGCATCCCGACGCTGCTCGGCGGCTGGTACGCGAGCAACAAGCAGTGGCTCGGCACGCTCCTGATCCTGGTCCTGATGTGGGGAGCGTTCTATCTGATGAAGGGGAAAGTTTCAGAGACGGGGGAGCCCTGGCGGGGACCTTCGGTCGCTGATCCGCGTCCTACGGGGGTTACGCGGCAAGCGACCAGAAGGTCGAGTAGACCGGGCGGAAAGTGGGGCGGCCAAGACTTCGGCCGCCCCATTCGCTTCGGTCCCCCAAGGACCACCGCGTCAAACGCTGTAATACATGTCGAACTCGATCGGGTGCGGCATCATCTCGAACCGCTCCACCTCTTCCATCTTCAGCTCGAGATAGGCATCGATGGCATCGTCGGTGAAGACGTTGCCCTTCTTCAGGAAGGCGCGGTCCTTGTCGAGCTCCTCGCAGGCCTGGCGCAGCGAGCCGCACACGGTCGGCACCTTCTCCGAGCTCCTCCGGCGGCAGGTCGTAGAGGTTCTTGTCGATCGGATCGCCGGGATTGAGCTTGTTCTCGATGCCGTCGAGCCCGGCCATCAGCATGGCGGCGAAGGCGAGATAGGGATTGGCGGCGGGATCCGGGAAGCGCACCTCGACGCGCTTGGCCTTCGGGCCTGAGCCGAGCGGGATGCGGCAGGACGCCGAGCGGTTGCGCGAGGAATAGGCGAGCAGCACCGGCGCCTCGTAGCCCGGCACCAGACGCTTGTAGGAGTTGGTGGTCGGGTTGGTGATAGGCGTTGAGCGCCTTGGCGTGCTTCAGGATGCCGGCGATATAGTGCAGCGCCGTGTCGCGACAGATCGGCGTATTTGTCGCCGGCGAACACCGGCGTCGAGCCCTTCCAGATCGACTGGTGGGCGTGCATGCCCGAGCCGTTGTCGCCGAAGACCGGCTTCGGCATGAAGCAGGCGGTCTTGCCATAGGCCTGGGCCACCATGGTGGATCACATATTTGTAGATCTGCATGGGATCGGCCAGTCTTCACCAGCGGTCCGAACTTGATGCCGAGCTCGTGCTGCGCGGCGCCCACCTCGTGGTGATGCTTCTCGGTGACGACGCCCATGTCGGCCATCACCGAGAGCATCTCCGAGCGGAGGTCTTGCGCCGGGATCGACCGGCGGCACCGGGAAGTAGCCGCCCTTGGTGCGCGGCCGGTGGCCGAGATTGCCCATCTCATATTCGGTGTCGGTGTTGGTCGGCAGCTCGGCCGAGTCGATTCTGTAGCCGCAATTGAACGGCTCGGCGGCGAAGCGGACGTCGTCGAACACGAAGAACTCGGCCTCAGGCCCGAACACGGCGACGTCGCCGACGCCAGTCTGCTGGAGATAGGCCTGCGCCTTGCCGGCGATCGAGCGCGGGTCGCGCTCATAAGGCTCGTTGGTCAAGGGCTCGAGCACGTCGCAGAAGATCGCGAGCGTGCTTTGCGCGAAGAACGGGTCGAGCACCGCCGTTGACGGGTCCGGCATCAGCTTCATGTCGGACTCGTTGATCACCTTCCAGCCGGCGATCGATGAGCCGTCGAACATGATGCCGTCGGTGAACGCGTCCTCGTCCATCAACTTCGAGTCCATGGTGACGTGCTGCATCTTGCCCCGCGGATCGGTGAAGCGGAGGTCGACGAACTTGATTTCATCGTCTTTGATTTTCTTCACTACGTGCTTAGCGTCTGCCATTTTACTCCCCTGTCCTTCGTATGTTTGATGCCGCCTTGCCGGCTCCGGCTAGGCGGCGGTACCGATCTCGATTCCGGCTCGCGCCTAGGGCCGGTCATTGCTTGCGTCCTCGTCAGATGGCGTCGTTCCCGGTCTCGCCGGTGCGGATGCGCACGGCTTCCTCCACATTCGACACGAAAATCTTGCCGTCGCCGATGCGACCCGTCTTCGCCGAGGCGATGATCGCGTCGATGGCCTTTTCCACCATGCCGTCGCCGAGCACGAGCTCGAGCTTCACCTTGGGCAGGAAATCGACCACATATTCGGCGCCGCGATAGAGCTCAGTGTGGCCTTTCTGGCGTCCGAACCCCTTGGCTTCGGTGACGGTGATGCCCTGCAAACCGATCTCCTGCAGGGCCTCTTTCACCTCGTCGAGCTTGAACGGTTTGATGATCGCCTCGATCTTCTTCATGTTCTCCACCGCACCTCCCGTTGGGCATACCGAAACCGCTTAAGCCGCGCGCTTCCGCCCGTAACCTGCCGGACTCCTGCCGCCGCCCAAGCACGCCCTATGCCAATCTTGTCAGGGGAGGGTTCCTGTCTGATTCAAGGTTTTATGAGCAGGCGCCGGGAGCATCGGCGCCGCCTCGTAAGCCAAGCCCAGGATTTAAGCAATATGCACAGGATTTCAGCAGATCTGCCCGCGACAGGCGCCTGTTTCGTTTTCGTTGAGGGCTTTGCTTTATCGTGCGACGTTCGATGCTCGAGCTCCTGACGTCTGAGGAGATGGGCCAAGCCGACCGCCTCGCCATCGAGGGCGGGGTGCCGGCCGCGAGCTCATGGAGAATGCCGGGCCGCGCCGTGGCCGACGAGGTCGCGCACGCGCTTCCCCGACGCAAGCGAGCGTCGCCGTGCTTTGCGGTCCCGGCAACAACGGCGGCGACGGCTTCGTTGCCGCCCGCCATCTGCTCGAGAGGGGCTACAGCGGTGCAGCCTCGGCTTCAACGGCGACCCGAGCCGCGCCTGCCGCACGACGCGGCCGCCATGGCCAAGGCTTGGACCGGCGCCGTCGAGCCTCTCTGCGCCGCGACACTTCTCTGCACGCGCCGAGAGTCGTGGTCGATGCCCTGTTCGGGGCAGGGCTTGCGCGCGTCCCATCGAGGGCGATTTCGCCGCGCTGATCGAGGCGGTGAATGCAAGCGGACTTCCCGTCATCGCGGTCGACGTGCCGAGCGGCGTCGACGGCACCACCGGCGACGGTCAAGGGCATTGCCATGACGCGCGCTCGCCACCGTGACCTTCTTTCGCCTGAAGCCGGGGCACCTGCTCTTGCCTGGGCGCGACGCTGTGCGGCGAGACGACGCGTCGCCGATATCGGCATTCCCGACAGCGTGCTCGAGACGATCAAGCCGAAGACCTTCGCCAACGAGCCTGCGCTTGTGGCTCGCCGCATTTTCCATGGCCCACGCCGCAAGGCCACAAATATGCGCGCGGTCACGCGGTGGTCGTGTCCGGTCCGGCCTTCTACGCACCGGTGCGGCAAGGCTTGCGGCCATGGGCAGCATTGCGGGCCGGCGCCGGCCTCGTCACCGTCGCCTCGCCACAGGACGCCGTGGCAAGTGAACGCCGCGCAAGCTCACCGCCATCATGGTGCGGGCCGCCGACGGCGGCGAAGGACCTTGCCGGCTCATTGTCGGATGAGCGCAAGAACGCCGTGCTGATCGGCCCGGGTCGTTGGCGTCGGCGAGACGCACCAAGGCAAGATGGTCATGGCGGCGCTCGCGAGCCAATGCCGCAATCGTCCTCGACGCCGACGCGCTGACCTCCTTTGCCGACGGCCCCGATGCGCTGTTCGCCGCCATTCGCGCGCGCGCTGCGCCGGTCGCGCTCACGCCGCATGACGGCGAATTCGCGCGGCTGCTTCGGTCCGATCGGCGAGTGCCGAAGCTCGAAGCCGCCGCGCGCCGGCGCCGCGCGCTCAGGCGCCGATCGTGCTGTTGAAGGGCGCCGACACCATCGTCGCCGCGCCCGACGGCAGAGCCTCGATCAACGCCACGTCAAGTCCCTGGCTCGCCACCGCCGGGACCGGCGACGTGCTTGCCGGCATGATTCTCGGCCTGCTGGCCCAAGCGGATGGAGCGCCTTCGACGGCGTGTCCGCCGCGGTGTGGATGCATGGCCGCTGCGGCGCAGTCTTCGGACCTGGCCTGATCGCCGAGGATTTGCCTGAGATGCTTGCCGCTGGTGCCTGCGGGACCTGCGCGGATACGGCCAGAAACTGGCGGATGAAGGGCTCGGGCCGGCGGGAGAGGTCGCCTGGTGACCCTGATGTTGACACAGTGCGACCTTATGGGGGACATGAGAATCGGAGGGGCTCACGAAGGCCCGGTTTCCGCCATGGGCTCATGACCATGACACCGCCTATCGCGTTTGCGGTACTTGCGCTCGTCCTCATCGCCGGCGGCGCGCCCGGCGCAGCGCCGAGGACGTGACGCTTGCTGCGCGCGCGGGCGGGCTGCGGCGCTGCATGCGCGGCCAGTACGACAAGGCGATCGCCGCCTATGACGAGGCTCTGTCAATCCGGAAATCGCCGACTTCGTCAAAGCCAGCATCTACAGCGATCGCGGCGTCGCCAAATGGCGGCTGAAGCAGACCAAGGAAGCCGTCGACGATTTCAATCAGTCGATCCAGATCTCGCCCGAGAGCGCCTCGGTCTACAACAACCGTGGCAACGCGCTCATGGATCTGGGCCATCCCGACGAGGCGGTGAAGGATTTCGACCGCGCCATCGCGCTCTCGCCGAATTACGGCGCGGCCTACAACAACCGCGGCAATGCCCACGCGCGCTGCTCGCCCAATACGAGCCGGCCTTCCAGGACTATCCGCAAGGCCGTCGAGCTGATGCCGACAAGCGCCGTCGCCCTCAACGGCCGCGGCAAGGCGCACGCGTCGCTGCAGCGCTATCACGCTGCGGTTCGCGACTACTCCCGCGCGCTCGCCCTGAACACCAAATACGACGCCGCCTACGAGAACCGCGCGCGAGGCTTACCTTGCGCTCGGGCGAGTACGGTGAGGCGGCGGCGGACTTCACCCAGGCGCTCGCCTCAAAGCCCGACCAGCCCGGACGTGCTGCTCTTGCGCGCCCGCGCCTATGCCGGCGACAAGAAGTACAACACCGCGGTCGACGATCTCAGCAAGGCGATCGAGCTCAAGCCTGACCTCGCCGACGCCTATATCGAACGCGGCGAGGTCTACACGCAGGTGCGCCGCCTTCCCGACGCCATCGCCGATTTGACCCGCGCCATCGAGCTTAACCCGCAAGACGCCGAAGGCTTACGCCATGCGTGCCGAGGCAAGGATGAGGGCCACGCCGCCGAAGAAGCCGGAGCCTGTGTCCATCGTTGCCAAGCAGCCTGAAGCCGCGCCTGCCGATCCAAACGCTGCCCCCTGCCGCCCCTCGGTGCGCCTGCCGATCCGAATGGGCGCCGGCTGTGCCTCAGGCGCCAACGCGGCTTACCTGCCGATCCAAATGCGCACCGGCTCCCGCCGATGCGAATGCCACTCCAGATACGGCGACCGCCTGCCGCTGATCCGAACGCGGCCGCCGTTCCTGCCGATCTAAATGCCGCCGCACCCCGGCCGATCCGAACGCTGCGGCTGCACCTGCCGATCCGAATGCCGTGGCGGCTGCACCCGCCGATCCGAACGCCGCGGCGTCCCGCCGATCCGAACGCGGCTACCCCGGCGCAATACGCGGCTGCCGATCCGAATGCTGTCGGCTCCAGCTGACGCCAGTGCCGACCCAAACGCTGCGCCCTGCCGCGGATGCCGCTCCCGAGCCCGTTCAGGCTGACGACGAGGCGCTGAAGGACCTCCAGAGGCGCTGACGCTTGCCCCTGACGATCCGGTTGCCTTGCGTCTTCGCGGCGACTTCTATCAAGCCACCGGCAAGACGACGGAAGCGATTGCCGACTATCAGGCCGCGCTCGCCAAGGATCCCTTCCAGAGCGAGCCGGGATGCGCTCGAGAAGCTCGGCCAGGATGTGCCGGCCGAGCAGGGGCTGCCTTTGGCGCTCCAGTGTGCCGACTGGGTCGTCGACGCGAGCCGTCCCCGGGCGCTACGTCGCCACCAATCCGAAGTACAAAAAGCTGCGCGCCGAGCTTGAGATGTTCGGCTCGGGCAAGCCCAAGATCATCGAATGGACCCAGATGAAGGATGCGCTCGCCGGCATCGGCCTGCTCCGCTACTACGCCGGCGATTTGGCGGAGGGCGCCAATCAGGAGCTCGTCTATACGGCAATCATCGACCTCTGGGCGAACAAGGTCGTCACCATCGAGCCCTATGGCTGGGGCACCAATGCCGCCAAGTGGGATTGGCAGGCCTATTCGGTGGTGATCACCGACCCCGACGGCACTCCAATGAGATCAAGCTGAGGAAGCCGAAAGTGAGGCCTGTTGCTCGCGAGGGAGGCGGCTTCTTGTGATCAGGGGTGGGCCGAGGACAGGTCAGGCTGCACCTCGTGGTCGTCGTGGCGGAGGCGGGCGGTGGCGGTGGCGGCCGTTCCGGCTGGTTCGGCCGATAGTCTGTACTGGACGATGCGCGCTCTCGGCGCGTCATAGCGCGCGGCGGCCGGTATCCAGGAGAAATGGAGTCGTAGCGCTTGGATCGGATTCCGGCTTGCGCCGGTATGATGAAGGGTCATAAGGAACCGCCCAAGTAGCCACGCAAATGACCCTCTTCCTCGCCAGCGTGCGCGACCGAGGGCCGAAGCCGCGATCGCTCTCCTCGCCGGCGCCGACATCATCGATCTGAAAGAACTCGGCCGGGCGGCGCCCTCGGCGCGCTGGACCGCGACACGCATCCGCTGCAGCATCGTGTCGCTCATTGATGGCCGCGCGCCGGTGAGCGCCACCATCGGCGATCTCCCGATGCACCCTGAAACCATCAGCGATGCGGTGCTGGAGAAGGCCGCCTGCGGCATCGACTACGTGAAGTTCAGGTTGTTCCCCGATGGTGACGCGCGAACGCTGCCTCGATGCGCTTGCGCGCGCTGGCGCGCACGTGCCTCTTATCCTCGTGCTGTTCGCCGACGGTCTGCCCGGACTTCGACCCCATGGCTGCCGCGGCGGCCATGGGATCGGCCGGAATTGCGTGCTCGACACTGCGGATAAAGGCTCAGGCTCGCTCTGCCCATCATCCGATCCTCGTCGGCTCTTCAGTTTCGTGACGCAGGCCAGGGCTCATGGCCTGACGGTAGGCCTGGCTGGCTCGCTCACCGCGGCCGATGTGCCGGTGCTGCTTCCCCTTGCACCGATCTGATCGGCTTCCGCGGCGCGCTTTGCCTTGGGCTCCGCAGCGCGTCCCGTGACCGTTGCGGCTTGCGCCACCATCCGCGCGCCTGATCCCGGAGAACCCGCTGCCGGCAGAAGAAAGCAAACTGCCGGCAAGGATGTCCGAAGCGCCCGCTCAAGCGTTATGTTAGGGCAGAGCGCCCGTATTCCCTGACGGAGTCCCTGATGCCGATGGCAGAAGAGCGAGTGACGCGAGCCGGCCGCGTGTCCACCGGCGGCACCGGCACCGATGCTCCTTACGACCGCGTCTTCGTGCACGACTTCGTGCTCGACGCCGAGATCGGCGTCTATACCCAATGAGAAGGGCGTCACCCAGCGCGCGCGCTTCTCGGTGGATATCGAAGTGACGCCGACCGGGCTGGCGATTGATGACCAAATCGCGCGCGTGCTCGACTACGACATGATCATCGACACCATCAAGGACATCCTCGCCGAGGGCCACATCAACCTGGTCGAGACCTTGGCCGGACGAGATTGCCTCGCGCTGCCTTGCCCATCCGCGCGCCGCGCGTCGGTGAAGGTGAAGATCGAGAAGCTCGACAAGGAGCCGGGCGCCGTCGGCGTGGAGATCGTGCGCCGGCGCGTACGGAGCTGATGGCCATGCGCGGCCAAGCTCTGCCGGTGCGGACCGCTGAGCGCGCGGTTGCGCTGGAGCCGCGGCCTGTCGTGGTGAAGCTCGGCGGCAGCATGGTGCGCTCGGCCGAAGCTGCCTGCGTGGCTCGATGTCATTGCGGTAAGCCGGCGGCCGATCGTCATCGTGCCGGGCGGAGGGGCGTTGGCCGACGAGGTGCGCGCCGCGCAAGCGAGGCTCGCGCTTCGGCGACGGCGCGGCGCACCGCATGCGCGCTGCTCGCCATGGACCAGCTCGCTTGGGCGGTCGGGGCTTGCGCGCCGGCTTCGAGGTTGGCGATACCGAAGACGCGTTGCGCGCCTCTCTTGCGCATGGCCGCGTGGCGGTGTGGGCGCCCTATGGCCTCGTCGCCGGCCGCAGCGACATCCCCCAATCCTGGACCATGACCTCCGATAGCCTCGCTCTGTGGCTCGCGCGCCGTCTCGGCGCCGAATGCTCTATGTGATCAAGTCCATCGAGCGGCGCCGCGCCGCATTCAGCGCAGCAATACGTAACT